>JAEEGL016644574.1_pt1 | contig 10108 bp, 7 predicted proteins | sample 9134231 | NCBI WGS metagenome assembly JAEEGL01 (sample SAMN16246548, study PRJNA631951) | gut metagenome | biome: gut microbiome; feature: rumen; material: fiber-attached | host: Bos | place: Iran: Karaj | collected 2018-10 | reverse complement strand
TTCCATCGCGCTCATATGCATGCAATCTTTAAGATTTGCAAGGTTATTCCAAAAAAGAATTTTGTTTCTGATTTTCACTGTATTAAAGAAATTGTTCAGATTATCAAGGCTGGCGGAAGCGTTCTGCTTTTTCCTGAGGGAAAATCAAGTATTTCCGGAACAAACCAGCCATTAACTCCAGGAACAGGTAAGCTTGTAAAAAAGCTTGGAGTTCCTGTTTATACTACAAGAATTACCGGCGGCTACATGTCAAACACTCAGTGGAATATTGCAAACCGTCCGGGAAAAGTTATTGTTACTGTAAAACAGCTTTATACTGCAGAGCAGGTTAAGGATCCTGCGCTCACTGCAGAAAAAATTGAGGAAGCAATTGCCGCTTCTATCTGGGTTGATGATTTTGAATGGAACAAAGAAGCCCGTGTAAAGTTTGCCGGAAACGAAAATGTTGCTGTAAAGCTTGAAGAGCATTTGTTCTGGTGTCCTAAGTGTGGCGCAGATTTGGCTATGCACGGTGAAGGCAACAAGTTTAAGTGTACTGCCTGCGGCAACGGTGTTACAATCAACGAATATTATGATTTGATTCCTGATAGTCCTGATTGCGTTGTTCCTAAGAATATGCGTGTTTGGTACGAGCTGCAGCGCCGCTGGATCTACCGCCAGATCCGCGACAATCCTGACTTTAGCATTGAAGAAAAGGTTAAGCTTGGTATTCAGCCGTCTGACCATTATGTAGACAAAACTGTTACTGCCGAAATTGTAGGCGAAGGGGTGATGAAAGTTACCCGCAAAGAGTTCTCTTATGTTGGAACAAAGAACGGCGAACACTTTGAGATTCACTGTCCTGCAAATGCAGTTATTTCTATGGTAATGTCTACAGACTCTTCATATTTTGGCGGCTTCTTCAACGGTCTTTACTACGAGTTCCAGCCTGAGCACAAGGTAATCACAAAGTTCCTCATGGCCATAGAAGAGTGTCATCGTCTGGCAGGTGGTATCTGGCAAAATAATATCCCTGCCCAGCAGTGGATTTATGAAGATGATAAGCCGGATGATAAAGAGAAGTATTATATGTAAATAGAAAAATCCCGGGTGCGACCTGGGATTTTTTTTTCACTTCTTTGCAATTCCTGTTGAAATTCACTATAATGCCCCTATGGCTTATAAGATTTTTATTGATGGAAAAGAAGGCACAACTGGCCTTAAGATTTTTGAGCGTTTTGAAAAGCGCAGTGACCTTGAAATAATGCAGATTGATGAGGACAAACGCAAGGATCCTGTGGAAAAGGCGCGGCTTATGAATCAGGCTGATTATGTTTTTTTGTGTCTGCCTGACGCTGCGGCTATTGAATCGGCCCAGCTTGTTACAAATCCAAATACTAAAATAATTGATGCTTCTACTGCTCACAGAACTAATCCTGACTGGGCATACGGTTTCCCGGAGCTTGATAAAAACTTCCGCGAAGGAATTGTTACTTCTAAGCGTGTTGCAGTTCCCGGCTGTTATGCAAGCGGTTCTATTGCAATCTGTTATCCGCTTGTAAAAGCCGGCATTATGCCACGCGACTATCCTGTTGTAATTCACGCAGTCAGCGGATACTCTGGTGCCGGTAAAAAAGCAATTGCAGTTTATGAAGGAGACGCCCGCCCTCAAGGTTATGATTCTCCACGTCTTTATGCACTTACTCAGGCTCACAAGCATCTTCCTGAAATTAAAAAAATAAGCGGTCTTGAGTTTGAACCAATTTTTAATCCTTATGTTTGTGATTATTTTGCAGGAATGACTGTTACTGTTGGATTGCACGCGCGCGCACTTGCAAAGAGCGTAACTCTGCAGGATGTATGGCAGATGTTTGCGGATCACTACAAGGATGCACGTTTTGTTCAGGTTGCACCACTTATGGGCGAGGGCATTTTACCGGAGCAGTTTATTCCTGCCGACACTTTAGCAGGCACTAACAACATGCAGCTTTTTGTTTACGGAAACGACGACCGCATTATGATAACAACACGCTTTGATAATCTTGGTAAAGGCGCTTCGGGTGCTGCCGTTCAGTGTATGAATATCATGATGGGAATTGACGAAGCAACAGGCTTGGTTTAATAGGACGGCACACAATGTATAAGCTTGCAATTTTTGACATGGACGGAACTATCCTCAATACAATAGATGATCTTGCAGACAGCTGTAATGTGATTTGCCAGAAGTACGGATACCCGCTCCATACTGTTGAAGAAATTAAATATATGGTAGGCAATGGAATTCCAAAGCTTATGCGCCGTGCACTGCCTGCTGATATTGAAGAAGAACAATTCCAGAAGGTGCTTGCAGAATACATTGAATATTACGAAGAGCATTGTGCAATAAAGACAGCTCCTTATGCAGGGGTTGTTGAATGCATCCGCTCGTTGAGAACTGCCGGAGTAAAAGTCGCAGTAAATACAAACAAGGTTCAGGCTGCCGCAGAAGAACTTTGCGAAATGTATTTTCCTGATCTTTTTGATGTAATTAGCGGAAGCCGTCCCGGTATTCCTCCAAAGCCGGATCCGACGGGTCTGTACGAAATCCTGCGCGAAATAGGCCTTTCAAAAGAAGAAGCCTGCCAGCCGGGAACCGCCTGCTTCATAGGCGACTCCGACGTAGACCTCAAAACCGGTGTAGACAGCGGCCTTGATTTTATAGGCGTAGACTGGGGCTTTAGGGGTCGTCAGTTCCTGCTGGAGCACGGAGCTGAAAAGGTTGTGATGAATTGCGAAGAATTGCAGAAATATATAATAGGATAATTTCTGTCATTCCCGTGCTAGACACGGGAATCTTTCTTATGTAGAGATTGTCGGGTCAAGCCCGACAATGACACAAGGATACATATATGCCTGGTTTTTATGATTATTACGATGTTGCGGTGGTTGGTGCTGGTCACGCAGGAATTGAAGCTGCCCTCGCCAGTGCCCGCATGGGACTAAAGACAGTACTTATTACTCAAACTCCTGATGCAATTGGCCGCATGAGCTGCAACCCTTCTATTGGTGGAATTGCAAAAGGAAACATTGTTCGCGAAATAGATGCACTTGGCGGCGAGATGGGTAAACTCATTGACCGTACGATGATTCAGTACAGATTGCTGAACCGTCGACGTGGACCAGCCGTTCAGGCACCTCGTTCACAGGCAGATAAAATTGCTTATTCAATGCTTGCACGCAAAACATGCGAAAGCACGCCAAATCTGTATACACTCATGGACACTGTAATTGACGTTCTGACAGTTGCTTCTGAAACTCCGCTTCCACCAGATTCGGACAGTGCCGCAAAGCAGGGTTCCATTCCTGGCGAAAAGCGCGGTTATAACGGCAGCAACATTCAGGCAGAAGATTACGCAACCGAAGCAGCACGAAGCGGAATGCGTCAGAAAATAATTGGAATTGTAACAGAACGCGGAAGAATTATTCCTGTACGCTCAGTCGTTCTTACAACAGGAACTTTCCTTGGTGGACGCATCTTCATCGGTGAATATGACGCTCCTTGCGGACGAGTAGGGGAACCAGCTGCCTACGGACTTACGGCAAGCCTTCATCGTCTTGGTTTTACAACAGGCCGTCTTAAAACAGGAACTCCTCCAAGAATCCTGCGCAGCACCGTAGACTTTTCTAAACTTGATCTTCAGCCTGGCGACGACGAAATAATTCCGTTCAGCTTTGAAGATGAAAAAGTTGAGCGCCCTATGGTGCCTTGTCACATTGTTTATACAAACGAAGAAACTCATAAAATAATCCGCGACAATATTGGTCGTTCGCCGTTGTACTCCGGAAAAATCAGCGGTATTGGTCCGCGCTACTGCCCTTCCATAGAAGATAAGGTTATGCGCTTTAAGGAACGCGACCGTCATCAGATTTTTGTTGAGCCTGAAGGTCTTGAAACCGAAGAAATCTACTTAAACGGACTTTCTTCTTCTCTGCCTGAATGTGTGCAGGATGCCTTTATGCGTACAATGCATGGTTTTGAAAATGCAGTTCAGAGCCGTCCGGGTTATGCCGTTGAATATGATTTTGTTGAACCGACACAGCTTTTTGCTTCTCTTGAAACAAAGCGTGTTGCGGGGCTTTTTGATGCCGGCCAGATAAACGGAACTTCTGGTTATGAAGAAGCAGCAGGTCAGGGAATTATTGCAGGAATTAATGCGGGATTATATGCCCGTGCACATATATCAACATGTGGCCCTATGGCTGCAATTCCTTCTACAATGAACGGAACTGCAGCAAGCATGGAGCCCGGTGCTTTCCGTCCAAAGGCAAGCATGAGTAATGAAGAACTTTGTGCCTTTTCTACAATCAGTGAGCGTGAAACAAAAGAACTTGCAGAATATATGAGCGGAATCCAGAAGGCAGCAGGCTATGATCACTATCACACGATTCCTGAATACAAGCCTGTGATTCTTGGCCGCGACGAAGCATATATAGGCGTTTTGATCGATGACCTTGTAACGCTTGGAACAAAAGAACCTTATCGAATGTTTACAGCCCGTGCTGAATACAGACTCAAGCTCCGTCATGATACGGCAGACCGTCGTCTTGCAAAATATGCGTTTGAATGCGGATTAAAAACTCAAGCTCAGTTTGATGCAGTAAATGAAAAGTATGCGCGTCTTGAAGAAATAGAAGCGCTGCTGCTCAAAAAGCCTAATATGGAAAATCCTGGATATCCTGAAAAGGAATGGGAAGCAGCCTCTATTGAAGTAAAATATAAGTACTACATAGAAAAGCAGGATAAGAGGGTGGAGAAGCTTCACAAGATGGAAAATACCCGCATTCCTGAAAACTTTGATTACGGTTCAATTCCGTCGCTTTCTGCAGAGTCGCGCACCAAGCTTGAACAGATTCGCCCGATGACACTTGGACAGGCCAACAGAATCAGCGGTATACGCAATAGCGATATTATGTTACTTATGGTATATTTAAAACGATAGATTGTCGGGTCAAGCCCGACAATGACATATGGAGACCTTATGGAAGATTCAGCTAAAATTGGAACTTGCGTGGAGCATTCGCGTAATAATAAGTATTTTGTAGAGTTTGTAGAGTTTCAGGAAAAGCAGAAAGCTAAAAATCCTGCTGCGTATGAAGGCGTGAACCTTGAAGACGACGGCGCTTTTCTTGCATACATGACGAAGAAATATTTTAAAGATAATGTGTTTTCAAGCATAATAAAAATCATTCTTGGAATTGTGATTTTAATTGCAGCCCGCATTCTGCTTGCGCGCGGTGGAAATTCAACTACGAATATTATTGCAATTGCGCTTTTTATAGGCGGACTCTTTTTAGCTCCGTCTGGCCTTATCTTCATGATTTCAAATTTAAACTGCTATAAGCATTACAAAGACTATGTTACCAGCCGCGACGATCCGTTCATGGATAAGGTAATTAAGTATTACAGTTAATTTTTCAAAATATCTACAAGATGACTGCTGGCGCCAAGAAGTTCGGGACGCTCACACACAGCCAGTTGATATTTGCAGAAGACTTCAAATTCTTCTTCTGACATCTCATTAAGCTCACGGCGCATGTAATCGGCATGTCCGTCTGCTGCAATGATTTTTACACGCTCAAGACCTGCAGCGGCATTCAAGCGATCAATATCTTCCAACCTGACATAATCATACAAATCTTCTTCCGTGCAGATTGTGTGGAAGTCATGGCTTAGTCCACCTTTGTCTGCCACTTCCTTCCAGTGATGATCTTTAAAACAATACTGAATTACGCTGTAGTCATTCATGACATATGCAACAAGAATGTAACCGCCTTTTTTGGTGATTCGGCGTGCTTCTGCCAGAGCCTTTAGTTTCTCACTGTCGCCATGCAGATGATACAGCGGGCCAAAGAGCAGGGTAATGTCAAAGGTTTCGTCTTCTAAAAAGTGAAGGTCTCGTGCATCTCTCTGCCAGGTTTTTATGTTTTCGTGTTTTGGGCGAAGGATTTCGAGATTGTGAGGCACCAGTTCGACTGCAGTTACATCGTAACCGCGATGGCATAGTTCTACGCTGTAGCGGCCTGTGCCTGCGCCGATGTCGGCGATTTTTATAGGGGTGGTTTCGACAGGCTCAACCACCGCGGACGCTACGTCCTCGATGTAATGCATTGTAGTTAAAAATTCAACCGTCCCATGACGAGTCGTGAGACGGTTTTCTTCGTGAAATTTATTGTAATATTTTTCTAGATTTGTCAAATTAAAGCTTCCAGGCTTTGTCTACAGCTGCCAATGCCTTCTTCTTATCTGCATCACTCATGAACGAAGAAATATAGCTGTTCTTAATGAGCTGCTTGATTTCGTCCATAGAGAAGTTGAGGCTCTTTACACAAATCCAAAGTTCGTCGAGCATTGTTGTCTTAAAGAATACTGGATCATCAGTGTTGATACACACCATAATTCCCTGATCGTAGTATTTGCGTACAGGGTGGTAGCGGGCCATCTTAACAACTTTCTTTGTGAATGTATTTGAAGTAATACAAATTTCAATAGGAAGCTTTGATTTAATAAAATAATCAATAAGCTTTTTATCCTGATAGGCAGTTACACCGTGTCCAATACGTTCTGCACCAAGGCAGTTGATTGAATCCCAGATAGATTCTGGTCCAACATCTTCACCGGCATGAGCTACAACTCTCCAGCCTTCTTTTTTAGCAAGCTGGAATACAGGTTCATATTCTTTTGCAGGTCCTTTTGCTTCTGCACCACCAAGTCCAATACCAATGATGTCTTCGCAAGGATACTGCTTCAAAAGCTCGTAATTCTTCATTGCATTTTCGCAGCCGAATGTTCTTGATACATCCATCAAAAGCTTGATTGTAATACCGTCTTTTTCCTTAATGCGGGTAATCTGCTTGTGGAAAATCTGAACCATCTTTTTGTAGCTGAATCCTTTTTTAAGGAAAGCTGTTGGCGCAAAGAATGCTTCACAATAATCGATTCCATTTTTGATGAGGTATTTTTCAAGTTCCTTGAACACGACATTAAAGTCTTTTTCGCTTACAAACATGTCCTGGATCTTAAGAAATGACTGGATAAATCCGTTTAAATCTTCATAGGAGAATAGGGCAACCTGTTCTTCTTTAGACATTTCTTTGCCAAAACGGTTTTTGTACAGCTTTTTAACGCCGGCAAGAGAAGTTACCGCCTCAATGTGAATGTGGAGTTCGGCCTTTGGTACACCCTTTATAAATGTTTTAAATTCCGATTTTGTCATTTTTCTCTTTCTCCTTTAATCATTCAACACGCCGCCTCCCATGTATGTTAAATGATTTAAATATACCTCTATCAATTAAATTATCGGTAGAATGTATATCGAACTTTAGATAAATTTATCAAGTTCATCTACTATTTTGCGGAATGTATCACACGCGGCCTGAACCGGTTCAACCTGTTCCATATCAACACCGGCAACCTTGAGGGATTCAATAGGGTATCGTGAACCACCACTCTTAAGGAAATTGAAATAATCTTCCCGTTCTTTGTCTCCGCCGCCAGTTACTCGTTTTGCAAGTGCAAGCGCAGCCGAAATGCCAGTTGCATATTTGTAAACATAAAAAGCCGAGTAGAAGTGTGGAATTCTAAGGCCTTCCATGTCGCTGTTTGATTCAAAATGCATTTCAGGACCAAAATACAATTCCAGAAGCTCGCGGTAAATCTTTCGCAGAAGCTCAGGAGTAAGTGGAGTACCTGCTTCAACCAGCTCGTGTGCCTTAAGCTCAAATTCTGCAAACATTGTCTGGCGGTAAAGCGTTGCAAGAATATCGTCTGCACGCATTGCTAAAAGATATTTTTCCATGTCTTTGTCGCCGCGATCAACGGCCTGCTTGAGCAAATACTCAAATACAAGCTCTTCATTAAAAGTAGATGCAACTTCGGCTTCAAAAATCGTATAGTCATAGCTCATAAACGGATTATTATGTACCGAATACCAGCTGTGCATACTGTGTCCGCCTTCATGTGCCATTGTAAATACATCGCGGATGTTTTCTTCATTATAATTAAGCAGAATGTAAGGGTAACCAATGTAGTTTCCTGAACTGAAAGCTCCACTGCGCTTTCCGATATTTTCATAGCGGTCTGCCCATCCGTTCAAAAGTCCGTTACAAAGTCTGTCTGTGTATTCTTTTCCAAGTGGTGCAAGGGCTTCCCGACAGATTTCTACAGACTGTTCATATGTTGTTTTTGTTTCAACAGATTTTACAAGCGGAACATATACATCATAATGGCGGAGCTCTGATAACCCGAGTGCGCGCTTTCTGATTCCATAATACTTATGAAGAGCATCCAGATTTTTATGAATGCAGTCAATCAAATTGTGATAAACAGTCAGCGGGACTTTGTTTCCATAAAGGGCTGCGTGAAGACTTGAATCATATCCGCGGGCACGCATTGAAAATACATCCTGATTAACACTTCCGGCATAAAGTGCTGCAATTGTGTTTTGATGTTCTTCATACTTTGCGTAGAACTTTTTGTAAGCCTGTTCACGCACGTTTCTGTCGTGATTGTGCATGAATACACCCCAGGTTGTTTCGGTGAGTTGCTGTTCTTCGCCGTTTACGGTAACTGTTCCAAAGGTTTTATTCATGTCCACATTTGTCAGAACGCTGAATACTGTATCTGCTGTTAGTGCCGGCTGCCCCTGAAGTGAAAGAATTCTTTCTTCCTTTTCGCTGAGTGTGTATTTCTTAAAATGAAGCAGTTTTTCAAGATAAACTTTGTAATCAGCAAAATCAGGCCGTTCACTCCAGCTGCGCAAGGTTGCTTCATCAATAGCCATAAGCTCCGGATCAATAAAGCTCAATTCAGCCTGAATCTGGGTATATGCCATTGTGGCACGCCCGTAACGGTCTGTTGCGGAAGTATCATCTTCGTCTGCTTCGTGTTCGAGCGCTGCGTAATGATAGACTGTTTCCATCTGAAGCAGGCATTTTTGATATTCATTAAGGGCTTTTAAAAGTGAATCAGGGCTTTCTCCAAGCTTGCCCTTAAAAGCAGCAACAGCTTTACTTAATTGTGGAAGTTCCGCAAGTGCAGCCTCCCATTCTTCAACGGATTTATAAATTGAAGTTAAATCCCACTTGTCTTCTTTTTTAACATCTTTGCGAGAAGGAATTGTTTTTGGCATTTTCTTATTGTCCTTTTTTGTGTTTTTTATTTTTTTCTATATAAAGTTTGTCATCTGCAAGAGCGAGCAGATCAGAAAGAGAAGTTACTTTTGAGTCTTTATCAAATTCAACTGCACCAACACTTATCGAAAGCGTAAAAGGGAAGTCTCTGTCTTTTGAAATTATTTCACAAAGATTTTTGATTTTTTCCCTGAAATTTGATTCATGTGTAAGCTTCATTCCAATTGCAATTGCTGCAAATTCATCTCCGCTGAGACGGCCTACAGTATCACTTGAACGAAGCGCATGTGAAAGAACTTCAGCAGCTGCCTTAATTGCTTCGTCTCCCATGTCATGACCATAAGTGTCGTTGATTTTTTTAAGTCCATCCAAATCGGCAAAGAAAATCACACCGTGACTGCCAACATCAAGTGCAAGGTCAATCGTCTTTTGTCCAAGATCCATAAATCCGCGGCGGTTCAAAATCTTTGTGAGTTCATCTGTTTTTGACTGAATATCAAGAGTAGAGTTGCTCTGCTGCAAAGAAGAATTAAGCTTTGAAAGAGACTTTGTTCTTGTGAGTGAGCGTGTATATTCATAGTTGCTTGCAATTGCGTTAATAAGGATTTTCATACTAACGCTGTGTACTGCATAATTTGAAGTTTTAATTTTACAGACAATGTAGCCGTAATTTTTTCTGCCCGAGAAAAGCGGATGAAGCATATAGGAGCCCGGGAACTTATCAAAATATTCCGGAGGGAACGGATTTTTACTCGGATTAAATTCAAGTCCCGGATCGTAGTCGCGGATTTTCTTTTCGGGATTAAGCATCATCATAACTATGGCGTTATGAGGAAGAACAAATTCCTTACCCTTGTCGAGCATAACAGGTTTTTTGTAAAAGCATACACAGCAGGTTGGAATATCAAGAGCAACAAGAATCTTATCAAGAGTATTTGCAAAGTGATGAAGTGTTTCTGTT
>JAEEGL016457647.1_pt1 | contig 10108 bp, 4 predicted proteins | sample 9134231 | NCBI WGS metagenome assembly JAEEGL01 (sample SAMN16246548, study PRJNA631951) | gut metagenome | biome: gut microbiome; feature: rumen; material: fiber-attached | host: Bos | place: Iran: Karaj | collected 2018-10 | reverse complement strand
ACCACCAAGCGCGTCATTTATAAGTTCGCTTACCCTTATAGCTGTCTGTCCCTGGTATCCCTTAACGATATCTGCCCTGCTTACTTCTACAAGATGTCCCTTTGACAGAATTCCGAGATCCTTATATATTTCGCCCATTATCCTTGCAACAGAAGTCTTCCCTGTTCCCGGATTCCCAACAAAAATGAGATTCTCAAGTAACCTTTCTTCCTCTGATATACCCAGTTTTTCCTCCCTGAACCTGTTAAATTCAATCTGTGAGGCTACATCCACCATGTATCTCTTTACGCAGTCAATCCCTACAAATCCGAAAAGCTTTTCAGATATCATGCTCTGGTATTCCGCTTTGTATTTATCCTTTAATCGCGGTTGATTGGGGCAAGGTCTGAAAAAGCTCGCCTTTCCTATTGTTTCATGATCTTCATCTGTCAGTTCCAAAGTGATCCTTCCACTTTTTTCATATGACATGCAGTATCTTATTGCTGAGTTCCTACCATACTTCTTATTTAGATTCATCCTACATATGCCTAATGGCGAAGCAAAGCGGATATCCTTATCCTCACCTTCCATCACCCTTATGGATACAGCTTTCTGATTTTCAATCCTTGTATAATATTCATCTCCACCGGTTGCGGGGATTGTACTCCCTTTCGGAATAAGAATCTGCAATTCGTTCTTGCCATTTTCACCGACAACCACAACGCCTATGGAATATTCAGTTTTTAAAGTGTTCTTGTCAGCTATCATGACAATATATACTCCTTATGTTAGCCTGACTCCTGGCCGTTATTACCTTTTCATCACCTGTTTTTTCAGCTTCTTATGAGAATCATATTACTGACACCCTGATTTTTCCATGAACCGGTAGTTCAGAGTTTTTATCCACACATAATGCAATAGCATGTTATGCCATAAAAAAATCGCCACACTCGATTGAATGTGACGATTTTTATGTCATACAAGCCTACGTACTTATTTTACATATGTGGTGGATTTATAATATCTCATAGAACTAAGATTAAGAGTAAGAATTGCGCCGCCCTTTTTCTTGCCAACAACGTCGTAATTACCCCATACATCTGAGCGAAGATATGAATTAACATGGGCATTATACACATCTTTTCCGTAACCGCCGTTCTCTCTGTTTAATCCTGCGATTGCCCATGCAGTATTGTTGATTGTAGAACCGGACAGATAAGGCACAATATCTGAAGTATCACCGAGCCTGTAAACCGTACCTTCACGTGATCCGGCAGCAAGAAGCGGAGAACCAAAAGTAACTGTATTCATTACCACATATCTGTTCTTGATAGTATCGTTTGCTGCAATCTGCTGGCCAACCATTCCTCCAAGAGAATGACCTGCTATTATAAGGCGTGATCCTGCCGGAACATTTCTCACAATTGTATTTACTGAATTTGAAAGGTATTTGTTATTTAAGTTAAACCCAGCAAGTGCATCTGTGAGATATCCTGTAGTCTGATTGGATACAGTTTCTGTACCTGACAAAGTTACCAGATAAACATTATAGGACCTGTTCGACTGTCTTAATGTTCCCTGAGTAATTGTTATCGGTCCATACTGCCCGCCATTGTATCCCTTGTACACTATGTTGCAGATCTGCGCTGCATTAGTGTATGTAGCATAACTGGCTGCTCTTGCATCAATATTTGCTGAAAAAATAGTTGCAAATGCAATTACCGATGCAATCGCCAAAGCCGATATTTCCTTAAAAATTCTTCGTTTCATTTCATACCCTCCCTAAAGATTTCGCGACCCCCGTGCGAAAATTATTATTGGTTTACTATTTTCACCTTGCCTGCTGCAGCATAATAATCGATTAAGGCAGGAGTAAGTAACAAAGATATAAGAAAACATTTTTCGATATTTCGTTTCCATTATTGTAGCTGTAACCGTCTAAATAAACAAGAAACCATTCTATACAAAATTGGTTTCCGCAAATTGTGCAAGATTGTTTAGTTTCCTGTTATCGTCAAAAAAACTGAAAGTAGTTCTGGAAAGACTTAGATCATTATCCGCATTTCTAAGCCATTATCCAAAATTACTTTCAGTTTTCTTTTGTTTTTAGGGTTGTTTTATAACCTGTCAATGCCCTAGCGGGCTTCATCTCCATTTCTACCAAAATATTCAGGTCCTTTTTTGCGGACTGTCCTGAATGTGTCAATGCCCTAGCGGGCTTCATCTCCATTTCTACGGTAGCCTTCCGGAAGCCGCATAAATAGAGGCTTTCAAACCATGTTTTTGACAATAATTTCCAGAATATTCTGAAAAGTCGCATTTTGGAGCCAATTTTTGGGCTCGGCTCCAAAATCACCCTTATTTGTTACAATTATATTACAACATGAAGTTCATAACAATATTTATACATGCTGTTTACTCAGACAATGGGCTTCATGTATACATCCCTGAATTCATGAAGAAGAATCGATAAGCCACTGTAAAGATCATCCCTTCTTTCAATTTCCTGCTCATTTACCTGAACACTGAACAGCTCCGCCATTTTTTCAAACAGTCCGTTATCTCCAAGCGACCAGTTATGGCTCCTAAGGTTAACCAAAAATGACGCCATAACCTTATCAGCTGCTTCTGCTATCTCCTTCTCAAGTACAGGTCCCATACACTGCATGTCCTCTCGCAGCTGCTCCCTGGTCTTTCTTGATACGTTTGGAAAGATTCTGTCTTCAATAACATCAGCCGGCAGGCACTTCATCACTATTGCAAAATCACTTAGGTCCATGCGGCCAAACGCCACCTGAAGGGATCTATCCTCAGTTGTCTGCAATAATATACTGATAAGATTAACAAGAAAATATCCCTTATGATGAATATCAAGGTTGTCATTCGCATAAGGCGTATATGTAGGCTCGCTCTCAGTACTATCTATGCCATCAGCTTCTTCAAGCTTTATGGTATCCATGATATGATCTATATCGCTCAGTAGCTCTTCCTGCTCATTTTCCATGGACTCAGGCAAATATTTCTTTATCTTCTCACTTAGTTGTAACAGTTCGTTTTTCACAGCTATGCTCATGTGGGAACCTCCTTAATGCTGGCAATAACATCATCATATAATACAATTTTACTACTTTTCATATTCTCCAGTATAAAATGCTTTCAATTTTTCTGATATATCCTTGCCTCTACCCTGATATTCCTTATAGAGGCATATTCCTCGATAAAATTTCTTATCGCGGGACTTTTGTTTATGGAATCATGCGCGCCGTAGCACTGCACAATTGAGCTACTTCTTTCCTCAATTGTTATTAGTGGTTTTTTTATTTCACTTATCTTCCGGAGGAACAGTATCCTGCATCCGCCTGCAGCCATGGATTCAATGTAGCCTGCATGACCCACGCAGTGGCACAGTATCCTTCCCTCACGTATTATGTCCATCGCATCCTCGGGAAGTATGATTGCATACTCTTTTCCGTAGTACTCTACCTCTTTGGCATCCTTTCGTTTGATCTCGCTTATCTTCTCAGTATAGTTTTTTATTCTCTCTGTACAGCCTATAGTATCTACCACTTTTGCGAGCTTGTCATGCATATCCTTAATGCGAGAGGGCTTTAAGTTCATAGGAGCTTCCCCGAATGCCATAATTTCGGCATGGAGCGCGCTGTCTGTTACTTCGTTTTTATATTTCAGGTATTTCCTTCGCATTATTATGTAATCTCTGTATAATCGCTCGGTCTCTTCTCTTTTTTCCTTATCGAGCTTTTCAAGAGAATACAAGGTCCCGGAAGCCTCAATGACTTCCTCTTTTGTTACATGTCCTCCATTCTCAAACCTCCAGTATCCGCCCAGGTAAAAACATACCGCGTATATCCTCTTTTTTACATCAGGAAAAGTGCGCACCATATCCTCATCATTCATAAGATCGCCAAAATTACTAATATCATAAGGGATCTTTATCCCCTCAAGGAATTTGAGCTGATGACCACTCACTCCAAAAATCCCTGTACGTGGTGCTGTTCTGTCTGTTATATGGCCGCTGCATATATTCCCGGTCACAGCCGCAAATGTTGAGCTTTCCATCTTTGCTGCCTGTTCTGCTGCAAGATACAGATGCTGTACCAAAAGGAGTATATAGTCGACCTTGTCCTTATTCCGATAACTGTCTATCACAGCATACTTTAAATACTTTTCCATGCAGGTATTCTTGAATATCCCCATGTCTCTCTGTGAATGGTAGAATTCGGTTCTATCCCACGGATACTGGCTGTAGTAGGAATGTTTTAAATAATTCTCCAGTGAAGTATCCCTGCTCCATTCCTTGGTTATGGCACTCTGCCTGAAAAAATAACCCCTTTCGCTGTCAAAATATGCTCTCTTCTGATAGGTAAGATCAATATGCTCATACTTGTTTTCCATTACCACAACGCATAGGTCTTTTGCGATTTTTATCGCTGTGCCAGGTGCATGGGCTCTGCACGAAAGTTCATGCCGTATCCTCTCAGGTACTACTTCACTTTCAACAGCTTTCCTTGTCACATCCCTGAAGGTTTCGATAAAGGCTCTGAAACGAAGAAAAAATCTCCCCTTCAAGCTATTTTTGAGTATCCTTATTATCTCTTCCTTATGGGCTACCCTTACCTTATTTGTAAAGGCCTCATACAACTCCTTTTTTTGGAGATAATCAGCAGACTCATAGATGTCAAGGATGTCCTCCTTTCCTGTGTCGCCGTATTCAATACTACGTCTTTCTTTATCCCTGGTTTCGAGCATAAACTCATCCCCGGCAAAGACGTAACGCCTGCTCTCAGTTATCGGAAGGTGCAAGCATTCATGACTGTAATCCGTTCTTTTGCGGCACTTTATTCTGATCTCAAACTGTCTATAAACAAGCGCTGTTCCGATGACCTGTGCACAGATAAAATCCATACCGTAGGTATCTTCATTTATCTGCTCAACGCTCATGGTCTTTTTCTCCGGAAGATCCAGGTCATACATGATACGGCGTTCCATATCAAAAGGTATTTCCTCATATTCTCCTGTATGGATGCTGTATCTGATTCTACTTTGGACACCTTCCGGACGAAAGACAAATAGCACATCCTTGTCCAGAGGATTGCTCCTATAAGGCACATCACAGCGTGAGGGAAAGTCTTCTATCCCTTCATCAAAACCTACTTCTTCCCATGTAGGAGCAATATCATATGTCATGGATAAATCCTCCCAATAATCCTAAGGCTTGGTTTCTTTTCTTTATCCTACATCTGTATATTTATAGCCAAAATATACCCTTGGTTTAGGTACTCCCCCATTGTGTTCTCCATGAAAAGCCCCTTATCTATAATGTTTTCTAGAAATTCAGAAAAATAAAAGCGCTGCCACTCTAGGATTAATCCTAAAATGACAGCGCTCTTTGCCTACAAGCCTACATAGCTTACTTAACTTTTCCGTTAGTCTGTTTCTTAATCTTTTCAATCATTGAAGTCTTGGCCTTCTTCTTTAAGCCCTTAACTTTTATTGTACAATCCTTATTCACCTTCTTGAACGAAGATTTTCCAACTGTAAGTGATGAATTTGCCTTTACTGTTACCTTCTTAAGATTTGGGCAGTTATAAAATGCCTTACTTCCGATTTTTGTAACACTTGAAGGGATGGTTACACTCTTCAGTTTCTTCATTCCCTTACATGCCTTAGCATTAACTTCCGTTACTGAATATGTCTGATTCTCATAAACAACATTCGAAGGAACTGAGATTGTCTTAGCTTTCTTATCCTCAGGCTTTATAAATGTAACTGTATTCTCACCATTGACACGGTAAACCTTTCCGGCACTCGTAAACTCCGTTCCTACAGCAACAGAAGCTTTAGCATTGTCTCCAGACTCTTTTACAGCGGGAGCACTTGAATTATTACCATTCTCTACTGGTTGAGCAGCATCGGAACTACCACCATTATCTTCTACAGGCGGTGTAGGGGTGTTGTTCCCATTTGCTGTGGAATTCTGTTGCTGCCCATTATTTGATTGATTGTTCTCAGGGCGAGCTGTTCCATTCTCTCTGTTTTCTGTAGAATTCTGTGGCTGCTCATTATTTGCAGGGTTATTTTCTACCTGAGGCTGCTCGTTCTCTCCGCTTTCGCCTTGAGTGTTTTCACCAGATGACGGATTCTCATTCGGATTTTCAGAGAATTTTGCGGTAATCTTTATACTCTGTGAAATTGAAAATCCATATTCTGATTCTGATGAAAGCAAACTACCGGATTCATCATACCAACCTGAAAAGATGCTACCCTCATCAGAAATTGCATGAAGTGTTACATAATCACCAGCAGTAAGATTTGAAAGGCTTTCAGAAGACCCATTACCTACAACAGAAACTTCAACACTAAGTTTCCCGGAATCCTCCGCATGGATTACTGTATTTGGAATATTCCTTCCGGTTTCATCAACAAGTTCATAACCACCATGACTCATATCCATTTCATAAGATTTATCTTTGTAAAGCGAAACATTCGGATAATAGATTCTCTCATGCTCAAGTGTGTCACACTCATATACACATAATGAATAATCCATTGTCCCCTCGTCATTACCAGTAAGTGTTATATGGTAATCACTATCAGGTGGTATAAAAAATGTTTTTGAATCACCATCAACACCAAGTGCAATTCCTTCATTAGCCTGCACGACAGAATTGTCTTTTATTTCTCCTACAATAGAACCCTCATTGTCAGTAATTTTTATATCAACAGGACAATTGATAATACCCTTCAACATCGTCTTTGGTTTGCGTAGCTGCTCCTCAGATATTATTGACATAGCGGCCATATAAGTTTCAGGCTGATGAGCATATTCAAAATGTTTATCAACATAAAGATCCTCTACATTAAATATATCCTTTGTTTTAAATTTCCATATCTCATCGCGTATTTTTAATCCCTGATGAATAAGAAAATATTGCCCGGTAACTCTACCCAAAGAGCCATAAACGCCTATTAGTGCGTCTACCATATTTAGTAATCCAAGTTCTTTGCTTTCACCCATATAAGTTGCAAGGGTTTGAGAATATAAATCATGTAAAGTCAGTTTTGTAGGATAGCAAATACTATTGATGCGCTTATCATAATACTGGTTTATTGTCCATACTTCCTGTGTTACCCGATTTACATAGTCAGAAACCTCACTCATACCCATGGGATATGGTGAATATTCACCTTCATAACTATCTACAAAGTATTTTTTCCACTCTTTCTTTAAAGAATTTAAGTATTCGTTATACATAGGAGTATTAGTATTACTATAACTTGGCAAAACAAATGTCTGCCCGTATCTACCGTACCCCCAATCACTAGGAAGCACTTTTGTAACAAAATCCTCAGGATTAACAATATTGTAGATATTATCATACCCATATATTCTTTCATTAAATGGTGTTCGGGAAACATTTGGCGTTGCAAATGTGTATACAAATGTATCCTCTTGCGCAGCTATATTCATTGATTTAAGCCTGTAGCCTATCAGATTGGCAACAGCTGCACCTCTACTATGTCCGGTCACAAGAAGTTTTATGTTCTTATCTTTAAAATCATGTTTAGACAGATAATCGACCAGCCCCATCAATACGGTTGAAGCACCTCTATTAAAGCCCTCATGTATGATATCTTTACCTGCCTCAAAATTGTCAAACCACTCTTTTCCGTCAGTTCCTCTGACAATGGCAGTTACCAAAACTGTATCTTCATCTAATACAACATGTCCTATCCAATATGTAGCTTGATTTCCGTTGGAATCCTGATAAAAAACAAGACCATTTTCATTAACAGCTTCATATCCAAGATCTTTGAAACACTGAACTATAGACTCTTGTGTATCAGAATATGCCATAGTGGATAGTCCACAAGCGAATTTTGCAATATTATGGTTATATTTCGTAGCCTTGTTTTCTATAAATTCCTTTTTAGATATATTGAATGAAACTATACCTCGCCCACCATTTTCAGCATATGTTTTTCCCCATGGATGTATAAGACTACCTTCTGCTATCATGTCATCAGAACTATATGGCTTAATAATTGTATCGCCTCTAGCTCTTATATAATGAAAAGAATCTCCAGAGACAATCATCTTGTAGTAAGGAGTCTTTGAATCTGCAAATCCGTCCAAATTCTTGTCAATGTAAAAGACATAGGGAAGCTTAACCTCAGTAGGAACATTTTTGGGGGAATACAATTCCTCTAAAGAATCACAATTCCTAAAAATATCATCATAATCTCTGCTAGCAGACATGTCTAGATTTCGCAAATCAATTCTCTTAAGGGAAAAACATTCTTTAAACATCTCCTTAATTTCCACAACACGTCCATTTAGCCATGACATATCTAAAGAAACCAGTCTATTACATCCAAAAAACATACGATCCATTTTGGGGGCTGCTGATATATCAAAATTATTTAAATCTAATGTTTTTAAAGATGCACAACCAGAAAACATACTTCGCATATCAATTACTTGCGAGGTATCAAAGCCACTAAGGTCAATAGTCGCTAGATTAGAACAATCACAGAACATACATGCCATATTATATGCAGATACCTTAGAAAGTTCGCTCAAGTCTAATTCCGTTAAGCTATGACATTGTGAAAACATATTAGACATATTAACAAGGTTAGAATCCTGAGTAGCATTAAAATGAGGCAAGTCTATGGATGGCAATTTCTCACATCCATAAAACATACCAGCCAGATCACACAATTTTGAAGTATCAAAGCTACTAATGTCTATAGAAGTCAACGATGAACACCTACAAAACATATTTCTCATGCTTTCAACGTATGAAGTATTAAAGCTGCTAAAATCTATTGTTGTCAATTCATAACAATTTGCAAACATCGACGACATATCTGTCACACTTGAAGTATCAAAAGTATTACCAAAATCTATTTCTTCACACCTTTCACAATTCGCAAACATCGACGACATATCTGTCACACTTGAAGTATCACAATCATTAAATATGATTTTATTTGTATATTTGAATCCTTCAAGTAAAGCATTACCATCTACAACATCACCTGAAACAATAATAGTTTTAGCCCGCCTAAGTACATCAGTTACATAAAAAAGGGATTCCAGATTGCGGTGGCAAATATTTTCGCCCCATATATAGAGGGTAAAATTTGAATCAATGTTAAAATACGTCCCATTCTTTTCTTGTGTCTCAAGAATATAATCACCCTCATTAGAAGCGTCCTTTATAGTTCTAGCACCCTCAAAATCCTCAGAAGTTACCTCACTGCCATCAGAAGACTCTTCCTCGTTATTGGCATCAGAATTAGCCCCCTGTGTTTCAGAAGGCACACTATCTTCTGTACCGGCGTTATTACTGTCCGCTTCAGATTCATCTATATTTTCGTTATTCTGTTCAGTCTGTTCAGTTACTGGCTCTTCACTTCCATGATTTTCTTCTTCAGGAGAATCCTCAGAAGATGCCGTTGATTCGGCAGACGATGAAGACGTTTCACTACTACTCTGCGTTTCTTCTGACTGTTCAGTCGATGAAGTTGTTTCACTACTACTTTGTGTTTCTTCAGGCTGTTCAGCAGATGAAACTGTTTCACTACTACTTTGTGCCTCTTCTGACCGCTCTGTTTCATTCACACCATCAGAACCATTTTCTTCTGATTCATTATCAGTAACATTGGAGACATCATCTGTCTCTTCTGCGACAGGTTCATCAGATATAGCCTCTGCAGATACAGTGATACTTCCAAAATCTGATAGCACACTTGAAGAGACTAATGACAAGGCCATTAGTACAGCCAAGACCCTTTTCTTCATTTAACACATCCTCCCAAAAATTAAATCGTGAGCTTACATTATAAAGTGCAAGATTGATTATTAAAATTGACATTATAAACAAAATGCCCCGATGCTATTCAACGAACTTATGCCCAGTTAAATTTTTCGTTTCCAAAAGCATTAGATTTTACAAGGAATTTTCTATTGTGTATTTTTTTCAATCCATTATGCTAAAAAATGAAATAATACTCCTAAATCTAAATCCCTTTCTAGGTCAATTATCCACATGCAAAAAGACATGCTTACGCATGCCTATTGCAACAGGATATGTTATCCCTT
>JAEEGL015954071.1_pt1 | contig 10108 bp, 9 predicted proteins | sample 9134231 | NCBI WGS metagenome assembly JAEEGL01 (sample SAMN16246548, study PRJNA631951) | gut metagenome | biome: gut microbiome; feature: rumen; material: fiber-attached | host: Bos | place: Iran: Karaj | collected 2018-10 | reverse complement strand
CCGCCCGCAACTGCGCCCAGTTCATCATCATTAAGTTCCATATTCCCTCTCCCTTCTCAGCTTCCTGATGAAGAAGATGCTCCGCCTGCTGCCGCTGCCGCACCTCTGTCGCGGATCATATGCTGTAAGGTGACAAGGATGGTGACAACGATGCCCTCGTATTCCTTGTTGTAGATGTCGATGCAGTATTTGTCATGGATGGAGAGGAGCTTCTGGCCGATGACGGCGATGATGTTTCCCTGTCCGTCATACAGTTCAAAATTCAGACCGAGGATGTTGCCCTTAAGCTGCCATCCGAGACCTTCGATATTTGTGATGTCTTTGATGATATGGAAAAATTCGTTGGAAAGTTCAAACTTCATACCGTTTGCCATAGTGACAAAATGTCTCTCATGGAGAGTGAAGAACTTTCTTTCGATGTGAGATACCGGTTCGCCGGAAGCCGTGGTAACATCGGTCTTGTCGTGGATTGAGAAGAACTTTGAGTTTGACTGATAGACTATGTTCTCCTTATCATCCGTGATGTCGATATGATGGTGAAGTGAAAAGACCTTCGTGCTTGTAAACAGCGAGCATACCGGCTCACCGAAATTGTTTACATTGTTTACATTTGCTGCTTCACCCGCTTCGCGGAAACGGTGATACTTTGAAAAAACGCCCATATTACAATACCCCCTTCAAGAATTTCAATAAATATATCATACCAAAACAGGTTGGATTTTTAAAGAAAAAACATACTATTTTCTTTCCGCCGCCTTCAGAAAAGCAGAGCTTACGATCGCATATATGCCATAAGTTATCAGCGTTCCGAAGCATACGTCGGAAAGAAAGTGGTTTGTCATATGAATTCTGTTGTAACCGTAAATGATCACAAAGCAGGATGCAATGATAAAGCATACAATGTTCTTTTTGTCTGACCGCTTTTTAAGGACATCCGAGAGCATCGGCAGTGAAAACATCATGCTTGCTATTGTCATGTTGCCGCTGGGCCAACTCTTGAAATTGTCATTTGAGCCCGCAAGATTCGGGATCATTTCCCACCAATTTCTGAATTCCGACATAGGATCATTAAGCGTTATCAGATACTTATATCTTGGTCTTGAAGCCACCTGTTTAAGCCAAAGATTGACATTATCGGAGACTAAGCCCGCCACAAGTATGGCCGCTCCGGTCATGATCAGCTTATCCGGATCCGAATCATCAAAAATATAATAGCATACCAAGGGAACCCAGGCGTACAGCACTACCCAGAACAGCCAGCTAAGCACGGATAAAAGCGGTGATGCCTCCCCCGCAGAATATCCGAACAGCGTTCTTACCTTTGATCCGTTGTAGTTATTGCTGTAATAAACAGCCATGAAATATGAGCAGGCCATGATCACAAATGCAAGCATCTTAAATCTGCTGCCCTTAGCGGTAAGCCCCTTATAAATGCACATTCCTGCTGCCGGATATAAGCAATAAGAAAAATACGAGCCGTATGTTGCAAAGAAAGCGCCGATGTCTGTTTTGTCAGCAAGAGCCACGTTGATGCCGTAATCAAAAAATGAGCCTGCAATTATTCCCAAAACGCAAACCGCCGTCACCGCATATGCGCACGCCTTCGTAACCGCCATGATCTTCTTGTCGTTCATTCGTTCCTCCTTTATGCCTCTATCATAACACTCTTGATCGTATTATAAAACAAATGGATTAAAAATGCGAGGTCGGGATCAAACGAAAATCCGGGTAAAAAAAAAGAGCCTTGATACACTGAAATTCAGTAATATCAAGGCTTTTTGAGCGAGGCGACAACCAGATTTGAACTGGTGAATAGGATATGCGGGGCTCACATTAGCGGTGATGCTCATTTTATATCTTATCCTGAAGCTCCTCCGCCCGGACCGGTAACACGCCGTATCAAGCTTCCTCTCTGTTTTCGGATTCTTTTTCCTGCACATATACTTTATGTGCATAAACACAGGTTGCAATTGTTGCAAGTATCAAAACTCCGAGTGAGGCTCCGGTCGCTGCGATCGAGTTTTTCATAAGCACGGCCATTATTATCGTCAGCACCCCGGCTGTTATTACCGCATAAGCTCCGAAACGGTTGCTCTTTCTCCAAGTGTTGTCGTTATACATGCTCCAGCTTATTCTTACGCCCACAGCGCCGTTCATTCGAGTCTTTGTCATGAAGTTTCCTGCCGCGATCATCACGACTCCCAAAAGGATGCAGGATACCTTTCCTATATCTACGGTCTGCGTTTCCGCGCCCGAAATCCCCCCGGTATATTCTCCGTACAGCATAAATCCCTGCATAACGGTAAACATCGCAGCCATGACCGCGCCGACTGTTCCGATCACTTTTGCGTTTGACCGTGACTCGGCAGCCTTCTTTTCATCTTCGGCCTTCGCCGCCTTCTTCTCAAAGTAGTTCATGAACAGAGTCCAGTGTAATGACAACGCCAAAATGATAACCGGAAAAATAAGACTTTCGTACCTTGATCCCCAGCGGTCCGCGTTCCCCGCCAGATCATGATGCATGGGAACGCTTTCCGGCATGAACTGTATCACGATCGCAGTTCCGATGAGCGAAATAAACGAAATGATCCACATGATCTTCTTCATGATTTTCCACCTCCGAATTGTCCTATCCACATGATCAGTTCATCAAAAACCGATGTGTTGATCTCGTAGTAAATGAAGTTTTTCTGTTTGTACTCCATTATCAGGTCCGCGTCCTTAAGCAGTTTCAGATGATACGACAGCGCCGCGGGCGTAACTCCCAGTTGTTCCGCTATCTCCCCGGCATTCATCCGCCCGTTCTTCAGCATTACGAGTATGTCTCTCCGCTGCTTGTCCGACAGAACCTTGAAAATATTTGTGTCGCCCATAGCACACACCCACTTTCAAAAGCTATTTAAAATATTTTTTAAATTGTGAGGTCAGTATAATCTCCGAAAGAGTTCTTGTCAATATCTATTTAAAAATAATTTTAAATTGCCTGCCGGATTTTTCGCTTTAGGCAAAAAAAGATCCTGTTTTTTATCAGGATCTTTAATTGGATAATACGTTAATCAAGTTGAAAAAGAAATCTCAAAATCTGTACTTGCTCAACCATATCTTTGTGGGAAGCACGCAACCGCCTTATGGATAATTCCATAAGAACGGTCTCCATCCTCAAAAGGCGAACGAAGACGGCAGGTCCTTGCCACCCCTTGCCTCCAACGCACTTACTTCTTTCCATGCCCCCGTGCTTTGTTGCGAACGTCCTTAATCTGGCACCACAGCTCCTTGGTGCAATATGAAGGACGCGCCTTAACGCTTATTCTCAAAACAACTTTGTTAATGAACGAATCTGTCCAATCGTTTACAGGAATACGTTCTATCAATTCAACGAGTTTCCTGTTGTCAACCCATTGTCTGGAGAAAACTATATCATAGTCCTCTTCACTAAGCAATCCAAGTGGATAGTAAGCTAGCACCTCGATACCCAAGAAATAAGCAAAATCCTCAAGGCGGTTTTTAAGCACATCCACAGGAATGCGGTTTATATATTCACGGATATCCTCTGGAGACATTCTGTCGCATGCAAACTCACGCCCAAACACCTTTTCCGTTGAAAGATACGGAAAAGGACACTTTCTGTTTTTCCTCAAAGCCTCCTTGACAACTTTGTCATCAATTTGGTCCGGTTCAACATCCAACAAGTACTTCCAATGCTTTCTCACCAATTGCTGGGGCGTTAACTCACCCTCCTGTCCAAGAATACTCCTCGCGCGATCTCGGGTGATTCTAAAAAACAATTCTTCATCCCAATCCCGAAGGATATTCGATGTAAAAAGCCTCTGCAATTGATTTATCTTGCCCGACAAGGGATAAATGCTGTCCTTTATATTTATTTTGACCAGTTCTCCCTCACATCCGCCTGCGGAAACGCTGCAAAGTATTGGCGCAATATCACCCAAATGCTGACTTTCCGATTTTCCCCACAATACAAGGCTGTCCGCCACTTCACTTCCCAGTTTAAACGAGCCCTTCTTTACCGATTTTAAAAGATGCGCAAACGAGGGAAGTTCTTTAACAACTCCGAACTCAGGAGAGTAGTAAAATGTTATCTTCCCGTCCAGAGGATTGATCATAATGTGATGAAAAAAGTCAACATCGACAATCGAGCCGTGAATCCTGCCAGCACTCATATCGTTAATTCTACACGCTTTCACTTCTTCCGCAATCCTTTCCTGAAGCCTCCTAAACGGTAGCATAGCCTCTATATACTGTTGTACCATGAGCATAAAATAGTTGCTGTAGTACTCTATATCCTTTACCGTCCCGATCAGTTTGGTTTTTCCACCGGCGCAAATCTTCGCACCCTTGTCGTTGATGATAAAGAAGCCAAAAAAACCTTCCTTTTTTATCATGTGAAGATGCCCATTCTTCTCTATTTGCCTAACTATAAGGCCCGTACCTACACGCTCACCAGTATAATCATAAAAATCTGCATATTGTTTTGGGGTAATCTCATATGCACCATCTTCAAATTCAACAAAAGGATTTCTACAAGTGCCTAGGGTCCTTGCCATCAGCTGCATCTTTTTTGCTGTATACCCCACCTGGTTATCCGCATAGATATGGCATATATCCGTGCTCTCAATAATGTTATTGTGGCTGTGCCCCGAGAAATAATAGCAGGCTGGACTCGGAACACCATCAAGCCAGTCACGTACTGGGTAATGAGTAAGCACTATTACCGGCTTGTTTTCCTTTGTCGCCACGCTGAGTGCGGCAAAATACTGTTCTCTAAAGCGGTCAGATTCAGCACACTCATACTCCCTGTTGTGTTGCATCTTTCTTGGTCCGATCAGATTGTCAGCGTTGTAGTTTGGATTATACTTAGCGAATCCCGTCCCACCGACAACAACACAGTTACCATACTCAATGAACGTATTATGAAGGACACTCACTCCGAACTGGTTCAGCCTTTCCGAATAGAACTCTGATGCTTCATCAGCGGTATCAAATCCTGAGCATTCGTGATTTCCCAAAACAAAAAACAAGGGGCACTCGGCCTTACCATGTGTTATAGACTTAAGTCTGGAAGAGAATTTGGCAAAGAAAAGCTCGACGAGCGAAGCATCAGCAGACAAATCCCCGTTTATCGCGATGCAGTTAATCAAGTGTGGCTTAATGGTCCTATTTGTAGCGCCGTTATATAACAGAGCTCCCAGCCCTCGCCTCTCGCGTTCTGGTATGTCCCGACATTCCCTTTCAAAAATGTACCAGTACCCTTCATGACAGCAGTCACGCAGATTGTCCGGCGACACCCCACTTCTGGCATATTCGCGACAAAAACTTTTCGTAAGGAGCATCCCCACAACATGGTCCACATACCTATTTACCGCCTGTTCATCATCCCTCTTCACGTGACAGGACGTCATGTGCATGCCAAGATGTATATCAGAGATATACGCAATCTTTATATTGTTGCCCCAAAAATTGCCATCACTGAACGAACACTGCGGCAATATGAGACTGTCGGCACAGACCGGTTCATTATTACAGTCCATATGCCCCCTGCTCATTGCCTGAACAATATTCATGAGTTCGGCTTTCTCCCCCATAGTATCTCCTTATTATGTTTCAAACCATTTGCCAAACAACTAACTGTTTAGAATACTATTGTAAAGTATTTCTTTTGCCACTGAAGCGCGTTTAGTACACATAATAGCTACTGCAAATAATTATAGACCTTAGCCTTATTTGTTTCAACGGATTATTCATCCGCAGCAATCCTTCTGAACGAATTCGCAAAGGCAAGCTTATTATGAATCAAAAAATGAACCAAATAAAGAAAAAGACAAGAAATACATCATTTCGTATTTCTTGTCTTTCTCATCTTTCCAACTTATTCATTTTCCCTTTTCGAGAAAAGTGTTATGCCTGCTGTATTTATCTCGTATCTACGAATTTTTAGCGTACATCATTTGAGTTATTTTTACCCGGTCATCGTACATCATTTGTACATCATTTGCTGTAAAAAATGGTGTATTTTCGTGGAAAAATATGGAAAAATCGGGTAAAAGAAAAAAGCCTTGATTACTCGTACGCACTAGTAAAATCAAGGCTTTAAGACAGAGGCGACAACCAGATTTGAACTGGTGATCAAGGTGTTGCAGACCTGTGCCTTACCACTTGGCTATGTCGCCGCACAATTGTCTCTTCAGAGACAGCTGTATTATAATACCGCAATTCTAGATTGTTGTCAATGATTATTTTTTATCTGTCTATCATAAGTCTACCCCTATACAGTTGCCTATATTTATCTTGATTAAAGGACAATAATATGATAATATTTCGTATATACGGAAGCCAGTTATACGTTTAAACGTATTGTGAGGAGGTAAGCTATGACTATCAGCGAAAGAATATTTAATATTTTGAAGGACAAAAACATGTCACAGACAGAGTTTGCAAAAAGAACCGGGATTTCCAACAGCGCGATCAGCGATTGGAAAAGAAAGAAAACAAATCCTTCTGCAGAAAAGTTAATGGACATATGTTATGCGCTTGATATTACACCTGAGCAATTACTTACAGGAGTTGACACAAACGAAGCGAAAGGCACCATTACATCTACTGGGCAAATTCATATTGACAAAGCCGATCTGAAATTATTAGAAGCCTATCACAGCATGAAAGACGCTCAAAGGAAACGCCTGCTTGCGTATGTTGAAGCGCTTAAGAAGATTGAAAACTTAGAAGAGTTATAGAGTACAACCGAAGAGAGAATATTACATGATACAAAACAGAAATGTAAACATAATAACTGATGCAGAAGGAAACAAGTTGGTTCTTATCAACGATATTCGTTTTAAGGGAAAACAGAATATTGATTGGGGAGGTGTTAAAAAATACCTTGAAGGATATATAGGCGATTATTATGAAATCAGTGAATCCGCAGATAGAGTTTATATTGGTAAAACATTGTCAGATGAATTTACCGGCTCTATATACACAAAGTCATTAAAAGGTGGTAATGCAAAAGCCAAAGCAAATGCTTCTACCGCGATACCGGAGTTAATACAAATTGCCTCCAATCCACAATGGGAAGGAAACAAGAAAGAAAAACATGGTGATGATGCACAATTAGGTTGGTATAGATATGATGTAAGATTTGCAATACCGATTTATGAGAACGAAATATTAGTTAGATATAATGTGTTTGGAGCAAGATTGCTCGTTAATCATGCTAGAAACGGTAAGAAATATTTATATGATCTTTTAGCGATAAAAAAAGAAGCGAGTAAGCCACATCAATAAGTGTGGTGAAAACCCGTTTCTTGTTTACGATAATAATCTATATTTTTGTATTTGTCAAGAAAAAAGCTTTTGGAACCATACTACACAATCAATGACTCCTACCCCACAAAAAACTCATATATCCTCTTCCTGTAGTCCGGGGCGGTGTCAAAGGCGGCGTGGCCGTAGCCCACGTACATGTAGAGTTTGAAATCGTCGCGATAGTCCAGGTTTTCCGCGATCTCCATGGTGGAGTCGGAGTCCAGCACCGCGTCCTCGTACACTCCGAGGGCAAGGACGGGGCAATCTATCTTCTTTAGATCTTCCGTCACATTAAAGCCAATAATGCTCTTTGCCAGTATTATAAAGCGTTCAAGTTCCTCTTCCGTTACGGTCTTGCTCACATCTTCAAAATAGTTCTCGTACTGTTTGAATACCGCTTCCGGATAAATCTCCTCACCAAAGCTCTTATAAAGCGCACTTGCATCTTTCTTTTTTGCCAGTTCTATCCACTTATCGATGACGCCCCGCTGTTCGTCCGTGATGTGTGATGATGTGGAGCCCAGCACCAGCTTTTTCACAAGCCCAGGATTTTCAATGGCGATGACCTCAGCCATCATGCCGCCCTGGGATGCGCCGAAAAGATATATATCCTTAAGTCCCAGCGCCTTTATGCACTGTACCGTGTCTCTCGCCATGTCATGAAGGGTATAATCTTCCGGGACCTCCTTTCTCCTGTCGAAGACATAGGTGGTGAAATCGTCCCGGAATATCTTGTTTCCCTCAGCCACCGCATCTGCGGCTTCCATAACGCTCTTTATGGAAAGCCCCGGAAGTATCACATATACCCTGCTGCCGTGCCCGTATTTGAAATAGTCCATTGATATGCCGTTTACGGAAACATTTAGGATCTCAGCCATTCTCTTCTCCTTGCATAATGCGTATTGTATTTTTATCTGCAAAAGTACATAATAACCGTATAAAAACCTATGGGGAGGTTAATTATGGGTGTAAGCAAACGTACCAAATGGAGCTACTGCGTCGGTGCCACGGGGCGTGACGCAGCTTATACGCTGGTCAGCATGTTTGTCCTGACTTACGTTCAGTACACGATGAAGCTCACTGTGGCGCAGTTTTCCGTGATCTCTGTTGCCATGGTCATATGCATGGTCTGGGACGCGGTGAACGATCTCATGATGAGCACCATCATCGAAAACTGTCATTTTAAGAGCGGTAAATACCGCCCCTTCATCATCTTCGGAGCAATATTAAACGCCGCAGTCATCATAGCAATGTTTACCGTAAGGCCCACGGGCTGGGGTTTCGTGGCATTCTTCTGCGTGTCATATCTTCTCTGGGGAATGACCTACACAGTTAACGACATCGCCTACTGGGGCATGCTCCCGAGCCTCACAAGTGACGCAAAGGAAAGAGATTCCCTCGTTACCCTTATGGGCATCTTCGTATGCATCGGACAGTTCGCTGTGGCAGGCGTTGTACCGGTAGTCATCGCGGGAAATGCGGTGGCAGCCTTCCGTGTGACCGCCCTCATCGTTGCCTTCAGCTTCATAGCCTTCCAGACTCTCACATTCTTAGGCGTTACAGAAAAAAAGAGCGAGTCACAGGATCCCGTCACCTTCAAAAAAATGGTGTCAATCCTTAAAAGAAATGACCAGCTCATAGCGGTAGGCATCGCCTATATCCTCTTCTGCGTGGGACAGCAGCTTCTGCTCCTTCTCGGAGTAAACTTCTTCTATTTCGAATTCGGATATTCGAGCGCAGGAGACCTCATCACCATATTTACCGTTATGTACGGTCTCGGAACCCTTGCGGCGCAGTTCGTATACCCCATCCTTTCCGGGAAACTCACAAGAACAAAGATCGTGACCGCATGCCTCATCGTCCTTACGGTATGCTACTTATGTTTCCTCGGTCTCGGCTACGTCCTTCCGATGAACGTCATCCTTCTTAACATCATCGGCTTCGTGATCTTCTTCTGCCAGGGACTCATGAACCTCGCCATCATCGTTATGGTAAACAACACCATCGAATATGACGAGCTCAACTACGGCGAGCGCCACGAGAGCATCATATCCGCCATCCGTTCCTTCGCTTCAAAGCTTTCCGGAGCCCTTAACCAGGGTGCCGCATCGCTGATACTCATAATAAGCGGCATCTACGCAGTAAGCCAGGGAATAAGCGATCTTGAAGTGCAGATCGGAAGCGGCGCCATCGACCGTGAAACGGCCCTCATAAAAGCGGATGAATTTACAAGCAACGTCCTGTTCTCACAGACGCTCACACTCCGCGTAGGAATGGTATTCGTGCCTCTCATCGTGATCGCAGTCGCTTACTTCATCATCCGCTCAAAATATAAGATCGACGAGAAAGAATATTCCCGTATTCTTTCCGAGATTGAGAAGAAGAAAAAACATTAAAGCCTTTTCGCAGTCGCTTTCAATGCGGCTTTACGTTCATACATCTTCCTGTCGGCGCGTTGAAATACACTCTGACAATTCATATCGGAACCCGGGATATAATCCTCAAGGCCGCCGGCGATGACAACTCCGGCGGTCTTATTGTTTTCTTCCGCCACTCGGTCAAACTCGGCAAACAGTTCATTTCTTGCCTCGAAATCTTCCCCTTCGAAGAACACCGCGAACTCGTCACCGCCGATGCGGAAGACGGGGCTGTGCTTAAAGCGCTTGCATATCATCATACAGGCTTCGCATATCAATTTATCGCCTTCTTCGTGGCCTTTTGTATCGTTTATGTACTTAAGGTTATTAAGATCAAATACACCTACGGCAAAATCCTTTAACTCATCGTT
>JAEEGL015237013.1_pt1 | contig 10108 bp, 9 predicted proteins | sample 9134231 | NCBI WGS metagenome assembly JAEEGL01 (sample SAMN16246548, study PRJNA631951) | gut metagenome | biome: gut microbiome; feature: rumen; material: fiber-attached | host: Bos | place: Iran: Karaj | collected 2018-10 | reverse complement strand
ATGTAGACTATATTATTTCAAAAACAAAGGAGCTATTTGTATGAAGAAATATGAAACAGAACAAGAGAACTTCTGGGCCGGAGAATTTGGAGACGAGTATATCTCCAGAAATCAATCGTCAGCAATTCTTGCATCAAAAACAGCTTTTTGGGCTCAGTGTTTAAAAAGATGTAATTTAAAGAATTTCAACGAGAAAAGTTGCCTTGAATTTGGTTCAAATATCGGGTTAAACCTTCGCGCAATCAGCGCGCTGTTTCCCAATATAAACATGACCGCAGTAGAAATTAACGAGAAAGCCGCCTCAATTTGCAAAAAAATTGAAGGGGTTGATGTGTTCAATGGTTCAATATTTGATTTTGAATCAGAAAAAAAATTTGATCTTACATTTACAGCAGGAGTGTTAATTCATATTAATCCAGACAAATTAATCAATGTATATGAAAAACTTTATAAGTACAGCAAGAGATACATTCTTGTTTCTGAATACTACAATCCAACTCCCGTAGTAGTTACTTACCGTAATAATACTGATAGATTGTTCAAGCGAGATTTTGCAGGAGAGTTGATGGACAAATATAGCGATTTGGAACTTATTGATTATGGATTTGCCTATCATAGGGATAACAACTTTCCAGAAGATGATGCCACTTGGTTTTTATTAGAAAAAAAATGAAAAGAATCGCAATAATTACTGCACGAGGCGGAAGCAAACGCATTCCTCGCAAGAACATAAAAGATTTTTGCGGCAAACCCATCATTGCCTATTCAATAGATGCTGCTTTAAAATCAGAACTATTTAACGAGGTTATGGTTTCTACCGATGATGCAGAAATTGCCAATATCGCAAAGCAATATGGAGCATCTGTACCGTTTATGCGCAGTGAAAGAACCTCAAATGATTTTGCCACTACAGAAGATGTTCTTACAGAGGTTTTAACAGAATATAAAAAACTTGGAAAAGAATTCTTTGAAATTTGCTGCATTTATCCTACTGCACCATTTGTAACATCTGAAAAACTTATTAATGCAAAAAACATGCTTGAAGAGAACTCAGATGCCGACTCTGTAATGCCTGTTGTTCAGTTTAGTTTTCCACCGCAGCGTGGATTAATTGTAAAAAATAATTCTTTGACATATATGTATCCGGAAAACGCAACTAAGCGAAGTCAGGACTTGGAGCCAATTTATCACGATTGCGGACAATTTTACTTTTGCAAAACAGAATCTTTGTTAAAATGCCATGATGTTGTCGGTAAAGCCACTTTACCACTTATTGTTTCTGAACTTGAAGTTCAGGATATTGATAATCTTTCAGATTGGGCTATTGCAGAGATGAAATATTCATTAATGATGGAAAAGAATAGGTAATTATGTTCAGGTTATACGATAAACTTGCAAAAGGTGAGGTTTACACAATTGCCGAAATGAGCGCAAATCATGCTGGTAAACTTGAAAACGCACTTAAAATTGTTCATGCGGCCAAAGAAGCGGGCGCAGACTGCCTAAAGATTCAGACATATACCGCAGATACGATTACAATTGACTGTAAAAATGAATATTTTCAGATTCATGGCGGTTTGTGGGATAATTATAATTTGTATGACCTCTACAAAGAAGCTTACACACCATGGGAATGGCAAGGTACAATAAAGGAAGAATGTGATAAAGTAGGTATTGATTTTCTTTCATCTCCTTTTGATAATACTGCTATTGATTTTCTTGAATCTATTGGATGTGAAGCTTATAAGATTGCAAGTTTTGAAATTGTAGATATTCCTCTGATTGAATATGCGGCTTCTAAAGGAAAGCCAATGATTATTTCTTGCGGTATGGCCTCAGAGAGTGAAATCCTTGAAGCGGTTGAAGCTTGTAGAGCAAATGGCAATAACCAGATTATTCTGTTAAAATGTTGTAGTGAATATCCAACAAATTATGCAAATTTAAATCTGGATATGATTACCGAAATGAAGAAAATTACTAATCTTCCTATTGGACTTTCTGATCACAGTATGGGCTATCTGGCCGATGTTGTTGCAGTTGCTAAAGGTGCAGTTGTAATTGAAAAACACTTCTGCCTTTCACGCAAAATAAAGAATGCAGATTCTGAGTTTTCTATGGAACCTCAGGAATTTTCAGAAATGGTTTCTAAAGTATCAAATGTTGCAAAAATGGCAGGGAAGATTTCTTATGGACCAACTGAATCAGAAGCAGAAGAATATAAATGCAGACGAAGTTTGTTTGCGGTAAAAGATATTAAGAAGGGTGATTTAATTACTGCCGAAAATGTACGAAGTATTCGCCCTTCAAATGGACTTGCACCTAAATATTTGAAAGATATTTTAGGACAGAAAGCAAATCAGGATATAGCTTTTGGAACACCATTAAATATGAATATGTTCAATAAGTAATTATGATTGCAATAAGAGCGGATTGTAATAGCGAAATTGGGATGGGTCACGTAATGAGATGCCTTTCCGTTGCTGACTCATTGAAAACTCTTGGAGAAGAAGTTTGCTTTATTGTGTCGAAAGATACGGACGTTTCTTTTTTTTCAAATATTTCATATGAACATATCGTGCTCCAAGATGATTCCGACATTTGGTCCGCAACAGAAGTTTGTAATATTTTAAAACAGCATAAAATTGAAAGATTATTTCTTGATACATACCGGATTACAGATGAAAAACTAAATAAACTTTCTTCATGTGTAACAGTCTATTATTTAGATGACCTTCATTTATTTGATTACAACGTTTGTTCTGTAATTAATTATAACATCGAAGCCAAAGATTCTGATTATCTTCCCACAAAATATGCTGATAGAAAACTTTTTATAGGAGCCAGTTATTTTCCATTAAGGAGCGAATTCAAGAACTCCAGTAAGGCTGTAATTAAACAGGACTTGAAGAATGTATTAATTACAACAGGCTCTATAGATAAGAATAAAATTGCAAAACAAATACTGGATTCAATTGACGTAAAAAAATACCCTGCAATAAATTTCTTTGTTTTAAAAGGTAAATTCTACAATGATGAATACAAGGCAGAAATAAATGAACTTGGAAGAAGCAACAAAAATATTCATATTCTAGAATGGGGACAAAATATGGCGGAACTATATTCAAATTCTGATTTAGTTATAGCGCCTGGTTCTACTACAATTTTTGAGGCTTTATCATTAAATGTTCCGTGCGTAAGTTTTGAGTTTGTAGATAATCAGCACGACCAGTGTATGTGTATGGGAAATATGGGTATTGCACCTTATATTGGTAATTTTGCAGTAAACGCAGATAAAAAAGCTAAAATCAACAATGTTTTTGCACATATGCTTGATTATAAAAATAGAAAAGCATGTGAGAAGAAATACTCCATTTTATTTGATGGGAAAGGCAGTCTAAGAATCGCAGAGATATTAGCAGGCGCAAAATGAAAACTGTAATTGGTGCAAGAGCTTCTGCAATTCTTTATAACTGGCTTCTCAGTAACAATATAAGAGGTAGAGTTCTTATTCCATGCAATATTTGCGAATCTGTGCCGGCAAGTTATATGAAGGCCGGCTGTGATGTTGTTTTTTGCGACATCCAAAAAGATAATTGGAGCATAGACATAGAATATACAAAACAAATTATCAAGAAAAAAGGTGTCCAGATTTTACATTTTAATCACACCTACGGAAGAATAACAAAAGAAGATGCTATTTTTTTTGAAACAATAAAAGCTTTATACCCCAATTTAATTATTGTTGATGACAAATGCCTGTGCATTCCTTCGTTTAGTAATGAAAAAAATGCTGACATTACACTATATTCTACCGGTTATTCAAAATACTTATATGTAAACGGGGGAGGGTATGGCTGCATGACTAACAAATATAATTATCAAAATCATCTGAAAACATACTCCAAAAATGCTGAGGAAATGTTTAACAAACATGTGAAAGAATGTCATACAAAGCATACTCCAGTTGATATGAATATCATGTTATCTGATTGGATTTCTTTTGACTTTGATGATGATAGCTATTTTGATCGAATGTTTAATCAAAAAGAAAAAACGGATAAACACAAGAAGATTATTAACGAAATATACTCTGAAATACCCGGCTCTTTACCAATGGAATATAACTATTGGAGATATAACATTTTGGTAGAGAATGCAGATGAATGCAAGAAAAAACTTTTTGACAATTACTTATTCTGTAGTCATCATTACATGAGCTTGTGCAACGGATATTTTTCTCCAGAAGAAACTCCAAATGCTAATTATCTGGAAAAACATGTGCTAAATCTTTTCAATGATTTCTGTTATACAGAAGAACAGGCTATAAAAACAACTGAACTTCTAAAAAACATTGCAAAACCTGTAGAGAGAAATATATGAAGTCCGTAATGATATTAGGGGCTGGACCTTATCAGGTACCGGCAATAAAAACTGTAAGGGAGCTCGGTTACAAAGCTATTGTTTGTGACTATGACGCAAGCGCAGTTGGCGTGCCATTTGCTGATGAATTTTATGAAATAAGTACTATAGATAAGGCTGCCGTACTGAATAAAGCAATTGAACTAAAGCCAGATTTTGTAATTACATCTACAAGTGACCTACCTGTTAGAACAGCTGCTTATGTAGCAGAAAAATTAAATCTTCCAAAAGATTTATCTTATGTGGATTCTATTTGTGCAACAGATAAGTCCTCCATGCGAGAAAGACTTAAAAAATTCAACGTGCCTATTCCAAAATTCTTTACATGTCATAATTTTGAAGATTTCAAAAGCGCAATAAAAACATTGCAAAATTATTGCATTGTAAAGCCAGCTGACAATGCCGCAAGTCGTGGTGTAAAACTCATTGACAAAGAACTTTCAGTTGTCGAATTACAAGAACAATATGATTTTACCAAGAACTATTCTAGAAATGGAATTGTTATGGTTGAAGAGTTTATGACTGGTGCAGAAATTTCTGTTGAAAGTTTTATCGTCAATGGAGAAGTGAATGTTATTACAATAACGGATAAGCTCGTTACGCCCCCACCATATTTTGTTGAACTTGGCCATTCAGAGCCATCGCTCTCACCCCAAAACACACAAAACGAAATAAAAAATGTAACTACACAAGCTATAAAAGCCATTGGGATTCAAAACGGAGTATCACACACAGAATTAAAAATCACAAAAGACGGCCCCAAAGTAGTTGAAATTGCAGCAAGACTCGGTGGTGATTATATTACAGCAGAATTAGTTCCTCTTTCTACAGGTGTAGATATGGTAAAGAATTCTATATTACTCGCATTGAGAAAAGAAACACATATAGTGAAAAACTTAAATTGCGGAAGCGCCATTAGATTTATTACCGCAAGAAAAGGATTTGTAAAAAACATTTCTATTAACAAAAATCCGTTTGAAATTGAAGGCGTGAAAGAGTTCCAACTGAATGTAAATGTTGGAGACTCCATTGGCGAAATTCAATCAAGTAATGATCGAATAGGCTTTGTTATTACTCAAGCGGAGACGGTTCAAAAAGCCATTGATATAGCCAACATAGTTTTAGAGAATATCAAAATAGATGTAATTTAGATAACAAAGTAGTATTCTTTTCAAGAAGTTTAATACCGATTATACTGCAACAAACCTAAACTTTGATATAAATATATTTAAATCTGTAAAAAAGATATATCTTATTTCGTGCAAAAAAACAATGCGATACAAATCGAGCTTAGACATATTGCTACATTTGGTTATGATAAGATATTTTTTGAAATATGGGTTTATAAGATTACTTGATTTATGACAAAAATAGCTTATGTTTTCCTTAACAACCAAATTATCGCATATCATCAATAACGAGACACTCCGTAACGGCGTCTTTTTTACCATATTTTCCTTCATCAACAAGGGCGTAAACTTTGTCCTGCTGATACTTTTGGCCAAGTATATAACGCCTACTGAATACGGTTATTGGAGTCTCTTTGGTACTGTCGTTATGTTTATGGGGTATTTTATTGCAATGACTACTGAAGGATATCTTTCCATATCCTTTTTTAGAGAGGGTATGGTTGGAGTAAAAAAAACATTTTCATGCATTTTTTCAACATCTTTGATTGTAGCATTATCATTCAGCATGCTTACTTGGTTGTTACAACCTATTTTATCTAACCATTTGGATATCCCATGGCGTTATCTTTATTTTGCCGTAGGGATTTCCTTTTTTACAATATATTCAAACGTCTGCCTAGACTTTCTTCGTATAAAAAAGAAAATACTCTTTTATGGTTTATTCTCTTGTGGCAGCGCAATCCTAATTTTGGGCTTATCTATTTTCTTTGTGAAATTCCTATTTATGGGTTGGTTTGGTTGCATTCTAGCACAATTGCTATGCGTTTGCTTATTTGGATTAATAGGGTTCATCTTCTTTTTACAAATGGGATGCTTAACATTTCCAGAAAAAAAACATTGGAAAATGATGCTGTTATGGGGTATCCCTTTAATACCTCATTTGGCGACCTCATTTATTCGCTTTGGATGCGATAGATATATTATAAATTACTTTTACTCTGTTGAATATGTCGGCTATTTTAGTTTCGCGATAGCGCTTTCTGCAGCCATAGCAATGATTGGCAGTGGTTTCAACAACGCAAATAGTGTCAACATTTTCGAAACCCTTGAAAACAACCAGTTAAATTCCGTTCAAAAGATCAATCTCATAAACAAACAAAAAAAGACGATTTCCATTATTTATTTTATTTGCAGCGCATTAATTACTATCCTTTGTTGTTTATTTGTTCCCATATTTTTGCCGCAATATACGTCTGCAATTGATTTTTTCGTCATTCTTGCCGTTTATGCATTTTTGCAATGCATCTACTTTCTACACACAAATTTTTTATTCTATTTCAAAAAAACAAAAGAATTGATGACTATTACGTTTTCTTTTTCAATCATACATTTCATTTTATCATTACTGATTACTCAATATTCAATCAATTACACTTGCATAATTTATGTAATTACCCAAATAGGCATTGTCTTTTTTGTTCGAAAAAAAGCAATTAGCACACTTAAAGAAGAGCTAAATCTGGAATTAAGGAGTTTTTGACATGAAAAACGTATATATTGTGGACACACCTTACCATCTTCTAATAACCCTAACAAAAACATTTTTAGCTCATCGTGAAGGAAAGGACGATATTATTTTCGTAAAAAAAGCAACGTCTCTTCATACTCGAAAAAACGCCCAAGTTTATTTTCAAAATGTCATTTGTTCATATAATCAATATAATGTTCTTCTAGAAATACTTTTGATGAAAATACAGCAAAAAAAGATTCCCTTTATTTCATCGATTGCAAAAAAAAGAACAAGCAACATGATGAATCTTTTTTCAAATTATTCAAACATTTATATTTTTGACGATAATTCTTTTTTAGGGTGTTGGTTGAACAATGCAAAGATTTACTACGATCATATTGAAGATGGCCTCAACTATTTGCAATGGCCTTTACACAAAACTAAACGTATGGCAACCTACGATTTCTTTTATAAAATTTTGAGAATATCATGGAAATATTGGGGTGAATCAGAATACACTAAGTCTATTGAAGTTAACGATGGAAAGAATCTCCGCATCACACGAAATAACATTATTGTTCAAAATCGGGAGCAAATGTTCAAGCAGCTCACTCCAGAACAAAAAGAAGCCATTGCACGCGTATTCGATTATCGCCCACTAAATAACATCGAACCCGGAGAAAAGACCCTATTGCTTACAGACCCTTTATACGAAGATGGAGTTGTCAGCCATGAAAAGAAAATTCAGATTTATAAGTATCTTGTTGAAAAATATGCAGTAGGAAAATTATACATTAAACAACATCCTAGAGAAATTGAAGATTATTCCAAAATTTTTCCCAACGCCGTAATTCTCGGCAATCAAAAGATCCCCTTTGAGATATATCAACTAAAAGAAGATTTCAAATTCAACAAAGCTATTGGTGCAGGCACAACTGTGATGGATGCCGTTTATTGTGCCGAAGAAAAAATAAATGTAAAGACAGAATGGATTCTAAATTTTCATTGACTAAAGGGTTTACGCCAAATAGACATTTCTTAATTTCAAGTATTGCATTGTAATGTCATACTTAGTTAAAAATTTATCAGGATTAAATCTTTGCGCTTCCAATATTTTAGAAGACCAATGACTTACGTTCAGATCAACAAAAGAAATATTGGGAGATATTTCAACTTCTTTAGGGACGCTATTACTCGCCACACAAGGTAAGCCATTATACTGAGCCTCTATTAAGACGATTCCCAGTCCCTCCCACAATGACGGTAGGCAAAAGACATCCATCGCACTATAGAACGGAGCCGCATCCTTTTGCAGACCAGCAAAAATCACTGAGTTAGACAAACCAATTGTTTGGACTTTGTGTTTAATACGTTCTTGTAATGGCCCGTCCCCCAGCAACAACAGCTTTGCATTCGTTTTCTGCCGATGAAATTCGGCAAAGACATCTATTAAAAAATCGTGATTTTTTTGCAGATAAAAGCGACCGACATGTCCCACGACATAATCATTCTCTGCAATTCCGTATTTGCAGCGAATTTCTTGACGGGAAAAAACATTATATTTAAATTGTTTCACGTCAATTGCGTTCGGTAAAATCGTGACTTTTCCCTTTTTTACAGCATTGCGTCCCCAACCATTAAATGCCGCAGTCTCGCCACATGCAAGCCAGTCCGTTGCAAATAATTTACAGGGCGTGCGCATGATCGCGCACAGGGCTTCACGAATCAGTGATTTGATAGATCGTTTGGACGAAAGTGTGTACACTTGATGATGATGTGCAATTCTTTTTTTTACACCCGCAAGCACCGCAAGAAAACATACGTAACTGTTCATAAAATAGTCCAAATGGGAGTGAACTATTTCGTATTGATTCTTCTTAAATATTTTATAAACTGTCCAAATATGCTTCAACGGATGCCGAACTTTTGACGGAATCTGAATGCAGTTGAATCCTGCATTCTGAAATTTCGACAATACATCTGGGTTTGGATCATATTGATAAAGCACATCAAATTGGAACTCGTCCATCATCCGAGTGCAATAATTGAAAATAACGGTTTCAACACCGCTACCCACCAATCCATGCGTAATATGACAAACCTTTTTTTTCACGATAAATAAGTTTCAAATATTGCTACAGCAATACAAAAAATTATTTTCCTTCCACAATTTTCAGAGCAGTTGCAAAATCGCGCATTCGCTCCATTTCTTCGGGTTCCAAAGAAATATTGAACGCGCCTTCAATGGCGACAATCAAATTCAAATGGTGAATAGAATCCCACGCTTCGCAATTCTCTTGCGAAACCATAGCATCAATGTCCTGCGTTTCTAGGACATCCTTAAAAATTTGCAGCAACCGTTCGGACTTACTCATACATTATCCTTTTTCAAGCAATATACATAACTTTTTTTCTGTTCAGCCTTGTTTATTACTGAAAATCCCACAGACTCGTAGAAATTTTCCACCAATTGATTCTTGGGGGTCTTGTTGTAAGCCGCAGTTACATTCTCCACAAATTCCTCTTTCAGACCTAAGAGGATTTGTTCCACAAATGTGTTTTCAATTTTGCGGCCCAAGATTCTGCAGCTCAAGAACAGATTGTCTATATGAGCCTCATTGCCAATCAAAGACACAACAGCGGCTCCGGTGAGTCCGCTATCGCCAAACTTGTCCTTCACCGAAAGCGAGAAAACTTTTCCGTTGCTTTCAATAATTTCCTTGAGTTCTAGGTCCGTATAGCGTTTGCCAGTCAAATTGAACTGGTTTGTTTTTTGCGACATTTGGGCGATGCGAGGCAAGTCCGCAGGGTCGTTCAGGCGAATGGTCGTTTCGATTTGCAGGCTCTTGATAAAGTCGTCGATATTTGTGAACTGTTGTTGCAATTGACGACGTTCCACATTCTGCTTGTATTGTTCTGTTTTGCGGAGGTCTTCAGCAGAAGCCTGATATATGTTAAAATATTGTTCCTGCAAATTCTTGAAAAACACCGGCAACAGATACGGTGCCGTCGGAAAATCGGGGACAGTCACTTCGGGGAGCACGGCCTT
>JAEEGL015139496.1_pt1 | contig 10108 bp, 7 predicted proteins | sample 9134231 | NCBI WGS metagenome assembly JAEEGL01 (sample SAMN16246548, study PRJNA631951) | gut metagenome | biome: gut microbiome; feature: rumen; material: fiber-attached | host: Bos | place: Iran: Karaj | collected 2018-10 | reverse complement strand
TTCATCAACCGCAAAGACCAGGCGATGTTACGCGAAGGCATCGGCGCCATCATTAGCGAGGGCATCGGTGGCCAACGCCGTCGTTTCGGTCGCATGCTGATGGCCAACAACATGTGTGGACTGCCGCAGAACACCTTCGTGGGACAGGTTCACTCACGCGTCAGAGAGTTGAAAAAGAAAGAAGATGTGGAAGATGTCACCTTCCACATCTGCGCGGGTTTGGGCGGTGGTACGGGCTCGGGTTCCATTATCGACGCCATTACCCAGGTGCGAAACGAGTTCCAGCGCACTGGTGATAACCGCAACAACTTCAAAATACAGCTTTATCTGTACGTGCCTGAAAAAATCATCCAGATTCCTGGCGGCGAGGAGAGCAACCGCTACTACCAGCCCAACGGCTACGCAGCCCTGCTCGAACTGAACGCCATGTCGGTGGGACACTACTTTCCCACCGACGTCAGGGGCAACACCGACGAGAATGGCGACGTGCGCCGCCTTCTGAAAGGGCAGGATGCCTTCGACATGGCCTATCTCTTTACCAATGTCAACGAAGCTGGCAAGGAGGTGCACCTGCACAAGGTGTTGCCCAATATTGTGGGTGACTTCCTCTTCCAGAAGATTGTGGCCTCATCGATGGCTTCCGGCGGCAAGATGGCCCGTTTGGAGAATAATGAGAATAATGGTCTGCTGCCCGAAGCCAACGAAGTGGGTGATCCCGTTCACAGCCGCAAATTCATGACCTTTGGAGTGAAGCGTATCGAATATCCGGAAACCGAAGTGGTGGAATACGGAGCATATAACTTTGCCCGTCAGGCCTCGTTACAGATGCTCTATGGCCTGTGGGACAACGCTCGTGGCTTCCTTGACGAATGCACTGACGAGATGGTTGGAAAATCGTACAAACAAGATGTGAAAGGGTCCAACGAGTTGGAGGCCAATCTGCTTAGCGATCCCTATGTCACACTTAGTACACCGCTGCCCTCTATCGAAAAGCATGTCAGCAACTGGGACAAAGACTGGGAGTTCTATACCGACCGATACAAGCAGGACGTTCAGGCAGAATACAAAAAAGAAGAATGGCTGGAAATGTTTAATCAGCTGTGTGAGAAGTTCTACACATCCATGTATAGAGGCTCTGGCGTCAAGAAATTCTACAGCGACTATGCAAGTGAACTGTCTGGCTTTGCTGAAGAGATATGCCGCAGGGTAGAAAACAATCTTTTGGCCAAATGGAAAAACGGAAAAATGTCCATCATAGAAATCCGCAAGTACATCAATGTGCTTATTACAAGTATCGAAGAACGTATAGACGAATTCAACACTAAGATAGGCAAGCGCAATGCCTACTTGGCCGAAGATCTTGAACAATCCATCAAGGATATTCGTAACGATTGGAACCACATTGGCTGGCTGCGCGACGCTATTACAAACGCCTCGACCAAGACATTCGGACGCTTCGTCGATGCCAAACGTGAACAGCTCACGCTAAGGACACAGGTGGAAGGCTTCACCTATGCCGTGAAACTGCTCACTGAAGTAAAGACAATGCTTATACTGCTCAAGGTGAACAACGTGGAACCTTTCATGAAGACACTCACCGAGTTTGCCTCATCCATGAAGACTCTGGCTGAGGAGAAATGCAAGTTGAGCGATGCCGAGAACCAGAACCTGCAAGGCGAGGTGGTGAAGGAGTACGACCCCAAGCTCGTTAGGGGCACTATTGCTAGCTTTCTCAGGGAGGAGAAGAACCAGAAAGATTATGCCACGGCCCTGCGTGGCCGTATCATCGAGGAGCTCGGTGCCACTGATATCACCTTCTCTCTGCTCTGCAAAAAGATTAACCAGGGCATTCTGCGTAGCGTGGCCATCAAGGAATGCATCAAGAATGTGCGTACCGACATGGAGAACTTCTCTAAGAAGAATCCCAACCAGCGTCTGGTGCAGGTGAATATACTCGATAAACTGAGAAATACAGAATGCAGTACACCCGAAAAGATGGCAAAATTTACTAAAGCCATCTACGATGCCGCCCAAAGCTATCTCACCTTCAATGGCTCTGAAGAAGGACAGGGCAGTCCAGAAACAGCAGCCAACCACCAGAAGATTATCCAGATTTCTTTGCCACAATATGAAGACAACGACGAGTTCCGCAATGACTTCATCACTGCCTTTGGTGGCAGCGGAAACATTCCCTTCAACAAGGACGAAGACTCGTCGGTCAACTTCAAGAGCAACCAAATTGTGGTCGTCACGGCACACAGCGGATTTCCCCTCCGCTACATCGACAACGTTAGGGTACTGAAAGAGAAGTACGACATCTTGACCCGCAACGAAGTGAATAAAATGGTGGCGCATACCGAGAGCTTCCAAAAGCCTCTGCCCGCACTCTATGCCCGCAGCAAGGAGGAAGCAAGTAAAGACCTGTTACCCGTAGTGCTGCTGGCCTATACCATCGAGGGCATTATCATTGAGAAAGAAGACGCTGAAACAGGCGAAAAGAACAAGGTGTTTGCTGGCGAAAAGAACAAGATGGGTCGCGTGAGCAAATGGATTCGCGTGGGCGACAACATCATCGACAGTCTTACCGAACTGAGCAAACTGACACGCGCCGCCGATGCAGCTGCACTCAGAAAAGCCGTCGAGGAAGAATTAAACACCAACTATAAGCATGTAGAAAAGAAAAAAGAGCTGATGCTGAAAATGGGCGAAACGCTTGATAATCTGGTGCTGCCACTCGTCGGCGGAAACGAAAACGACAAGAGCTACATCGCTTTCAACAAAGCTGGTGAGAAACTATGCGATGACGACTTGAAGCTTTAAACAACAAATTAAAATAAGAATCATGGCAAAAAGAGGAAAATGCGTCAATATTGACTGCGACCACTACAAAGAAGAGTTTGACATCCAGGCCGGCGAAGAATTTGTTTGCCCGCATTGTCAAAAGCCCTTGTCGGATGTAGAAGGCAAAGGAAAAGACTCTAAGAGGACAAGCGGCAAAAAAGACCCCAACTGGAAACCTATAGCTATTATCGCAGCTGCTGTGCTCGTTCTCGGTGGCTTGGGCTATGGAGGCTATGCCATCTATCACTCGTACCAGGAGAATGAACAAGAAAAAGCTGCTTTGCAAAGTCAGGCAGCGGAAAACGCCAATGCTTTGAGGCAGAAAGAGATCGAGGACTCGATAAAGGCCGCAGAAGCTGCTGCAGTCGAAGCGGCAGATGCAGCGGAAAAAGCTCGGCGCGCTGCTGCTCTAGCTGATGCGCAGGCAAAGGGCGACAGCATTATCAAAGTTAATGAGAAACTACTTGAAGAGAAAGGCAAGAAGATTCGTGAGGATGCCAAGAACATTATCAACTCACAGCTCACCTCGTTGCGTACTGCCTGCCAAACTCTACAGTATGAGAACATCGCTCTCATTGACACCATGGAAGTGGCCACCAATGAAGCTTGGAAGAATGCTGAAAAGCCTGCCCAGGCAGCTGAAGGCCCAAACCCGTCGTGGGGACGCTATCAAGGTGCTCGAAAAAATGGGAAACCTGATGGCAGCGGCGTACTCTACATTATCCGTAGCACTACCATCAGTGGTCAGACAGCACAGCCAGGAGAACGCATTGAGGGCGTGTTCCGCGATGGCTATGTGAATATGGGCACTTGGTATAAGAACGACGGCAATACTGTGGTTGTTAAAGACTTCAAAGTGATATAGTTGCCTAATGAAGAGTCGTGTACTGTGCCTGTTGTTGCTCCTGGGCTGGCTTCAGCCAGTCCAGGCAGTGACCTTTGAAACTCATCGCCTGCAGGCCATGGCACAATGTCTCAACCTGCCTCAGACTGACACATTACAATGTGGAGAGGTAACAATTTCATATAATCATCTGAAGCATACGCTGCGTATTGCTGTTAATGACCAGGGCGCAATATGCCACATCGGACTGCAACTATTCAGTGACGAACTGCGTCAGCAGGTGCCATCTCCCATCTATGACTTCTTGGAACGCGACTTGCTGGAGCGGTTGCTTGTTGGCTATGACGAACAACTTCGTCACCAATTGCATTATGAGCATCTCAGCTTCATAAAGGGCAGCGCTCGCACGGCACTTACTCTTGATGGTACAGAAGAGTTCCGGCAGGAGCGTGTTGACTTTCGTAAATATCGCACCAAATGGATTCGGAATGGTAGCGTCGTTTTTGACTTGGTTTTCGACATGGACGTTCAGTTGCTGTCAGGTTGCAATGCCTTGGAGCTAGAACAACGCTATCTCTCCCGTCTGCGTCGTTTCAATCCGTTTCCCGCTGCCCTTTCGGCAAATATGCCCGATGAAGGGGATCGGTGGGTGGAAGGTGGCGACTCTCTCTTTATAAAGGAGATGAGTAACGCTGTCTACTTTGAGCGAACAGCAGATGGTTGGCACCTTGTAGACGACGATCAACGCCCCACGCAAACCCTTGCGAACATGCTGCTCTCACCAGCTTTTGAACGTCCTGTGAAGTTGCGGCTTACGGTCAAACGCTATACCTACGAAGACGAGCAGTTGCAATTGCCCTATGCTGCATGGTTGCAGATGGCTGTCGCTGAGGGGTGCGAACCATATTTCGGCATCAAATACAAAACGGCAGCCCACTATGAAGGAACTGTTATCCTGGCAAATCGATTGGAGGGATATGCCCATCTGTTAAGCTTGGCCGTGCCTCAACAGGCATTATATTCTGGGACTAATGTAGAAGTCGAGGGAAGACTTTACCTCTACATTCCCCTTCACAACGTTGCAAGCGACTACTTTGTAAACAAATAGAAAAACGTAAGAACATGACAAAAATGAAAATCTCCGCTCTTGTCCTGCTACTGGCATTTAGCTTGTCGGCAATGGCTCAAACCATTGAGCAGCAGAAGAAAGAAATCAACATGGTGAAGAAGAATTTCAGCCAGTACATCTATGTGGAAGTGGTAGACTCTCTGCCTGATGTGGCACTCACGAAGGCACGTCACTACTTGAAGGATGAAATAGAACAGTATGCACAAGAACAAAAGCGTCTTCGTGGAGTAGCCGATGTGGTAGCCTTGAATGTGAAAGAACAAACCATTACTATGCCGAGAGGCGATAAATTCCGAGCTTTTGTCTATGTGAAGAAGAATGACATTGTGGGCAGCCAGACACCAACTATAGTAGCTCCTCAGTCCACGGTGCAACAACTCCCTGCATCTCAGCGCATCCAAACATTAAGCCAACTGTTGCAGCTGACACGTTTCGATGAATTGCAGAAAAACTTATCAGAGTTGAAGCAGCAAGGACGCATCGGACACTATGACAAATACAAAAATCTCACAGAACCAGAGCGTTACTTGCTTATTATCTACAACAAGCAGGGTGATATAGAGGCTGTGCTCAGTGAGGGCACACAACGCACGAACCTTAGTACGAAGCAATCAGACGACATCGCTAATTATAAAGGTCGCGGAGCTATTGGAGTAATAATTAATGACTAACCATAACAAGAAGAAATGAAAAAAATCGTTCTGTTTTCTATCATGCTAATGCTTGCAGCATGTCCAACAAAGACTTGGGCTGGCGAGGTAACTATCAGTATAACAACCGACAACTACACCGATTGTCCTGCACAGGTCTTACAGACTATGCAGCAGAATGTAGGATTATTACTTAGTGAAATAAACGCTGCGAACAGAGATAATCGTGCTTTGAACTTTGCCAATGCCAACATTCCAGAAAGTGCCGTCAATCAGCAGACCAAGGGAACATTGCAATTAATGTGGAACACTGTGCATTTCTATTGTGATGATGCCGAAGTGGTGGACCGTCTTTGGCCTCTGCGTGATGGTTATTTGTTGCGTCAGATACCGCTCATTATTAATCCTCAAGAAGCTGGCTTCAATAATGGAACCTATCAAGAAGCTAGCATTATGATGAATAAGCATGGACAGATAGTTGAATTCAGCTTCGTCTTCGATAGCCAGCTTTCGGAGAGCATGTCGCGCTGCGGGGCTACCGTCAGCTTGGAGGATAAGATGCTGCTTCTATCATTCTGCGACCGCTTTCGCACCTATTACAACACAAAGAACATTGAAGGCCTGGAGCGCATTTTCAGCGACGATGCGCTAATCATTACAGGAAATGTGAAGATGGTGAGCGCTCCAGATAAGATTGGTGGCCCAGTGGCCAAGGTCACTTACAACCGTCAGAACAAACAGCAGTATATCAGCAACCTGAAACGAGCTTTCGCTCGCAATAAATATATCGAGGTGAAATTTTCAGAGATTGGCGTAGAGGGCGGCTGTGGTACCGTCACCCGCTCCAGTAACAACCCGAACATGTATGGTGTGCGCCTGAAGCAGGAATGGCGGAGCACGAACTATAGTGACGACGGATACCTCTTCCTGCTATGGGAGTTTGACAAGGAAGGGACGAAGGAACCCGTCATCCATGTTCGCACTTGGCAACCAGAATTCCTTGATAAAGCCAGAACACAGCCACTGGCCGAGGACAAGATTTTCTCGCTGAGCGATTTCGATCTGTAGCCTATAATACTCTTTCACAGAAACACGCAATGAAACGTATCTTCTATATATTATTGGCCACACTTTGCATCAGCATCAGCGTGGTCGCACAGGAAAACCTGAAATTCGAAACATCGTACTCGGCTGATTCCACAGCCAGGGCAAACAGAGTGGAGGTGGTGTTTGTCACACCCTACGAGGGCTTCACCATAGAGCCTACCAACAAGAAAGACATGGTGATGAAGTCTCGTGAGCAGAACGGCGGTACCTTTGCTACAGTGGTGATGTGCGACATCAGCGATGCCGCTGCCGACCGCAACCACACATTCCGTGTAAACATCAGCGGCACCACAATAGGCGACTATGTGAAGGTGCCCCTTGCAGCAGGCAAGCATTTCACCGTAAGGGTGGAACAGGCACTGGAGCACAACCTTTATTTAAACTATCCCAATTCGCAGCGCGGATATTTGAATGCCACTAAATCGGCCATCGAGTTCAATATACCCGACTATGTCAAGCAGCCCAGGTTGGAGTTCACCGAAGGCATCGGACGCCTACTACCCGACAGCACTCTACAGGGCCAGACTATCATCACGTTGGAGATTGACTGCAACGCCTTGAAGGCGTTGCAGACCGACATTCCGCAAAAAAAGGCGAAAGCCGATGCCCGGTTGCAGCAGCTGAAAAACGAACTGACTGAACTCGAGAAGATTTTCGACGAGAATAGCGGGAAAGAAGGTTTCGATTTTGATAAAGATGAAAGACAGAAGGCGAAACTTGAAAGCGAAATAGAGCATGTCTACGACGATGTGCCGGAGTTGTTCGTCAGGCTCTCCGCCAACAAGGCGAACACTGTCCGTGTTATACCATCACGCCTTGCAGCACTTGCCCAACCGCGCAACCGCTTGCAGATTAACGTCGTGGACGGACTGCACAAGGAGACTATTTACAAAAAAGCTGCTTTCGACGAGTTGCTTTCCAACGCTCGCGAATACTACAACAACTATCGTCAGCACTATGACTACAAGTATTTTGATGCTGCCTTCGTAGCATACGACCAAGCCATTGGCAACGATGACTGCCCCCTCAACTTGCGCGACCAGCTCAGAATGGAAAAGGATACCATTGCCTTCCTGCGAAAATACACACTCTATCGTGAGAAGGCCGACACGCTGGCTCGTAAAGCTGAGGCTGAAAAGGGTTTCGCCAGCGAGGAAACCTACAAAGCCCTAGTGGGTGAACACCGTTTCTTGGATATGCTCATCAATGCGCACCCCGACATGAGCCGTTTTAAGGAAATAGACGCAACGATACAAGCCCGCATTCAACAGCATCCCAGTGCCAAGAAGACGGTGATAGAAAAGGTGACAAAACAGCGCCAACGCGTAAAAGGACGTATCATACTCGACAACGAATACCTTACTACGAAGCTAAATACCATTAGCATCTATGCGTCACCCTACCACACCATAAAAAAAGACGAACGGGCACGTCTGAAGCTATTGGGAAAAGCCGATACAGAGGGGAACTTCAACGTTGTTATGCCAGAAGACATGGACTACATCATCACTTCGGCAGAAATGCAACGAAAGACTGAAGCCCACCTTGTAACTACCGATTTTATTGAAATTCACATTAAATAAACCCTTAATCAACAAAAAAATGAAAAAAGTACTATTAATTGTGTTAGCTTTGCTGACGTTGGGTAGCACTTTAGTAGTGAACGCCCAGAAAAAAGAAAAGAAGGAGAAAAAGGAACTGAAGTGGGAGTGGGATGGCACAAAGTCGGGCAATGAGACCATCGATAAGTACCTGCTCACCATCGACACACTCTATAACCGCGTCATCAGTTATCGCGACAGCATTGACAGCTTCGAGTATCGTGACACCGTCATAAATATTAAAGGCAAGGACTACAAGGTTGCCTACATGCTTAATCATGAGGGCCAGCTCGTTACCCAAGGCCAAATAAATTCCCAATTTATGGAGGCCACGTTGGACGGCATGAATCTGGTGCTTGATATGACCAGCGCAGGACTGGAATCGGCCACCGCTGCTCTTGCCCTACCCCAACTGGGACTGAACGCCTTGAAGTTCGCCAAGTACGTAAAGGGTGGCCCCGCCGTCATCTCACAAGGAATAAAAACTGTAAAAACCATCCGTGGCAAGTGGCAGAGCAATCTGCGCGATTGGCGTGGCACAAAAACCAGTGCACTGACCAAAGAACAAGTGGCCAGCCTGGGCTACTTCAGTGACGAGTGGATTAAGAAATACTACAAATGCATCCGAATCTCGCCTGTTGATTCGCAGTCAGAGAAGTACATCGCATATCAGGAAACTCAGAAAGACAAAACCGAAGAGGAAAAGGCTAAAGATGCGGAAGGCTGGGTGAAAGACATCGAAGGTCGAGAAGTGGCACAGGCTAAAACTCGCGAGGAAAATGAGAATATCACCGATGAGGACTTTGAGAAGATGATGAAAGATGCATAATTATCATTGACATAGAGAATCTTCTATCACGAATAGCAGTGCTTTTGCCGAGAAGGCAAAGGCAATGCTATTTTACCTGCGTCTTCTACCCCATACATACATTTGCCCAAATTTAGCCACGATATGAACGAACTTGCACAGACGTGTCCCCACAGTGGAACGCCGATGAACAATCCGGCATCAGAAGGAGTTCAGAAGAAGGAGCCGCTTACGGCAACTACAGAAACAGAACAGGAAAAGAGCGAGGCGCAGGCTGTCGCTGCAGATGCAGAACGGTTTGTTGCTGGAAGCAAGGTGACAGAAACCTGTAATATAGAAGAACAGCAGCAGACAGAAGCACCTGCAGACAGCCCGAAGCCGCACGTTGAGGCTGGGTGGGGCGAAAAATGCACAAACGGGCTGATTTGAGCAGCTTTTTTCGCGTTTTTTTGCCCTCTTCCCCGCGTTTTTAAGCACGCCAAATTTTCAAAAGTCAACGCCAAATTTTCAAAAGGCGTTGACTTTTGAAAACGAAAAGGCCCCAAATTTTTCAAAAATCATCCTAATTATTTGTATGTCAAGTGTTTAGTGGACCCTCTCAAAACTCGCGTTTTTTCAGCCAAAAGTTTTCTCGTGCGAAATTCTTGCGTATTTTCGAGGGTTGAGTGTTCACTTTTACCACTAAATTAATGTTTGTTAAGAAAAAATCTTGATATTCTTTCGCCTGTGGCGTAACGCGAATTGTCCGTGAATGAAAAGCGAATCTCCGTAAATACTTATTGCCATCGGAACGCAGGAATGACCGTGAATGAAAGCGATGATGCGAAAAAGCGAATGAAATCTTTACTTTTTGCATCGAAAAATTTTGTCGTTTCGTAATTATTGCTTATCTTTGCCCCGTCTTTGCACTTGAAGCCTATGCTATAGAGAAAGCAGAAGCGGAAGGGGCGGGGACTACATAGATAGAAAAGTGTCTACACAGGCGCTTTGTTCTTTGGCTTCTCAAAGTCTCGCAAACTTGAACCAGTCGGAAACAAAGCAACGGTAGATGCCTTCGGGAGATGTATATAGATGATAGCCCGTAGTGTGTCCTTATGTACATTATATATAAGGTATATGATAGGGGTC
>JAEEGL015135538.1_pt1 | contig 10108 bp, 7 predicted proteins | sample 9134231 | NCBI WGS metagenome assembly JAEEGL01 (sample SAMN16246548, study PRJNA631951) | gut metagenome | biome: gut microbiome; feature: rumen; material: fiber-attached | host: Bos | place: Iran: Karaj | collected 2018-10 | reverse complement strand
GTAAGGGACAAGTTTCCGGCAACAATGTTTCTCACTCCATGAGACACACCAGAAGAAAATGGAACGCAAACATTCAGAAAGTCAGAGTCGTTGATGAAAACGGAACTGTTAGAAGAGCTAACGTTTGCACTAGATGCATGAGATCCGGATTAGTAAACCGTGCTCTTTAATCCGAATTACGAAACCGCAAAGAACCCCGTGAGGGTTCTTTTTTCGTATCAAAAAGGACCCGGGAAGGGTCCTTTTCAAGTGGCATCAAAGGGGGCCGGACCCCGGGCGTTATTTAGAGTATTTTTTCAAAAAACTGTCCTTACTACCCAACATATTGATACTTATTGTCTATTATCCTTGCATTGAAATACATTTGGGAGTATAATATATACGAAGAACTATGCTTTGGAGGTATATCATGGCACAGCTTTATTACAGATATTCAACAATGAATGCAGGCAAATCCATCGATTTGATCAAGGTGGCCTATAACTACGAGGAGAGAGGGCAGACCGTCCTTACGCTGATCCCTGCAGTGGATGACCGGTACGGAGTGGGCGTCATCACTTCCAGAATAGGCATCCAGAGAGAAGCCACCATCGTGAGAGACGATACCAACATCCTGGAGCTTTTCATGAGGGAGAACGAGAAGCATCACATCGACTGCGTCCTGATCGACGAGTGTCAGTTCCTCAGGAAGCATCACATCGAGGAGCTGGTGGAGATCGTGGATTCCTGCAACACGCCGGTCCTTTGCTACGGACTTAAGAACGACTTCAGGAACGAGCTTTTCGAGGGTTCATATTATATGCTGGTCTACGCCGACAAGATCGAGGAGATCAAGACCATCTGCTGGTGCGGCAGAAAGGCCACCATGGTAGCCCGTGTCGTAGACGGCAAGATCGTCAAGTCCGGCGACCAGATCGTAGTGGGAGGCAACGACCTTTACGTGTCACTTTGCCGCAAGCACTATAACGACGGCAGACTCGGTCCCACCAACGGCACAGTTAAATAGCAGACAGTTTTTTGCGAAATTTAATGGATTTTGATTATTTTTGCAACAAAATGGCTTGATTTTGCATTGTCTATACATATGGGTTTTTGTATTTCGGGCCAGAGCCGGTGAGCTTTGCCGGCTGAGATAGGGGAATTGAATGAAATTGCAAACTTTACGTAAATATTTAAACAAATCTATAATCATACTTCTTGCGGTCCTTCTTCTGTGTGTCTTCACGATACCGGAAGGCGGATACGCCACAACTTATACGGACACCAAGGGCACCATAACATCCGATTCGGGTGTCAACGTCAGATCGGGCGCCGGAACCACCTATGACATAGTCATGGCCCTGGCCAAGGGAACGGTGGTGACAGTGCTTTCGGACAAGTCGGGCTCCGACGGATATAAATGGTACAAGATCAAATACGACGGTAAGACCGGTTACGTAAGATCCGACCTTATGAAACTCAACAAGTCCGACTCCGGCGACTCAGGTAATTCCGGGGATTCGGGGAACTCCGGCTCAACCACGCCGGACTACACGGACACCGTAGGCACCATCACGTCTGACATGGGAGTCAACGTGAGAAAGGGCGCCGGTACATCTTACGCCATCGTAATGTCCCTGGCCAGAGGCACTCTGGTGGATGTGACCGGAGAGAAGAAAGACAGTGAAGGGGCTCTTTGGTACAAGATCAAATACGACGGTAAGACCGGTTACGTCAGGTCAGACCTCATGGAGATCGGCGAAGTGAACATAGAAGATGACAGCGATCCCGTACCTCCTGCGGAGACCATGACTGACAGCGAGTTCAATGCCTACATCAAGGCGCAGGGCTTCCCCAAGACCTACAGGACTCTCCTGAAGGCTCTTCACAAGGAGCATCCCACCTGGGTCTTCAAGGCTGCCATCACCGGCCTTGACTGGAACACCGTAATAAACAAGGAGAGCGTTCCCGGAAGATCCGTGGTACCCGCATCCTATCCTAAATACTATAAGTCCACGGAATCCGGCTGCTACTATTCCAAAACAGGCAAGTACATCAGCTTCGACTCCGGCGGATGGAACCAGGCTTCCAAGGTCACCATCAGGTACTACATGGATCCCAGAAACTTCCTGGACAGTTCCGGCATCTATCAGTTCCTGACTCATGCCTTCGACGGTTCCACTCAGACCAAGGCTGGACTTAAGAAATTAGTGTCAGGCACCTTCCTGGCAAACAAATATCCCAAGTCCTCAGGTGAGACTTCATCTTATTCCACCTATGTGGATGCCATCTACGCTGCAGGTAAGGCCAAGGGCGTGAACCCTTACGTCATCGCCTCCATCATCCTGACAGAGCAGGGCAACCAGGGACAGGGAGGCTGCATCTCCGGCACCGTCAAAGGATACGAAGGATATTATAACTTCTTTAACATCGGAGCTTACAGGACAGCCACCATGAGCGCCGTTACCAGAGGCGTATGGTACGCTTCCAAGTCCGGAAGCTACGGCAGACCCTGGAATACCAGATATAAATCAATCGCAGGCGGAGCTCAGTTCTATCACAGAGAATACATCCAGACCAGGAAGAACAATCTGTACTTCAAAAAATGGAACGTGATGAACGGTCTTTCCAACGTAGCCCAGGGCCAGTACATGTCTAACGTCCTGGGAGCACAGCTTGAAGCTTACCAGCTCAAGAAAGGCTACAACGGCATGGAAAACACTGCCATGACCTTCGTGATACCCGTCTATGAGAACATGCCGGCTGAGGCCTGCCCTAAGCCTCAGGAAGGTTCACCCACCAACGACAAGGAAGAGGCTGCCATGGCTGAGGATGCAGAAGCAACCATAGCGAAGAAAAACGCCAAGACTGAGAAGAAGGTAGCCAAGATCGTCATCACCGGCAAGACCAAGCGCGTCATCTCCAAGGGAAAGAGAGCCATCAAGGTGACCTGGACCTGCGAGAACAACAAGTGCGGTCTGGATTACTTCCAGATCTACAGATCCCTTAAGAAGACCAAGGGCTACACTAAGTTCTTCACCACCTCCAGCGGTACGGCATCATCCTACATCAACAGAAAGAAGGTGGAGAAGGGTACCCGCTACTACTTCAAGATAAGAGGAGCCAAGATCCTCAAAGATTACTACGGCAATGAGACCGTCGTCTACACGCCGTGGTCCAACATAATGAACAGACTGGGTTAATTACAGAATTTCACGGACAGCAGAAATGTGGGGCCGGCGGAACGGTCCGCCGGCCCTTTTTGTATATGTCAAGCAGAAAGGAGTCAGCCATGAGAAAATTTTTTGCGAGAAGCATAGCCGTGATCCTTTGCTTTGTGATGATGATCACCTTCGTGCCATTCTTAGGAAGCGCAGGTCAGGCCTATGCCGGAAATTACGAGGAGCACGATGTCCAATGGGTCAAGGATAACATCTGGGGCCTTCTGGATGTCAGAAATAACAGCAATTACAGCGGCGACTATGTGGCCGTGGCAGGAACCACCTTAAACATCGACAGGTACGAGGTCGCGAAACAGCTGGGTTACAATTCCGAATACAACAGGACGGAATCTTGCTACGTGGAGTGGTTTTATAAGACTTCCAAGACCGGCAGCCGTAACCTGATCTCAAGGGCCGTGCTGGACGGAACGGAATCCACCGAATGCGTAATGCCGGCCAACGCTAAAAAGGGCTGGTACCTTCAGGTTGTCATCTGGGACGATTGTGAAGGCGCATATTACTACAGCTCCGACATCCCCATCGAACCCAAGGACAAGAAACTTCTGACTTCCCTGGGCGGCGGCTATATCATATTTGATTCTGATACCTTCATCACTTCCGATTATGATACCGGTCCGCTTCTCAATACTTTTCTCATAGCAGCGGAGGAGGGCACCGTAAACGTAGACGTCATCGATGAGTTCGAATACGACTTCGATATCGACAAGGACGGATCGGCAGATTTCAAAATGTACAACAAATACTTCGACGTATACGAAGACTACGACGAGCCATATTTCAGGACCTACCTCAATGTTTTGGATCACGGCAGCAAAGAAGTCGTGATCTACGCAGATCCCAATAAAGGCTTCCCCGACAAAGTATTTGAATACGGCGGAACATATTACGAAAACTTCGTCTTCGTCCTTCCCGGCAAAGATATTTCCGGCATGAAATTCAAGCTCTCCAAGATCAAGCTGGAATACAACGGCAAGAAACGCCATCCCGGAGTCACAGTTACGGACGGCGATGTGAAACTCGTGGAAGACGCAGATTATGAAGTGACCGGCTCCAGAAAGTCAGTGGGCCCCGGCGCCATCACCATCAAAGGGATAGGTGACTACAGCGGCACCAAAACACTTCACTTCGAGGTCGTACCCAAAGGGACAACCTTAAAGAGCGTGTCCCGTCTCTACAAAGGCTTCAAGGCAGTCTGGAAGAAACAGACCCTGAAGACCTCAGGCTACGAGATCTGCTACGCCACCAATTCGAAATTCAAAAACAGCCACGCCAAAAAGATCTACGGCGCAACCAAGTCTTCGGGCTCAGTCAAAAAACTGAAAGGCAAGAAGTACTACGTAAAAGTCCGCACCTTCAAAAAGGTAGACGGCCGGTTATACTACTCCAAGTGGAGCAAGGTGAAGATCGTACGGCCGAAGAGATGATTATATGTGAAAAAACACAGCCCCGCAGGGCTGTGTTTTTAGTTAGGGTGGGCGAAAATTTTTTCCGTAAAAAACTTTTGTCCGGATCATCAGACCAACAATTGATCGATAATGATATCCATATCATTTGGATCAAAAGGATGCAGCCTGGTCTCCATAGTGAGTATGAAATTTTTGCCCATTACGTAACCATTCTTTTGATAAGCATAAAGCTTTGCTATATTGGCTTCGACATATCCGGGGTCATCCATCATGCCGAAGTGCTCGTGAATGAATTCCTTTCGGTATTTCACGTTAAGAACTTTGAAATCAGGGTAGACAGTGCCGAAACCTTCCAGCTTCAAAGGTTCTTCAAGCCTATACGGAACAGATCTGCTGTCGTATTTATCGCTTATACCTGCCTCCGATTTTGATCTGACACGGAGGCCTTTCGTGTTGTAAATTTCAGGAGCATTATTATCGAATCCCAGTCTGTCATAAGGCTTGCCAAGCCATTGGGAAATAAACTGATCGTCAGGAAGGATGACAGGAGTCACCATTTCTCGACGCTCAGGAACTAACTTTTCAAAGATGTCCTCCATGGTACCAGCAGAATACTTTCGTATGAGGGTATCCAACGTGGCCAACTCATTTTTTGCTGCCCTTAGGACTCGCTGGTCATAATCTTTCTGAGCAAGGGCACAGACCAGGTCATTAGGTATGCCGCTGAGGTATTTACCGCGTCTTTTCCCATCGCCGGTTCTGATGAAAAACTGTGGATGCCCTCGGCTTGAGCTGATCACAAGATTGCCTTCAGGCGCGCCCTTAAGGATTTCTGTTTTCTGCTCGATAATACCTGTTAGGGTCAAAGCTCTCGATTTCAAATTATTAAGTGATAAAATCATATCTCTGCTCCTTGTGAGTGTTTGTTTGGTGACTGTACGTTTTTAAATTCTTGGCTTTGTACAGTCAAAGGGCCTTGATTATCCCGTATGCTGCTTCTCAAATTGTTTAGTTGACTGTACGTTTTCAGAATCGATGATTTGTACAGTCATTTTTGACTGTACAGCAAAAGATTTTCGATTCTGTACAGTCATATTGTTACAGCTGACTGTACAAAAGGGAGAATCGCATTTCGTACAGTCACAAAAAACTCTAAATAACAACTAGAATTCATTTTTCTGACTGTACAGAATTGCGTTTTTAAAAATGTACAGTCAACCCCTAAGCAGCTGGTTTTCCTATATTACCTTCTGAAACCACAAAGCACAATAGTCGCAAGGTGTATACAAATTTGGCACAGAGGGCCTCAGCCCTTGTATTTCAAGGCCTTCAGTCTTTTAACAATGAAAGAAGTGCAAAAAAATTTATTCTGATATCAACGAACGCCTTAAAAATAAGGAAACTCCGCTCGGCGAGCGGAGTTGAACTTACCATCAATTATCATTCGCACTTTTTCCCTTGCCAGGTGTCCAGCAGGTTCATGCGGTCATTTATGCCATTCAGAATAGTACGCTTGTTGAAGCTCCAGCGCGGGCTTATCAGAATTTCGCGGGGAGCGTCGCCGGTCATGCGGTGGATGGTCACGTTGTAAGGGATGTGCTCCAGGCACTCCACCACCAGGTCCACGTAGGAGGGGATGTTGGGGAAACTGACGTAGTCAGGGTCGGTCCCGGCCATGGTGGAGCCTTTGACCAGGTTGAAAAGATGGAGCTTCATGCCGAAGAGGTCGGGCTTCCCGGCCACGTACTTCACCGACTCCAGCATCATCTCACGGCTTTCGCCGGGAAGCCCCAGGATCAGATGGACCACAGCCCGGATGCCCCGGGCACGGAGCTTCGCCATGGCGTCATCAAAGACTTCAAGCGGGTAGCAGCGGTTGATTTTTCGGGCGGTCTCTTCGTGGATGGTCTGGAGACCCAGTTCCACCCAGAGGTAGTGGCTCTCGTTGAGTTCGCTCAGGAGATCCAGGACGTCGTCCGGGAGGCAGTCAGGGCGGGTGCCGATGACCAGGCCGCGGATCCTGGGGTCCTTGAGGACCGCGGAGTACTTGGCGCGGAGCTCCTCCACGGGAGCGTAGGTGTTGGTGTGGTTCTGGAAGTAGGCGAGGTAACAGGCTTCAGGCCATTTCTTGGAAAGGAGCCTGATCTGGTCGTCAACGGAGGAGCTGAATTCTCCGGAACCCGTGTCGGAGCAGAAGGTGCAGCCGCCGAAACCTTTGGTGCCGTCGCGGTTGGGGCAGGTGAAGCCACCGTCGATAGCCAGCTTGATGGTCTTTTGGGAGAATTCCTCCTTGAGATATTCAGATATGGTATTGATGCGGGGGCTTGAACCGGACTGAAATTTTTTGGTCATTTTCGCCATTATTCCTTTATTTGATACGAAGTCTGTGATATAATAATTTAGTTATTATGGGGTAATATTGTCATGCATTACCCGACACATATCAATTTATAATATAAACCGGAGAAAGTCAAATGAAGAAATCTCTTATGGACTGCTGCCAGACCCGCGAGGAAAGAGCAGAAGGAGAAAATTTCAGCATGGAGAAGCCGCAGACGGCTAAGAGGCGTTTGCTCCTGCATTCCTGCTGCGGACCTTGTTCCACGGCCTGCATCGAAAGGCTTCTTCCTGACTACAAGGTGACGATCTTTTACTACAACCCCAATATAACGGACCCGGAGGAATACGAGAAGAGAAAGGCCAACCAGATCAGGTTCATCTCCATGTATAACGAGGAGATCCCTGAGGAGGACCGGGTGGAATTCATCGAAGGCGAGTTTTTGCCGGAGGATTTTTTCAAGGCTGCTGAGGGCCTGGAGGACTGCCCCGAGGGTGGGGAGCGCTGCACAGAGTGCTTCAAGCTCAGGCTTGACCGGACCGCCAGGGCCGCCCTGGAAACGGGTCACGGCATCTTCGGCACCACTCTTACCGTAAGCCCTCACAAGAACTACCAGCTGATCTCCGCCATCGGCACTCAGCTGGCGGAAGTCTACGGCCTGGAATTCCTGGACATGGATTTCAAGAAGAAGGCCGGTTTCCAGAGGTCCATCGAATTGTCTAAAAAATACGAACTCTACAGGCAGAATTACTGCGGCTGCGAGTTCAGTAAATGGGAGGATAAATAAAATGATTACTAACTATGGCAAATTACTAGTTCCGGAAGGGTACGAAAGTCCCCTTAGCCTCATGGAGTCACAGAGAGCGATCAAGAAAATCAAGGACTATTTCCAGCAGGAGCTGGCCTATGGTCTGAAATTGAGACGTGTTTCAGCGCCCTTGTTCGTAGACCCCAAGACAGGACTCAACGACAACCTCAACGGTGTTGAAAGACGTGTATCCTTCACCTTAAAGGACATGGACGAACTTGAAGTTGAAGTCGTACAGTCCCTGGCCAAGTGGAAGCGCATGGCTTTGGGCAAGTACGGAGTGGAGCCGGGAAACGGCATCTACACCGACATGAACGCCTTAAGACGCGACGAGGAACTTGACAACCTTCACTCCATCTACGTTGACCAGTGGGACTGGGAGAAGGTCATCAACAAGGAAGACAGAAACGAGGATTATCTCAGGGAGACCGTCATCACCATTTACGACGGCATCAAGAACCTGGGAGACTACGTGAACAGGCTTTACAGAGACGTAAGGACTGAGATCCCCAACGAGATCACCTTCATCACGAGCCAGGAGCTGGAAGACAGATATCCGGACCTCACACCTAAGGAGAGAGAGGACAAGGCGGCAGAGGAATACGGCGCCATCTTCCTCATGAATATCGGAGGAGCCCTCAAGTCCGGCAAGAAGCACGACGGCAGATCCCCCGACTACGACGACTGGGAACTCAACGGAGACATAATTCTTTGGAACGAACTTCTGGAGAGATCTTTTGAGATCAGCTCCATGGGTATCCGTGTAGATGCGGAAGCCATGGCAAGACAGCTGGAACTGGCCGGCTGCATGGAGAGAGCTGAGCTTCCTTATCAGAAGGCTATTCTCAACGACGAGCTTCCGTACACCATCGGAGGCGGTATCGGCCAGAGCAGACTTTGCATGTACTTCCTGAGAAAGGCTCATATCGGAGAAGTTCAGGTTTCCGTATGGCCTGATGAGCACGTGAAGATCTGCGAGGAGAACAACATTCACCTGTTATAAAATGTACGTAAACGTATCAGTTGAAAATAAAAGCAATTACATAGACAGTCCTTTTACCTACAGGACCGATGATCCGGAAGTCACCGTAGGCTCCCGGGTCATGGTGCCCTTCGGCAACAAGGAGAAGGAGGGCTACGTCCTGAGCTTAAGCTCCGGCACGGACCTTGAGGAAGACAAGATAAGGGACATTCTGTCCCATGAGAAGGAGGCCGGCCTTAACGAAGAGATGGTGACCACGGCTCAGTGGATGAAGGCCAGATATGCCATCAGACAGTACGACGCCATCCATCTTTTCGCATCGCCTCTTAAGCCCAGAAAGCGGGGCACCCCCAAGGAACTCTACAAGGACCTTAAGACGGACTACGTGAGACCCGAGCATCTTACGGAAGAGCAGGAGAGGGCCATCAGGACCATCACCTCCACCATGGATGACGATAAGGAGAACTTCTACCTCATCCATGGAGTCACTTCTTCCGGCAAGACCGAGGTCTACATGAGCATAATCGAGGCTTGCCTTGAAAGGGGCAAGGGCGCCATCATGCTGGTGCCGGAGATATCTCTCACACACCAGCTGATCCAGCGCTTCGCCGGAAGATTCGGCATGGAAAACATCGCAGTCCTCCATTCCCGCCTGACCCTTAGAGAACGCTCTGACCAATGGATGAAGATCAGGCGCGGAGAGGCCAGGATAGTCATCGGAGCCCGCATGGGAGTCTTCGCCCCCATGGACGATATCGGAGCCATAATCCTGGACGAGGAGCATGAGGCCACCTACAAGGCCGATATGACTCCCAAGTACGACACCCACGAGGTGGCCGCCAAGAGGCTCATGACGAGCCGCGGCACCCTTATCCTGGGTTCAGCCACACCTTCAGTCACCTCCTACGAGAGGGTGAAGGAAGGCATCTACAAGCTCATAGAACTTAAAGAAAGATACAACAAAACACCTCTTCCCATAGTTGAGATGGCGGACATGAGAGCGGAACTCCGCGCAGGCAACACCTCCATCTTCAGCAGGAGGCTCATGGACAAGATGGCATCTTCCCTTGAGGAAGGCCGCCAGATCATCCTCCTCCAGAACAGAAGAGGCTACTCCAACTTCATTTCCTGCAGAGAGTGCGGAGAAGTCATGAAGTGCCCCGAATGCGGCATTTCCCTGACTTACCACAAGACCGGGAACTCCATGGAGTGCCATTACTGCGGCCGCAAATACCCGGCTCCCAAGGTCTGCCCGACCTGTAAGAGCAAGTACATCAAGCACTTCGGAATCGGCACCGAGCAGGTGGAGGAGAAGGTGAGAGAACTTTTCCCGGATAAGACCGTGGACAGGCT
>JAEEGL014945409.1_pt1 | contig 10108 bp, 10 predicted proteins | sample 9134231 | NCBI WGS metagenome assembly JAEEGL01 (sample SAMN16246548, study PRJNA631951) | gut metagenome | biome: gut microbiome; feature: rumen; material: fiber-attached | host: Bos | place: Iran: Karaj | collected 2018-10 | reverse complement strand
TTTTCAACGAAATCGTCATCGAATTCAAACGGAAGTTCGAGTTCCTCGTTTATGAAATCATCATCGGAATCCGAAACGGAAAAATCAGGATCTTCGTCAAGCGGTGTGTCGTCCTCAATGTGCATGTCCTGACCGTTTTCGCCGGAGGGAGCCGCATCTTCCGTCTGCTCCGGGTTTTCAACTTTCACAGCGTCTTCGGAATTGTCGTCTTCAAGAGGAATGTTTTTTAGTCCCGCAAAACGGTTGTCATCCCCGTCATCGTCGAGAACATATTCCTTGACAAAATCCGTGTACTTGCCGGCTGCTTCCGGTGCAGGCGCGGAAAACGCGCTGTCAAGAGCACTCATCAGCTTCTCATCGGATTTGTCTACCGATTTTTTCTCATTATTGTTTTCAGTTTCAAGTACGGTATCAGCTTTCTCTTCTGTATCATCCAGACTACCCGGTATGTATTTTTTCAGAAGTTCACTGAGTTTTGGATCTTCGGCAAAAAAATCCTCTAGATTTTCAGCCTCTTCCTTACCTTTTCTTTCGTCCTGATTATTTGACATAGCTATGATTCACCTCGCTTCTGCGGGTTTTTCCTTTCATATGCATTATCATCTGTTTTTCTTGATTTTCTGTACTCTTGCCGCATGGCACAGAAGAACTGCCGCTGCTGCCGACACATTCAGTGAATTGAGTTTACCAAACATCGGAATTGAAACAACAAAATCGCATTTTTCTCTTACGAGTCTGCTGACTCCGCTGTCCTCTCCGCCCATCACGATCGCGCAGGGCATATCCCAGTCCGTTTCGTAAAAATCCGTTCCGTCAGCCTCTGCCGCAAAGATCCACACGCCGTCTTCTTTGAGTTTGTCTATGCACTGGGAAATATTTACTACTTTGGCAACCATCATGTGGGCCAGTGCTCCCGCTGAAGCCTTTGACACCGTCGGTGTCAGTCCGCATGAACGTCTCTCGGGTATGATAACTCCGTGAGCACCCGCGCATTCGGCACTTCTGATGATAGCCCCGAGATTGTGAGGATCCTCTACGCCGTCGCATATCACGAGAAGCGGTTTTTCGTCTTTCTCGCGCGCCGACTTCAGGATATCTTCAACTGTGGAGTATTCCTTTTCTGCTGTCAGAGCCGCAACACCCTGATGAGACCCTCCCGCAGTCATCCTGTCGAGAGCATCATTCGAAGAGTCGACTACCGGAATGCCCCTTGTTCTTGCCTCAGCTATTATAACTTTCACGGATCCTTCCCGCCCTGCGACAAGGACCTTGTCTATCGGAGCGCCGGATTTTATAAGCTCCAAAACGGCATTTCTTCCGAAGACAGCGTTCGACTGAGGCACAAATCGTTCACCCTGACGCCACTCGCGTCTTCTGCCGTTGGTTTTCTGCCTGTTTTTTTCAAAATTATTCTTTTCCATAAATACCAAACCGGATGTTGTTCCGTTTTTAGGTCTACATTTGTAAATCACAATAATCCAAATTGAATTATATCACAACACCGCAGTTTTGTACATAGCAAAATTCAAAATCGCACACCGGGCTTTGGTCTGCGAGGGCATGAAAAGAGTATTCGTGACGGGTCTTTGACAGTAGGAAAACACGAAATCTTACACCTTTCCAAATTATTGACCTGTTTTCTTTAAACGGAGTTTTCATATTTTCGGACTTTTCCATAGAAGGTTCCTTCAGGCATTTCACAGGCTTCAGCAGCCTGACGGAGTGTCATTTTTTTATTTCTCCATGCCTGATGCACCTCATGAAAATTCTCCGGTAAGGGATGCGGCGGTCTGCCAAACTTCACGCCCTTGCCCTTAGCTGCTGCGATCCCTTCCTGCTGACGTTTCTTGATATTCTCACGCTCTGACTGGGCCACGAAAGATAAGATCTGCAGTACCAGGTCCGCAATGAAGGTTCCCATCAAATCCTTGCCATTTCTGGTATCCAGGAGCGGCATATCCAAAACACAGATATCAACTCCGATTTTTTTGTCAGGATACGCCATAGATGCTGAATCTCCTCGTAGTTGCGGCCCAGACGGTCTATACTGAGGATATAAAGCAAATCTCCCGGATTCAGCTTTCTAACCATTTTCTTATACTGCGGTCTATTGAAGTCTTTTCCGGAAAGCTTATCCATATAGATGTTCTTTGCTGTAACATTCACTTTGTTCAGTGCTATCATCTGTCAATCTTCGTTCTGATCAATGCTAGATACCCTTACGTATCCATAAATCTTGTTTTCCATAATGCCTCCTCGTTTCCTCATTAGCGCAAAAATGACCGAATTGGCGGCACATCTCCGTCATTTCGGTCATCCTCAAAATTAGTGAAAGCGCCGACAATATCGTCGACGCTCTTATCACATTCATTTATTCAGTTTTACAATATCCTCCGGTGTTGTCAGCTCTTGGCCTTTGGTTGCCAGTTCATACACTTTTTCTTTATTTGCTTTGCCATCCGAGAGCAATAACCTCTCAAAGAGAGAAGTGGCAATCTGACGTTTCATCTCTCTGACTGACCAGCCGGACCGCTCACATTCTTTCTCATAAAAGCTACGGCTATCTCTATCAGATATCGACATCAATTTGCAGTAATGTGTCCATGTCAATTTTCCAGTCAGTGACTGGAATTTTGGGTAGTCCAGATGAAACTGCCGCATATTATAAGCATTGGACAGAGAGAATCCTTTCCCGAATTCTTTTGTAAGAGCCCGGGATAGCTGCTTCATAGTGTCCATGCCATATCCAGCACGCTCGTTGCTTCCTTGCTCGTGCTCGACGATAACGCGTCCAATATTCCAATATGCTGATAATAATTCACTGTTGACTCGATGGGCGACATTGCTCCTGGCAGTAATCAAAACATCTGTAAAAAATAATAGACAAGCACGGCTTCCGTATGAGGGATGCCGTGCTTTTCAGGTATTAGCATATATAATTCACATCAAGGAGTGAACCGCGTAGTACCATTACTGTTGCTGCTGTTTCATTTCAGCGAAGCATTTGCTGCAGTAAACAGGTCTGTCGTCACTTGGCTGGAAGGGAACTTTAGCTTCGCCTCCGCAGTTAGCGCATGTTGTTGTGAACATTTCTCTCTGTTCACGGTTAGCATTCTTTCTCTTGTCGCGGCATTCCTTGCATCTCTGAGGTTCATTCTGGAAACCTTTTTCAGCATAGAATTCCTGCTCACCTGCTGTGAATACGAATTCTTTTCCGCATTCTTTGCATGTCAAGGTCTTGTCTTCGTACATTTCTTCTTCCTCACTTTGAAATATGGTTTTTTTGCCCTGTGCGGTCCCTTCAGTTCCTTGATAAAACGCTGCCGAGTAAAGCCTGGGCGATATTTAAATTCTTGCTTATTATGGTAAGAATAAAAATCATTGTGCTGTAAAAAGTCCTTGGAGTTTGGCTTTGATTCGATACATAGCGTTTCTGACTGACTTCTCGCTTCTGGATAAAAAATCTGCCGTTTCTGTGATGGACTTACCTGAAATCACGCAATTCAAGACCTTCTGTTCATATTCCGACAAGGCCTTTATCAGCTCGGCAGAAACATCTTCCGGCTTGAATTCGACATTGTCCGAAAAAGAACGAACATTTACTCCGAGCATATCCGTAGGAGTTTTTTTCCTTTTGCGGGCACCCAATTTTCTCAGGGAGGAAATCATGGAATTATTGATACATATCTTGGCATAAAGCCCGAATGTCACACGGTCGTATTTGTCACCGTCATAACTGACGGCGGCTTTATACAGTGCAAGAGACACCATCTGCCGTAAATCATCTCTGTCATATATTCCTTCTTCCGCTTTGTCAAATGACGGCGCGAACCTGGTGACGGACGACTCGATAAGTGCCTTGTATTCGGACATCAGTGCTTCGAATGAGGCACTGTCCCCATTCTTCACTGATTCCAGTAATGAATCTTTTTCGCTGTTCAATGGATCTCCCCCGAAAATATACAGAAAATTCTCAGGCATTGTCATTATAGCACATTTTTGTTCTTTGTCAATAGTTTTTAACAATTTTATGCTTGTTTTCAACAACGCTAAACAATGACTTGTTAATAATGATACAAAAAAGTATTTTCACTATCATTTTTCGCTGTCAGAAACCCAGATATTCCGCGCCTCCGGACAGCAATGAAAGTATCCCCCTGTATATAATGTCGGGCCTGTCTTCGAAATTTTTTCTCATTTTTTCTATCTGATAATATGAGTCTGCCTTGAGCTCCATGGAGAATACTTTACCGTCGCAGTCCGTCATGGAACACTTGAAAATATAGCTTCCGTCACCTGCTGTTTCGATCTCATGGCTTACTTTAGTCCCCCTCTTCTCAAACGAGAGATATCTGAGGGCGCTTATGTATGCTTTCTCCCTTGCTTCGGAATTGAGCATATTATCTGAAAGTTCTTCTGCAATTTTTCTTCCGGTATCAGATATCTGATACATCTCTCTTTCATCCGAGCCCGTGTCTTCCGGAGCATTCACTTTGGCAATATGTCCGTTTTCGCACAACTCATGGAAATTCGAGACGAATTCAAAATAATCGACAAAACCGTCTCTTATGACAATACTGGCTATGTCGCTGAATCTCAGCGGATATCCGGTTTTCATAAGGAGATACAGAATGAACACCTTTATCTGGTTTGAAGTATGTATTCCTTCGGGCATTTTTTCACCTTTCCCTGGATATTATAATACAGCGGGAAGTTTGAAACTCCCCGCTGTAGGACTGACTGAATATTTTTTTATTTCTCAGTGTCTTCTGCTGATTTATAACTCATGTAATCCTTGAGAAGGACTCTGTTGAAGTTGCGCACACCGTAATAATCCGTCTTGAAACCTGACAGTTCGCTGTTTGCGAGATATGCATCCTGAAGGAATGCTACCGGGATTATCGGCAGATCTTCAAGCAGAAGTTTCTCTGCGCTGTGGAGAAGTTCGGCTCTTTCGGCTTTTGTTTCGGCCTTGTAAGCCTTGTCTATGATCTCATTGTATTCTTCACTTGCGTATCCGCTTACATGTCCGTAAAGGTCATAGTTTTCAGAATAGAGATCCACACCGTTTCCGGAATAGTTTACGGCATACTGTGAAAGTGTGTTGAAAGGATCCGGAGAAAGAAGTGTCACATCAACAGTTATGACGTCAAAATCTCCGCTGTTGTATGATTCCTCAAACAGATCATCCATAACCTCAGGGTCCTCATCATTTCTTTCCGTCTTGACAATCTCAACGTCAACATAGAATCCGAGAGACTCCCATACTTCTGCAGCATATTCGGCAACGGCAATATCCGCCTCGGTATTTCTGACCTTGATCGAGAATGAACCGCCTCTTACGCCGCTTGAAGAAAGAAGGGATTTTGCTTCTTCCACATTTGCCGCGGTTTCAAGAAGAGCACCGCCTTCTTTTCTGAATGATGTCCCGTTTCCGGTGTTAAATGCTTTTTCCGGAATCAGCCCCGTCGCAGGTTTTGCGAATGTGAGCATCTCTGCCACTTTCTCTCTGTCTATGGCAAGTGAGAGAGCTTTTCTTACGTCGGGATTTGCAAAGAGTTCGTTATTAAGATTGAACATGAACGACTGGGTGACCATCATGTCTGAGACAGTTGCCTTGTCCTTGAGTTCTGCACGCTGGCTCAGCGGAAGCTCACCTATGTAGAGTAAAGTTCCCGCATTGTATGCCTCAAGCTGTTTTTCGGCATTCCCGGCCGTGTAATCCGTAACAAGTCTGTACGGGATTACGTATTTGTCAAGTTCTTCGTTCTTATCGCGAATGAGGTAATAATACTGTGAACGTTCAAGCCTGAGAAGATTAGAGCTGATGGTCTTCGGAATGAACGGGCCGTTTGTGATGATATATGTACCTTTCTTTGCCCACAAGTCGTCGCCGTATCTGGTGACAACATCTTCACGGAGAGGAACGAGCGCAACTGATGTACAGTTGGTGAAGAAATCGTTGAGATCGATCTTCTTCTCGAATTTCACCTGAAGTGTATATGTATCAACGGCTGCAACTCCGAGGTCGTCTATGCTTGCATCTCCCATCTTGATCTCATATGCGTTCTTCAGATCATACAGAAGGGACGCTGCTTCGTATTTTGCGTTTGCATCAAGGAGTCTTTTCCATGAATACACAAAGTCGGCTGCCTGAACGGTTCTTCCGTCTGACCAGTATGATGTTTTCAGGGTTATGAGAATGGAAAACTCATTCTCATTGTCCTTATCTATAGTGTAATCCTTCATCAGCGCTTTCTGCCACTTGCCGTTCTCATCGAGCCTCGTAAGGCCTTCATAGGTAAGGCTGAAAACTTTCTGCATTGCGGAATCGGTCACACTTATCTGCGGGTCGAAATTGTATACCTCATTGGTCAGATACATGTCAATGATTGCACCTTTGTCGTCCTTTTCGAGTGTAGTGCACCCTGCAAGAACCGATGCAAGCATCAATATAACAAGCATTGCTGCTAGAGCTCTTTTCATTATTTACGGCTCCTCCTCTGTTTGTTCGCTTCGCGATGTAAGGCAACGAATAAATAGCTACATTATTATATCACTTTTCAAAATGTTTATCAACATATATTTTAACTTCGATTTTGTGCACAATTCGGCTCCGGAGTTTTTATTGAATATGTCCAAAGAGTACCGCCCGCGCCGGCATTTCAGACTGAAAACTGAATTTTCAGAGCGTCTTCAAGAGAGCGAAGCAATATGTCCGGTCTGTCCTTTTCCTCTGCAACTTCGACATCTGTTTCTGTTGTCTCACCCGACAGAACAAGGACCGATTCTATTCCGTTCCTTCTGCCAAGCGCGATATCGGTGTACATCCTGTCCCCGAATACCGCAATGTTTTCCTTTTCCGTTCCCGATATTTCGCAAATCATTTCCGCTGTCTCGCGGCTCGGCTTTCCGAAAAACAAAGGTGAAACACCGGTCGATGCAGTCACTGCCGCAGCTATGGCGCCGCTGTCGGGAATAAATCCGGTTTCCGTCGGACAGTTGAAATCCGGATGGGTACAGAGATATTCGGCGCCTCCCCTTATGTATTCGCATGCATTTTTGAGCTTTTCATAGTTGAGAGTGGTGTCGAAACTGGTAATGACTATATCCGGCACCCTTCCGTCGGGATGTCCGCTCCTGTCGTTGACCATATCTATTTCATATGATCTGAAATGGTCATAGAGTTCCGGAGTTCCGAGAAGATATACCGTTTTTCCCTCTCTGAATCTTCTGAGAAAGGCGCATGTCACATCTCCGGACGTGCACAGCTCTTCCCTTGAAGGAGCAAATCCGAGAGACATCAGTTTTTCCATATAGAAGTCAGGTGAATGAGATGCATTGTTTGTGAAAAAAAGGACTTTTTTTCCATGCTTCCTGAGCTCGGTTATGTATTCGACCGCATATACAAAAGGTATCTTTCCGAGGTATATCGTACCGTCCATGTCAAAGACGAACAGTTCCTTCCCGTCAAGTATTCCTTTAATCTGCTGTCTGTCTGTATCGAAAGTGAGCAAAACATGCCTCCAGAATGTTAATAATGAAACAATAAATTGATTTTGTACCCGCCCTATGCTATACTCTTTTTACTCACATAGAGAGGAAACGAATCAATATGTCAAAGAGTGTTATCATCGGAATAGATATTGGCGGAAGCACCACAAAGATAGTCGGATTCAGAAGGATGTCCGGCAAATACAAACTGATAGATCCTTTTCTCGTGCGGGCAACCGATCCGATCACATCGATATACGGTGCGTTCGGAAAATTTCTCGACAGGAACGAGCTGTCCCTCGATGATATTTCAAAAGTAATGGTGACGGGAGCAGGAAGTTCCTATCTTTCAAAGCCGATCTACAACCTGAACTGCCAGACCATAGAGGAATTCGACTCAATAGGTCTGGGAGGTCTGTATCTTTCGGGACTCGACGAAGCCATCATAACCAGCTGCGGGACAGGCACCGCTCTTGTTTATGCAAAAAAGGGAGCGCGTCCCAAATACCTCGGCGGTACCGGCGTCGGAGGGGGAACTCTTGTCGGACTGTCAAAGAAAATACTCTCGATGGATACTGTCGAACACATTTCGGAACTTGCAAAAGAAGGCTCTCTTGACAGAGTGGACCTCAAGATATCCGATATAACCAAAACCGATATCGTCCCCGGCTTTTCCGACACGATGACTGCTTCAAACTTCGGCAGCATCAGCGACCTGGCCACAAGAGAAGACATCGCCCTCGGAATCATCAACATGGTGTTTGAAACGATAGGCATGATCTCGATCTTCGCAGCCAGAAATTACGGCATAAAAGACGTGATCCTCACCGGAAACGTGTCAGTCGTAGCGCAGGCGAAAGAGATATTCGGAAAGCTTAATAAAATGTTCAATATGAATTTTATCATTCCCGACAATTCCGCTTTCGGAACGGTAATAGGCGCCGCTCTGTCCGGATGCTCAGGTGACTGACAATAAAATATTATTATCCATCCCGGCGGCAGTTTTTGCGCGCCGGGATTTTTTTAAAGTTCTATAAGTTCTTTCGGACAGTCGGTAAGAAGCTCGCCGCCGTTTTCAGTCACGAGCATCATGTCTTCGATCCTGCATCCGTACAGTCCCTCGATGTATATACCGGGTTCCACGGTCACTACCTGCCCTGTTTTCAGCGTCATGTTTTCATCAATTCTCGAATTGAGGATGGGAAGTTCGTGAATTTCGAGCCCGACTCCGTGGCCGAGACCATGTCCGAACTTTCCTTCGTATCCTGCAGAATAGATTATGTTTCTTGCAATACCGTCCACGTCACGGTTGCGTACGCCCTCGCGCACTGCCGCTTCCGCTTCGAGCTGCGCTTTCAGGACAGTATTATAAAGTCTCTTCATGTCCTCGTCTGCTTTTCCTATCACGACCGTTCTTGTCATGTCGGAATGATAACCGTTGACCATTGCGCCGTAGTCCATGGTAAGAAAGCCTTTCTCAAGTTTCACCGGTCTCGGAACGCCGTGAGGCCTGGAGGACGCCGAACCTGACACACATATCGTATCGAACGACGGCTTTGAACTGCCGTGCTTTTTCATGTAATATTCGAGCTCCGCTGCCACTTCGATCTCTGTCATGTCGTAGTTCAGAACTTTGCATATATGGTGGAACGCGCCTTCCGATATCCTTTGGGCGGCAATAATGTTTTCAATCTCGTCTCTGGTCTTGAACGATCTGATCTCAGTAAGAACATCTCCGATGCCTTTGTATTCGATCTTGTCTCCGAGAGTGCTTTTTAATCTTTCAAATCCGGAACATGTGAGTCTCCTGTCCTCATAACCGACGACTTTTATGCCCTCATCATTTACGATCTTGGCAAGATCAGGCTTTTCGAGCGGTGTGCACAACGGTGACGCCTCTGCCTTCGCAGCTTCGATGTACCTCGGATCGGCAAACATGAATGCGTTATTCTGAGTAAGGAAAACGTACCCGTCCGGATTGTCAAATCCGGTTACGTAAAGATGGTTTTCCGCCGAAGTTATATATATTGCGTCGAGGCCCAGCTCGACCATCTTTTGTCTCAGATTTCTGATTCTGCCCTCATTTTTTTCCATTTGAAACACCTCTGGTCTTATTGTGATATTTTTTTAAATACGGTTTTTCCAGCCATCTCTTGAATCTGAAAAACCATGATTTTTTATCTTTGATCGGCGGCACGATAATAACATACAGGCCCGCTCTCTTCCCTGCTGCCGCATCGGTGAGAAGCTGATCTCCGAAAAGACATGAATTGTCTTTTTCCGCACCTGCAGCTTTCATTGCTTCCCTAAGTTTCGATATCATTGGTTTGGCTGCTCTATGGTAAGCCGGATATCCCAGCCTGGAATTGAACAGTTTTACCCTCTTTTCATTATTATTGGAAACAAACGAAACCGTTATTCCCGCCTTTTTCATCATCTCAAGCCATCTGAGAAGCTTTTCCGGCGGGTATATGTCATCATACGTTGCCAGTGTATTGTCAATGTCCGAAAACACATATCTGATTCCCCTTTCAAGGAGGAATTCAGGAGTCAGCTCCTCGTATGTGTCAAACATCTTATCCGGCACAAAATATTTTTCAAAAATCATTTTTTC
>JAEEGL014733536.1_pt1 | contig 10108 bp, 8 predicted proteins | sample 9134231 | NCBI WGS metagenome assembly JAEEGL01 (sample SAMN16246548, study PRJNA631951) | gut metagenome | biome: gut microbiome; feature: rumen; material: fiber-attached | host: Bos | place: Iran: Karaj | collected 2018-10 | reverse complement strand
CGTCTGCCAGCCCCAGCCGGCGGAGGAACCAGTAGAGGAAGCACAGGTCGAACTGGGCGTTGTAGGCCGCGATCAGCGGCGCCTCCCCCTCCAGGGCGGCGCACAGGGCCGCGGCGGCCTCCTCCTTCTCCACGCCCCCGGAGCGGAGCATTTCCTCCGTGATCCCCGTGAGCCGCGTGATCTCCGGGGGCAGCCGCCGGCCGGGACTCAGGCGCAGGAGGAAGTCCTCCTCCCGGCGCGCCCCGTCCCGCCCCAGGCGGACAAAGCCCAGCTCGATGATCTCGTCCCGGCGGCAGTCGATGCCGGTGGTCTCCGTGTCCAGCACCAGGATGGGATCGAAGCGGTCAAAAAGGCTCTCAAGCATCCTCTCTCTCCCGGAGCAGCGCCCCCACCAGCACGTAGTACTCCGGCGGCTGGCCGTCCTTCCCCCAGCAAAGGGGCGTGTGCAGCACGTTTTCCATCAGCGCCCCCACGGCGCCCCCCAGGGATTCCAGAGAATAGCGGATCTCCTCGGGCCAGCGGCAGGGCTTGCCCTCCTCCCGGGCGCAGACGCGGCACAGATGGCACTTTCCCGCGTTCAGCCGACGGCTGTGGGGAGTGGTCTCCTCCATGCGGGTCAGCTCCTCGTCCATCGCCGTCCGGTAGGGCGCCAGAAAGCTCCTCACGTCCTTTGCCGCCCACTCCCGGTCCTCGGGCTTTTCCGGGAAGATCTGCAGGGCCACCAGCTCCGCCTCCTCACAGCGGTCCCAGATCTCCATGGGGTCGAAGTCGTAGGGCGGGCAGGTCCAGCACTTCCCGTAGTTGGGGCACTGGGCGCACATGGCGCCGAATTTGGGGATATCTATGTACTTCTCCCGCAGCTCCTCCCCGGAGATCCTTCCCCGGAGGACGGCGGTGCGGCAGCCGGCCGGAAAATCATTCCTCATTTTCAGCCTCCCTTTCCCGGCGGCGGAGCCGCCCGGCGATATACAGAATGCTCAATACGAAATAGACCAGATAGCCCGTGGCCACGGCCCAGCTCACCCCGTTGCTCTCGGCCGCGGCGATCCAGGGCCGGGCGGTGAGGCCGGAGACGGCCAGGCAGACCGCCGTGATGAGGAGTTGGTACCTCATCCCCCGCAGGACGATCAGTATCCGGCTCATAAGCCAGCAGGCGGCGTACAGCGCCGCGCACACCACTACCGGGCCCAGCAGGCCGCTGTGTGGGCCGATGCTCTCCCCGTAGAGCAGCACCAGGGCCCACCGGCCCAGAAGCCGGGCCCCCAGCAGCGCGGCCAGCGTGATCCCCGCCAGAAGAAGCAGCAGCCGCACGCCCAGACGGGAGAGGGCCCTCGTCTCCCCCCGGTTCCACCGCTCCGCCGCGGTGCGCACCGCCGGGTCGAAGATCCCCACCGCCAGCACCTGCAGCACCACCACCGGGGAAGCCACCGTGGCGTAGATCCCCAGAGTCTCCGTGCCCCGCATGGTCTCCAGCGTCTGCCGGGGCACCGTCACCGCCGCGGTGAACAGCGCCAAGGCCAGCACAGCGGGGAGCAGCTCCCGCAGGAGCGCCGCCGCTCCGGAGCGGGAAAACTCTGTATTGACCGGCTCCAGCGACGCCGCCATCCGCCGGTCATAGAGGATCAGCACCGCCGCCGTAACGACGGCCATGGCGGCAACAGCCCCGGCCAGGGAGCCGGTGATGCGGAGCGTCAGGGCAAAGGCGGCCAGCATCCCCGCCCCCCGGAGGAGATAGGAGATCCCCACCCGATCCATGCGGAAATGCCGCTGCTCCACACCGTAATAGACCTCCGCCCGGCTCCCCAGGGCCCGGAACAGCATATAGATCCCCATCACCCCGATGACTTCGCCGCTGTAGCCGCACACGGCGGCATAGCCCAGACAGAGGATCAGCGCCAGACCCCCGGCGAGCCACTGGAGGTTTCGATACTCCCGGAGGGAGAAGCGCTCCCGGACGTCGGACACCAGATACGTCTTCAGCTCCCAGGAGGAGACCACCGCGAAGACGTTGGTCACCGCCATGGCCAGCTGCAGCCGCCCGGGGGCGGTATAGTCCGCCGTCAGGCGCACCACCGCCATGGTGGTGGCCCAGAGGCAGAGATTGTAAAAGAGGGACCCCGCCGTGTTCCAGGCGGCGTTTTGAGAGAGGGAAAGCTGTTTTTCTTTCATTGACGATCCTCACAGCCGATTGCTCTTCTCGCTGGAGGCGTACAGAGCCGCCAGCCGCCGGGCCAGCCCCTCCGGCCAGAAGCGGCGGAAGAGCTCCAGATCCTCCCCGGTCCGGCCGTTCTCCCCCAGGATCTGCGTGGTCTCCGACCCGGCGTGGATCCGGTGGAGCATCAGCACCTCCGGGGTGAAGGCAAAGCTCCCCCGCTCCCGGCTCAGCCGCTCCCAGGCATCCCAGTCCAGATCGCAGCGCAGCTCCCGGGAAAACCGGAAGTCCCCCAGCCGCTCCGTCACGTAGGTCACCGAGGGACAGCAGATGGAGTCCCCGAAGGCCAGAGACAGCCGCCGTGCAGCCCGTACCCCAGGCAGGAGGCGCATGGGAGTCCGCAGGAGCTTCTTGATATTCAGCAGGCGGTTGGCGTAAACGATCTCCCCATCCCGGAGCTCCCCATAGCCGCAGGAAAAGAGGATCGGGGCATCGGCGGTATTCACCGCGGAGAGCATCCGCTCCGTGTACAGCGGGAGATAGATATCGTCCTGGTGGGCCAGGGTCACCAGAGGCGTCCCGGCGCAGCGGAGGGCGAAGTCCCAGTCCGCGGCGATGCCGGTTTCTGCGTCTTGGTTTACATAAAGTTTAATATTGTAAATCTCTGAAAGCCTTCGTATATGGTCGTTGGGGGTGGAGGCGGACATGACGATCCGGCTCCGGGCCGTCTGGGTCCGGAGAGAGCGGATGCACGCCTCCAGATAGGGGCTCTCCCCCCAGGCGCAGATCACGAAGCTGTGGTCCCGGGCGGAAAAGCTCATGGCTGCTTCTCCCTCTCCTCCAGCTCCCGCAGGCGTTTTTCCAGCAGGGCGTTGGACTGGGCCATGGTCTTGACCTTTTCGTTCAGGCCGGAGATGGCCGAGGTCAGGGACATGAGGATCAAAATCAGACAGAAGAACACCGTGGCGAACAGGGCGTTGGTGTGGTCGTAGATCCCCACCAGCCCGGCGAACCAGGGGAGGATCCGGGGAAAGATGGCCAGGATCAGCATCAACACGTCCGAGAAGATCCACAGCAGGGCATACCGGAGGGTCAGCCGCTTCTGCCGCAGCAGCAGAAACAGCGCCGCCGTATAGACCGCAAGGGCGATGAGCATCACCAGTTGGGCGTTTTTACTCAGCATTTCCTCTCCTCCTTCGGAAGAGCCGCCCCAGCACCATGGCCAGGGAGACCTTGATCATATAGTACACGCCCCGCAGCGCCGTGATGGAGCTCTCGCCTCCCTGTCGGGGCCGCATCTCCACGGCGATCTCCCGGATGCGCAGGCCCTCCAGCCCGGCGGCCAGCACCGATTCCGGCTCCGGGTAGTCCTGGGCGTATTCCCGGGCGAAAAAGTCGATGGCCGCCCGATCCGCGGCGCGCATGCCGCTGGTGACGTCCCGGACCTCCACGCCGCACAGCCCCCGGACCAGGGCGCTGAGAAAGCCGATCCCCAGCCGCCGGACGGCGCCGGAGCGAAAACCCGTGGCGTCCAGGAACCGGGACCCGATCACCAGGTCCGCCTCCCCCCGCTCCAGGGGTGAGAGCAGGTCAGGTATGTGCTGGGCCATATGCTGCCCGTCGGCGTCGAACTGCACCGCGGCTTCGTACCCCCGGTCCCGGGCGTAGCGGTAGCCGGTCTGCACGCAGCCGCCGATCCCCAGATTCACCGGCAGGTCCAGCATCGGGTAGCCGCGCTGCCTGCACAGGGCCGCCGTGCCGTCGGTAGAGCCGTCGTTCACCACCACCAGGTCCAGCCCGGGGCAGTTGGCGCGCAGGTCCTCCACCGTGGAGACGATGCTGGCCTCCTCGTTATAGGCGGGTATGATCACAAGGGTCTTCATTCCGTTTTCCTTTCCTCCGGGGGCGGCGCGAAATACGTCAGCAGCAGGAACACCCCGCAGACGAAGACGAAATACACGTACCGGAAGTCCTGCCAGGCCATGGCCGCCGCCAGGGACAGGGCGTTGGCCCCCAGGGGCAGGGCGCCCAGCAGCAGCCCCCGCTTTTTCTCCGCCGCGGCCATCCAGAACAGCAGCAGCGTCAGCCCCAGGCACCAGGCGGGCCGCCACACCACCACGTCCGGCAGCAGATGGTCCGCCGTCAGGGCGTACAGGGCGTACACCGCCTCGGTGAGGATATTCTCCCGGCAGAAATATCCCAGGGCGTTGGTCTGGACCACGTGGTCGTAGGCGTCGCCGCAGACCCGGTAGTTATAGCCGGTGGGCACCGGGTCCCACAGCAGGTTGCAGCCGTAGAGCCGGTCCCGGATCACCAGGAACGGGTGGCGGAGAAAGGCGCGCCCGTAGGCACGCAGCACCCCGGCAGGGCCCAGCTCTGCGGCCTGCCCCGGGATATCGTACTGCAGGGCCAGGGGCGACATGGTGATATCGTTGGCAACGTAGGGGGCGTACAGCTCCTCCCACACCTCCGGCGGGGCCATGGCCGTGAGGGTGGGGTCCTCCTCCCCGGTGACGATCTGGACGTGGGCCATGCCGTGGAGGAATTCCGCCGGGTCGTAGATGGCCCGCGCCTCCACGCCCAGCGCCCGGAAGCCGGGACCGCGGATCCCCAGGATCAGCCCCACCCCCAGGGCCAGGGCCAGCAGGGGGCGGAGCGTCCGGCGGCGGAGGCCCATGATCGTCATGGTAAGCCCGGCAACAAGGAGCACCACCAGGCCGTTGTGCCGCAGCAGCAGCGTCAGGGCCAGACACAGCCCCGTCTCCCCGATGCGGAGGGGGGTGAAAAAGGTCTTTCCCTCCTCCCCTGCCCGCACCAGCAGCAGCGTCATCCACAGCAGCACGAGAGTGTAGGGCACGTCCTTCCACAGCACGGCGGCGTAGATCCCGTTCACCACGTGGAAGCCGTAGATAAGAGCGAAGGCCGTCAGCCAGCCCCGGCCGAGACCACGCCGGGACAGCCAGCCCAGGAACGCCGAGACCACGGCGGCATAGGCCAGGATCTGGCAGACGGTGATCCACACCGGGCTGCCCGTGAGCCGGAGGATGCACCGCCAGACGACGGTCAGCAGCGCCGGGTGGGCGTCCGTCAGCGGACTTTGGCCCAGGGCCTGGGAGAGCTGGTCCAGGCTGTCCGGGGACATGGCGCCGGGATTGCCCGCCGCCAGATACAAAAGCCAGATCCCCGTGAGGGCGAGGAACACCCCGCGGCGGTATCGTCTGTGGGAGACGTCAAGCGTCGTGACGGACCAGAGCTCCCGGGCAGCCAGACCGTAGGCAAGGCCGCACAGGAGGGAGAGCAGCCACAGCGTTCCCCCGGACAGGCCGGGGATACGCTGGCTCCGGACGTGGTATACCCGGGGCTCCCCGTCCGGGTCGGGGGAACGGAAGCCCCGCCGGACGGCCAGGTCCCCGTCGGCGATATCCGCGCTGCCCCGGGCGTCGAAAGCCAGAAAGAGATCCGCGTCCCGGCAGGCAGGGACGCGCACCGTGAGGGCGCTCCCGGTCCGGGAGGCCCACCAGTTGCCGTCCTCCCCCAGAGCCCAGTCCCCGGAGGCGGCCGCGATCTCCGTGGGCGCCGCGGCCCCGTCCCGGTCATAGCGGGAGAGCACCCCCACCCGGCCGGAGGAGACCGTCACGGTGACGGCGGTCTCCCCGTGACCCGCCGCCGTCAGCTCCGGAAGCACGCAGCGCGCAAGAGCCGTGACGGCCAGAAAGACCGCCGCCGCGGCGATCCAGCCCGGGGCTCTCCGTTCCCTTCCCTGATGGGGTTTGGCGCGGAAGACGCCCTTTTCATCCCACCGGCGGAGCAGCCGGGCGACGCCCAGCAGCGGGAAGGCCGTCAGCACGGCGCAGAGGAAAAACACGCCGATCCGCCACAGGGGCGCTCTCGCCATGCTCCGATCCAGAAAGAGGAACGCGCCCGTGAGCTGGAAGGCGACGATCAGATCCACCGCCGCGAACAGCAGCCGCTCTCCCCAAGAGGAAAGACCCGGCCGGGGACGGGTATTCACTTTTTCCGGCGCCTCGCCCATGGGGATCTCCTTTAGTCATATTTCACGGCACGAACCGGCTCGCCGCCAGGAGCCACGCCGTCCAGCCGGCGCCCACGGCGCCCAGGATCGTCGCCGCGGCGGTGCGGACGGGCTGCGGGATGCGTATGCCGCCGCCCCGATGAAGGGCCAGCATCCCCACGGGGAACAGCAGCGGCAGGAGATACCGGAACTGACAGCCCGCCACGCTCTCCGCCCCCACGGGGGTGAAAACCAGATAGAACACCGTGACCACGGCGGCGATCTGCACGGCGGCAACAGCCAGCCCCGCCAGTCGGAGGCCGGGACGCCCGTCCAGGGCGAAGGGCTCCTCTCCCCGGTCCGCCAGCCCCACGGCCAGCAGAGGCAGCAGCAGCCAGGCCCCCGTGTTGACAAGACCCAGATAGGCCATGGAGCTGGTGTATTCAAAGGCGTTGACCGGAGAGAGATACCCTTTCAGAAACCGGAGCAGCACCCCGGCGTACCGGACCGGCTGGGCCAGCACGCCCCGGAACTGGGCCAGGGTGTTCACGCCGCTCCCGCCCCGGAGATCTCCGCCGCCGCTGTTCAACATTACGTCAACCAGCTGCGGAGCTGCGGAGTATATAAGCAGCGCCGCCGTGGCCGCCAGTATCGTGAACGCATACCGCCGCCGGGCCCGGCTGTCGGCAAACCGATCCCGGGGCATCAGCAGCAGGATCGGCAGCAGCAGGCAATAGATCCCCTTGGGGAGACAGCCCGCGGCGAGGCAGCCCGCCATCCGGGCCGTGTCGGCCCCCGTCACGGTCCGCCCGGGGGTCTGGAGGATGGCAAAGAATTCCGCAAATCCCACCGCGAAAAAGGCCAGCACCCAGGGGTCGTAGGAGTAAGAAGCGCCCAGGAACAGTGCCGTGGGCAGCAGGCCAAGGAGCAGCAGCAGGTTTTTCCCGCCCCGGAGACGGCGGATGGCCAGACACAGCATCCACGTGAAGAAGATCAGGTTCCCCATCCTGCCCAAAACGAACGTCCCGGCGCAGGAAAGGCCCAGGAGCTCTCCCAGCCACTGTCCCGCGGCCAGGGGGAGATAGCCCGCCCGGTCCGGGAGGATCGCTCTCCGGCTGTAGGTGACGATGCCGTTTTCGTTTTCATGAAGGGCGTCCAGCTCAGCCCGGATCTCCCGCAGCTCACTTTGGGAAAAGGTCAGGGGGAAGGCGATCTCCGCCAGGTCCCGCTCCGCGTCCGACGTGACCACGTACGCCCCCTGGGAGAGGCGGACGGTCCCCTCGTAATGGATCTGGTCGTCCCAGGATACACGGGTCACCGGCGGCAGGGCCGCCGCCAGATACAGCCCCAGCGCCAGGGCCACGGCGGAGAAGCACCGCTCCGGGGAGCGCAGCAGCTCCCGCCCCCGGAGAAGGAACAGGGACAAGAGAAAGATCCCGGCGGCGAAGGCGCCGCCCCGGCCCCAGAGGAAGGGCTGTCCCAGAGTCCGGGAGACGAGGGCCTCCGCCAGCGCCCCCAGCCCGGCCCCCAGGCCCAGGGCCAGAAACGTCCTGCCGCTGTTTTTCAAAAGGGACCAGGCCCGTCCCAAAAGATCCCGGAATTGTCTCCGGGCCAGCAGCCGGGGGCCCAGGATCCAGACCCCCGCCAGAAGACAATAAAAAACTCCCTGTCTGGCCCCCCGGGAGAGGCCCAGGATATGGACCAGGCCCATCAGCACGGCGGAGAGCGCCATGGCGAACAGGCACAGACGCAGGCTGGTCCGCCGCCGGGCGATCAGAAAGAACGCCAGCAGCAGCGCGCAGAGCGCCCCGGCGGTCCGGGAGAAGGGATAGCACAGCGCGGGGTACTCTCCGGTAAAGGCCGCCTGCAGGGCAAAGGGCTCGCCGTTGAGAGACGCCTGTCCCGACGGATCGGAGGCCGCCCGGCTGAGGATCCGCACCGGGGTCGCCAGTCCCTCCGCCCGGAGCGACAGGAGATACTCCCCCGACGGCAGCGCCGCGGGGACGGACAGGTCCGGCATCCCGGTCAGCTCCGCCGCCGCAAAGCGCTTTTCCGCCAGAAGCGTCTCCCCCGCCCGGTCCAGGATCGAGATCCGAAGCGCACCCGGGCTCTCCGGGGGGTACTCGGCGATATGCAGCGACATGCGCTCCACGCTCCCTGAAAGACGGAAGGGCTGATAAAGCGCGTCGTCCCCGGTGAGAGACAGGGAATAGTCCTCCGGGAGCCGGGAGACCGTGGCGCTGTCCAGCCGGTCCACCCGATACGGCAGGCAGACGGCGTGGGCGAACACGCAGATGAGGAACAGCGCCAGAGCCAGAAGCGCCGTACGCGCACTCCGGCTCCGGAAAAGCTCGCCCATCGACCTGCTGCCGGTCATCAAGCTCCGTCCCCCATTCCCGTGTGGTCTCATTCCGTCCCGCGGCGGTCAGAGGGTCTCCTCCCCCGCCAGAAATCGTTCATACCGGTCGCAGATGGCGTCCACGTCCGTGCCGTAGGCGATTTGCTCCCCCCGGTGGATCCACAGCACCTTGCTGCATAGATCGCGCACCTGGTCCATGCTGTGGGTCACCAGGATGGTGGTGGCTCCGCCCCGGATGATCTCTTTCATTTTCTCCTCGCTCTTGACCCGGAAGGCCCCGTCCCCCACGGACAGCACCTCGTCCAGAATCAGGATGTCCGGCCGGACGAGAGAGGCGATGGAAAAGGCCAGCCGGGATTTCATGCCCGAGGAGAGCTGCTTGAAGGGCCGGTCCTCAAACTCCCGCAGCTCCGCGAAGTCGATGATGCTGTCGTAGGTCTCGTCCATGAACTTCCGGGTATAGCCCAGCATGGCCCCCCGGAGATAGGTGTTCTCCCGGACGGTGAGCTCCCCGTCAAAGCCGCTGCCCAGCTCCAGCAGCGCGGCGATGCTCCCCTCACGGTGCACTGTGCCCTCCGTGGGCTCCATGATCCCGGAGATCACCTTCAGCAATGTGGACTTTCCCGCCCCATTGGCGCCGATGATGCCCAGCATCTCCCCCCGGTCCAGGGTGAAGGTGATGTGCCGGTCCGCCCAGAACTGAGTGACGTGATAGTCGTGCCGCAGCTTCCGCAGGACGTATTCCTTCAGGCCGATCTCCTTGAAGTCCCCGGTGAGGTAGACGATGGAGACGTCCCGCACTTCCAAAATACTCATGGCCTTGCCCTCATAAATAATAGAGAAATCGGGTGTTGTACTTCTTGTAGATCCACGCGCCCACCGCGAAGGCCAGCGCCGCGTCCGCCAGCAGCAGCAGGTGGAACCACACGCTGGGGATCGTGGCCTCGATGACGATCTTGCGGAAGTAGCGGATGAAAAGATACAGGGGGTTGAGCAGGAAGAGCTTCTGAACCGTCTCGCTGTAGCCGTCGATGGTGTAGAAGATGGCGGACAAGTACATCAGCAGCTGGGTGAACACGCTCCACAGGTACTGGATGTCCCGGAAGAACACAAACAGCGCCGAAAGGATCAGCCCCATCCCGATGTTGAACACCATCAGCAGTACGATGGGATACAGCAGCAGCACGAATTTCCAGGTGAAGGTGATGCCGTCCAGCACGCAGAACAGGAAGAACACGCACAGCGTCAGACCGAAGTTGATCAGCGTCTGGACGTTTTTGGAAAAGAGGAACAGGTATTTGGGCACGTTCACCTTGGTGAAGATCCCCGCGTTCCCCATCAGGGAGGTCATCCCCTGGCCGGTGGATTCGTTAAAATAGGAGAACATCAGGTTGCCGCAGAAGAGGTAGGTGGTATAGTGCTCCATCCCCCGGCCGAAAAACCGGGTGAACACCAGCCGCATCACCAGCAGCATCAGCAGCGGGGAGAGCACGCTCCAGGCCATGCCCAGCACCGTGCGCTTGTATTTGGCTTTGAAATCCCGCTTCACCAGCTCCTCAAAGAGGAACCGGTGCTTTCTCCATTT
>JAEEGL014620639.1_pt1 | contig 10108 bp, 7 predicted proteins | sample 9134231 | NCBI WGS metagenome assembly JAEEGL01 (sample SAMN16246548, study PRJNA631951) | gut metagenome | biome: gut microbiome; feature: rumen; material: fiber-attached | host: Bos | place: Iran: Karaj | collected 2018-10 | reverse complement strand
TACCGGTTCCGGCATCTCCTTCAGGAGGGCACAGGAGGCTGCCCTCACTGAGGTTACCGGAGATATCAAGAAGGCGTGCGCCTTCTGCTGTTAACTTACCTGCAGCTTCTCCTGCGGAAAGGACCTTGGGGAGAATGCTGTTAAGGTCGATGTCAGTCATGCTCTTGAATTTCGCGAGCATATCCTTATCGTAGTCACCGTCAGTGATGGGGAACATACCGGAAGCGTCGCCTACGCCCAGTACCTTCTCGCCTGTGAGCTTCCAGTGGATAAATCCCGCAAGAGTGGTAAGGAAATCGATCTTACCAACGTGCTCTTCCTTATCGAGGATAGCCTGATAGAGGTGAGCGATGCTCCATCTCTGAGGGATGTTGAAGCCGAACTTCTCCGTAAGGATATCTGCTGCCTGCTCTGTTATGGTATTACGCCATGTCCTGAAGGGAACAAGAAGCTTACCTTCAGCGTCGAAAGGAAGATATCCGTGCATCATGGCGGATATACCGATGGCGTCGATCTTTGTAAGTGTCTCGTTATACTTTGTCTTGTAGTCCGCTGCGAGGGAAGAGTAGCAGTCCTGAAGACCTGCCCAGATCATGTCCTCGGAATAGGACCAGATCTTCTTGCCGCAGCTGTCGATAAGCTGATTCTCCCATGTGTGGGAACCTTCTGCGAGGATCTTACCCTTGTCGTCTGTCAGGATAGCCTTGATCCTTGTCGAACCGAACTCGATTCCTAATGCTGTGCTCATATTCATTCTCCTTTTATTTATTCGGGCTTAGCGCCTTCGGATGTAAACTTCATGATATGGATATCATCCTCTTCGGATTCCTTCCAGAGAGGCAGATCCGTATCGTCATAATCCTTGCCGTTAGGGTTACCTGTCTTAATAAAGTTAACGAAGTAACTGCTCATCTGGCTGGCAAGATCGTAGTGGCGTCCCTTGAAAGGTCTCCAGCACTTGGAAAGTGTCTCGAACCAGAACCAGAGATCTACAGAGTGGAACGTACCGGGGTTATCCCAGCCGGGGATATCGGGTGTGAAGCAGTAAGAATAGATTTTCCTTTTAAGGCCTTTCGCTTTATTTGCTTCAAGTGCAGCCTTAACGGACTTCTTTACTGTCTTCTCTACGATATTAACGCCGCCGAAAGTGAACTCGTCACCCGTATAACCCGTGATGATCGGTACATCGGGACAGGAACCTTCGATAAGGAGTTCTTGGGGATTGCCGTTATAGTCATGACCGTCGAGGATAGGGAACATCTTCAACGCCATGCTGGCGCCGCCTGAGTATTCGCCGTAGAGGTCGCGAAGCTTAAATGCATCCATCGCTCTTGCTTCCTCAAGAGTCTTTACTCCGATGTAGTCGAAGAATGCTACACCTCTTCTTTCAGCTTCTGCAAGATCGATGGGATTGAAGATATCACCATCGGGATCATCCATCTCGATCATGCCGCTAAGTACTACCGCGCCTTTGACGATGTGCTTATTGGCAGGGCAGGTGAGCTGCTGCATGGTGCTGGCACCGCCGGCGGACTGACCTGCGATAGTGATCTTCTCGGGATCGCCTCCGAAAGCGGCGATATTTTCATATACCCAATGAAGTCCTGCCTGCTGATCCTGAAGGCCGAAGTTGCAGGGAGCGTCGGGGCTTTCCGCAGTGATCTCGGGATGAGCGAGATTAGCCATGAGCGCAAGTCTGTAGTTTACCGTTACGACGATGATCCCCTTACGGGCAAGTGCCTCGCCGTCGAATTCCATCTCGGCTGTGTAGCCCCACTGGAATGCGCCGCCGAAGAACCATACAAGTACCGGAAGCTTCTCGTCTGTCTTATTGGCAGGTGTCCATACGTTAAGGTAGAGACAATCCTCATTCATCTTTATATCGGGATCTACGTGCCATTCGCGGCAGTAGATATCAGTTCCTACGCCGGGCTGATCCTGTACGGAGATAGGACCATACTCAAAGCATGTACGGACACCTTCCCAGTCGGGGCAGGGCTGAGGGGCTCTCCATCTGTTCTTACCTACCGGGGGAGCAGCAAAAGGGATGCCCTTGAATACGCTGATCCTCGTGTTGGTGCCGGGAAGACCTCGAAGCTTACCGTTCTTTACTGTTACTTCTCTTAACATCTCTATATCTCCTTATTGTTTTTTCTTGAGTTCAAATCCGCCGAAGTCGGGGCATCCCCATCCTTGGAATGTGAAGAAGAGGCTGTCTGCATCGTCGGGAAGAGGTATCTCTACGGGAACGTCGGTCCAGACGTTATGGTTCTCGACGTGAGCTGTACCGAGGACTTCACCGTTCCACTTCGTCCTTACCTCGATAACGCCTCCGCCGTAGCTCCTGATGCGTACGGAAGATACATAGGATCCCTTAAGATCGAAGAACTTAAAGCCTGCAGTGGAGGAGGGAGTCATGTTGGCGATATAGCCGATCTCCTCGTCGCCGTCCCTGCCGTCCTGCATGATCCTGGGGAATTCCGAACCCATGAAGTTGCCCTTACCTGTAGCTCCGCCGGTATAGACTGCTTCCGTATCGCAGAAGAGATTACATGCGATATAGGAAGGGTAGTAGCCTTCGCCCTTGAGAGGGCCGTTATTGAGGCCGCAGGATGTCATCTGTGCCTGAGGTATCTTGCCGTCGGCAGTAAATGTGATCTTCTCTACGCAGCCCTGACGGGAGAATACGTTACCGTTGGTGTGGCGGTGGTAGAAGATATACCAGTCGTCATTTATCTGAACGATACTTCCGTGGTTATTAGCTCCGTAGAACATGGGCTTGTCAGCGGGCTTATAAGAATCTATATGCATATCGCAGTTACTTACGATGACTCCGCCGTACTCGAACTTATTGTCGTCGAGGCTCTTTGCCGTAGCATAGCAGAGCTCGTGCATCGCAACGGATGAATATACGAAGTAGTAGATACCGTTCCTCTTGCGGATGGAGGAAGCCTCGAAGAATTCGTGTCCTTCGAAGCCCGATCCTGCCGCAAGAAGCTTGGAGGGTATTACAAATACTGGATCCTGTTCTATGGTGAGCATGTCCTCGCCGATAACGGTATGCATTACACCGTGTCTTGATTCGTCGTGAGGAAGGCAGAAGCCGGTATAGAGATGAGTCTTGCCATCCTCCGTGATGACACCGGGATCGAATTGAGGATCGTCGCCTTCGCGGTCGCCTAAGAGGACACCGTCCTTATAGCGGACACATCCGTAGTATTCGTACTTGCCGGCGGGAGTATCGCATACTGCAACGGCAACGACATTCTCCTTATCGAGTACGTAGTAGAGATAGTACCTTCCGTCGGGACCTATCGTGACGTCGGGAGCATAGAGACATGCCCTTCCGTCCTTGTTCCTGGGATCCTGTGTCTTCTCGTAGATGATGCCTTCGTATCTCCAGTTGCCGAGATCGTCTACGGGTGCTGACCAGCATACGTAGTCGTTGGCACAGAAGATGTGGCTGTTGAACCTGTCGTGGGATCCGTAGACATAGACTCTGTCTCCGAATACGTAAGGTTCGCCGTCGGGAACATATTCCCATGACGGCAGGTAAGGGTTAAACGTCTGTGTTGCCATTATTCCTCCTATATGGAAAGTTATATATCAGCTTTTTCTGTATTGTCTGGGAGTGATTCCCGTGAACTTCTTGAACTGACGGCAGAAGTGTTCCGTATTCCTGTAGCCGCACTGCTCGCTTATCTCGCTTATGGTATCTACGGAGAAGATGAGCTTATCCTTAGCGAGCTTGATCCTGTTCTTGATAACGTCATCCATGCAGGATGTGCCGAATGCATTTTTATAAAGGAAATGGAAATGAGCCGTACTTATGTTAAGCTTGGCAGCCATGTCCGGTATGTTCCAGTTCTGTTCGGGATGAAGCATTATATCTCTTCTGATCTTAAGGAGCTCCTGTCTGTAGGGCGTGGACTCCGATGCCGCGATATCCTTGGAGAGCTTTCCGATAAGAAGGTGGAAGAGGTCTCTCATATTGGGATTGGTGGGAGAGTTATCTTCTGTAGCCTCCCAGTTGATGAGCTCTATAACGTTGTGGATGTATTCGGGATCGGACGGAGTGAAGGGGATATTGTTCATCGGGAAATGAGTGATGAAATCCTCGTCCGTATTAAAATGTATCCAGTCATTTGTGTAAGGCTGTCCCATATCGGACATATAGCACTTACGCGTATTAGGTGCGAAGAGCACTATGGACTGGGCGGGGCAATCTCGCATCACGCCGTCGATCAGGAACTGAACTGGGGAGTGTGCGAATACTAAGAGCCAGCAGTTGTTGCCGATCGATTCCGTGTCGGAATCGTAAAGGATGCCGGTCTCGTGGGTGTAACTGTATCCGGAATATAATATGTCAATCATGCTTCATCCTCCATGTCGGGGAATATAAGATCCGATAACAACATAAATATAATAACACCTTTAATAGGAATCTGCGAGCCCCGGTTTGTAAAAAATCAATTTTAGGCAATAATAGTTCATTGTCGCGAAGACGCCGGAAGTGATAACTTCATGTTGTAAGACAAACAGACCCCACGGAGGCCTTTCCATGACCAGGATCGACATCACATCTGATATCCCATTCAACAATAATCTCGACTTTTGCGTAGGTACGGGAAGAATGGGACTTGCTCTTCAGAAGGAGTATATGGATCAGCTCGCCTTCGTTCAGGAATATATCGGTTTTTCCCATATAAGAGGCCATGGTCTCTTCACGGACGATATGGCAATATATCAAGAGCGTGAAGATTGGCACGATAAGGGCAATATTCATATCGAATACAATTATACATATCTCGATCTGGTAATGGACGGATATATGAATCTTGGGATAAGACCATTTTTGGAATTGGGATTTATGCCCGAGAAGATGGCTTCCGGAGATCAGCATGTTTTCTATTGGAAAGGTAATGTAACGCCTCCCAAGTCATACGATTCATGGACTACACTAGTCAAGAAGACTCTTGAACATCTTATCGACAGATACGGCAGGGATGAAGTCGTTACATGGCCCGTTGAAGTATGGAATGAACCTAATCTTCCCACATTCTGGAAAGACGCGGATATGCAGGAGTACTTTAAGCTCTTCGATGTGACTTTTGCTGCCGTTAAGGAAGTCGATCCGAGATTTAAGGTAGGCGGTCCCGCCGTATGCGGCGGAAGTGACGAGAAGTGGATCTCGGCATTTATGGACCATGTCGATGAGAATGGTCTCGCGATCGATTTTGTTACAAGACATCACTACACAACTGAGCTTCCGGTACCCGACGGACATTACGGATACCCTCCGTTAAGCGAGCCCGAGCTCGGTTTTGCCAACCTTAAGACTTCAAGAGATATCATCGATTCACACGAGAAGTACAGGGGACTTCCGATACATATCACCGAGTATAATACTTCATACATCCCCAACGCTCCTCTTCATGATACTACTCGAAATGCAGCTTATATCGCACAGCAGCTCTCCAGGATCGGTGAGGGATACGAGAGTTATTCCTACTGGACTTTCGGAGATATCTTTGAAGAACACGGCGTGCCTTTCACTCCTTTCCACGGAGGCTTCGGTCTTGTAGCGAACGGCTGTATACCCAAGCCCACATTCTGGACTTTTGTATTCTTCAAGCAGATCAAGGGTATGCGATGCATCCATAAGGATGACACGTCTGTCATTGTAGCTGACGACAAGGGCGGCATACACGGCATATGCTGGAACTTTGTCCTTCACGGCAAAGGTGACGATAAGACTCTGGACTATTCATTCGAGCTTCCCGCGGGAAGATATTGCAAGGTCGTTAAGACCGTAGATGAAGATCATGCCAATCCGCTTAAGATCTGGCACGACTTAGGCGAACCGTCTTCGCTCTCCATCGAACAGAAGGAGATCATCAAAGCCGGTTCGACGCCGGGTATAACAACCGATTCGGTGAACGTTATCGATAAAGAAATGGAGTTAAAGATAGATCTCGTTCCCGAATCCGTTGTTAAATTCGACATATACCCCGCGACTTTGACGCCCGACAGGGGTTATGATTATGACAGAGCCGTTAACGGCGAAGAAGCAAAGTAAGAACATTCAAGTATGGATCAAGGAAGGTAAGATCATGGCACAGAAGACCAAGATGATAGTCGAGAAGGACTTTAAGATATCAGATATTGATAACAGGCTCTACGGTTCCTTTATCGAGCACCTGGGAAGAGCGGTATATGAAGGTATATATCAGCCCGAGCACGAGACTGCCGACGAAGACGGCTTCAGGAAGGATGTTATCGAGCTCGTTAAGGAGCTCGGTGTTCCCGTAGTAAGATATCCCGGCGGTAACTTCGTATCCAACTATTACTGGGAGGATACCGTAGGTCCCAAGGATCAGAGGAAGAAGAGGCTCGACCTAGCCTGGAGGACATTAGAGCCTAATGAGGTGGGACTTAACGAGTTCACCAAGTGGGCCAAGAAGGCAGATACTTCTGTCATGATGGCAGTCAACCTCGGTACCCGCGGCGTACCTGATGCACTTAACCTCCTTGAATACTGTAATCTCGATACAGACAGCTACTATTCCAACCTTCGAAGAGAGCACGGAGATAAGGAGCCTTACGGCATCAAGCTCTGGTGTATGGGCAATGAGATGGACGGTCCCTGGCAGGTAGGACAGAAGTCTGCCAGAGAATACGGAAAGATAGCAAGAGAAGCCGCCAAGGCTATGAAGATGATGGATGAGTCCATCGAGTGCGTTGTCTGCGGATCGTCTGCTATCAGCATGCCCACTTTCGGTCAGTGGGAAGCTGATGTTCTCGATGAGGCATATGATTATGTAGATTATATATCTCTTCATCAGTACTTCATGAACAAGGAGAAGGATACTGATGATTTCTTCGCATCTCTCGATGACCTTGAGGATTTCATCAAGGCCGTAAGTGCCATCTGCGACTATATCAAGGCTAAGAAGCACAGCAAGAAGACCATTAACCTTTCTTTCGATGAATGGAACTGCTGGTACCATGCTTCCGAGACAGATAACGAGACGATGGAGAAGAAGCCCTGGGGACTTCACCCTCATCTTCTCGAGGACCATTATACATACGAGGATGCTATCGTTAACGGACTTGCTCTTATCAAGTTCCTGAAGCACTCAGACAGGGTCAAGATCGCATGCCTTGCCCAGCTCGTTAACGTTATCGCTCCCATCATGACGGAATCTGACGGCAAGGCGTGGAGACAGACTATCTTCTATCCTTTCTTCCACGCATCCAAGTACGGAAGAGGTGCCGCACTTCGTCCCGTAATGACTACGGGTACACATAAGACATCTAAGCACGAGGATGTTACCGACGTAGAGGCTATCCCCGTATATGACGAAGAGAAGGGTCAGCTTACAATCTTCGCGGTAAACAGGCTTACTTCCGAGGAGGTGCCTTTCGAGGCAGACCTTCGCGGCTTCGAGGGATACGAGGTAGCAGAGTATCAGGCTCTCGAGAGCGACGATATGTATCTTGTTAATTCCGCTGAGGAAGAGAAGGTAAAGCCCGTTGCCAGGACTGATTACAAGTTCGAGGGCACGACTTTTGAGGCTTCCTTAAAGCCCGCTTCCTGGAACGTGATCGTTCTTAAAAAGAGACAATAACCTTCTTCATATTCATACTTTGCAGGAAGAACAGTTTTCCATTATGCGGGGAGGCTGTTCTTTCTGTTTGTGTGGCATTTTTGTTCACAATGCATAATTTGTTTACTTTTTCTTAAGAATACTTGATGTATTGTCTGTTAAAATGTAACTAAACAAAGATGCGAGCCGGAGGTTTCCTATGACTAAAGAATTTGACGCACATAATTCCGTTATCACCCCCGAGGGAGTATTCGTCATCGGTACATACGATGAGAGCGGTAAGGCCAATGCGATGACAGCCGCATGGGGCATTCAGTCGGACTTCGGTGAGATCACCATCTACATGAGCAAACATAAGACTACGGACAATATCGAGAAGACGGGTGAGTTTACCGTCGCTTTCGGTACTGTCGATACAGTTACTCTCTGTGATTACTTCGGTATCGAGAGCGGTAATAACGTAGATAAGATAAAGAAGGCGGGATGCGTTGTAAACAAGGCTCCCAACGTTAATGCTCCCATCATCGAGGGATTCCCTCTGGTACTCGAGTGCAAGTGCAGGAGCTGGGATGCTTCCACAGGTATCCTCGTAGGCGAGATCGTGGCACAGCAGGTCGACGAGTCGATCCTTACCGATGGTCATGTAGACCTCGGAAAGATGAAGCCGATCATTTACGATACGGGCATGCAGACATACAGAGTAATAGGAGAAGTCGTTGCTAAGGCTTACAGTGAAGGCCTTAAGATCAAGAAGAGCGGCGACGGCAAGTGGGATAACTAACCGATCACATATAAGCAGATCGGAAGGAGGTGGATGATATGAAGAATATCACTCTCGGTAAGACAGGGATAACGACTCCTCAGAATGCTTTCAGTACGCTCCCTTTACAGGGTGCTGATATGGAGACTGCAGTCACGATGCTGCGCAAGGCTCACGATGGCGGCATGACCTTCTTCGATACTGCGAGATCTTATTCCAATAGTGAAGTCAAGATGGGTATCGCCTTTGACGGCATAAGGGATGAAGTCATACTCGCATCCAAGACTATGGCCGATACTCCCGGTAAGTTCAAGGCGGATCTCGAAGCGACTCTCCGTAACCTCCGTACGGACCATCTTGATATCTATCAGTTCCACTTCATGACTCAATGCTATCGCCCGGGTGACTGTACGGGAATGTATGAGTCGATGATGGATGCCAAGAAGGAAGGTAAGATCCTTCATATCGGTGCCGCGGCTCATAAGATCAGTGTCGCTGAAGAGATAGCCGAATCCGGACTTTATGAGACATTGAACTTCCCGTTCTCTTATCTTGCTACCGACAGGGATATCGCGCTTGTAAAGAAGTGCGAAGAGAACGGTGTGGGTTTTATCGCATCCAAAGGCCTTGCCGGCGGACTTCTTACCAATGCGAAGGCGTGTATGGCATTTATGGCTCAGTATAACGTTCTTCCCGTATGGGGCATCCAGACTCCCGATGAGCTCTATGAGTGGCTGGAATTCTTCGATGAAGAGCCTCAGATGACGGATGAGATAAGAGCGGTCATCGAGAATGATAAGGTCGAGCTGGCAGGAGATTTCTGCAGAGGTTGCGGCAACTGTATGCCGTGTACCGTCGATATCCAGATCAATCAGTGTGCCAGGATGATGCAGATCATGAGAAGGACTCCGAAGGAGATCTATTCCGGGGATTACTGGCGCAAGGAGATGGACAGGATAGAGCGCTGCCTTGAGTGCGGTATGTGCAAGAGGAAATGTCCTTATGAGCTTGACGTACCTAAGCTCCTTCGCAAGAACCTCGAGGAATACAGGGAAGTCATCGCAGGCAGGAAGATCGTAGATTAACAGCAAAGGTGTTCTTATATGGATAAGAGTAAGGAACTGTACTATTACTCACTTTTGGAAGAGATGACGGATATGATGAACGATCCCGATAACTTCGATCGGGATGCGTTCATCCGTGTTCTTACGAGATTTGCCGAACTGTTCAATGTGGCAAAGGGTGTGACGGAATTCTATATGTCGCTTACCGATGAGCAGAACGGTTACGGCGAGAAGCTCATCGATTATGATAACGGTCACGGGGATAAGGAGATCATAAGGAGAAGGATCGTGGCCCGGTCCGGCGTTGTTTTGATCTGTACTTTCTATGCTGCCGAAGATGCCCCGGAACTGCCTGAGGAAGATCTTAAGAAGTTGGATCTTATCGCACGTATGATCCTTAGCCTCGTATCACGTAACAGGCTCATCGGCGTTGTAGAAAAGCTCGGATTCTCAGATGGACAGGGATATCCTAACTACAGGACATTCCTTCGTTATATCCAGGATGCAAATTCCGACGGTACACTGGGCGGAAGTATCGCCTTCAAGTACAATCTGAAGCACTTCGGCCTCGTTAACCAGGATGTGGGACGAGCTACCGGTGACGTAGTCATGAGGAATCATTTTGAGCTCGTCAGTTCGTTGGTCGGAAATCGCGGCATAGTCTGCCGTATGGG
>JAEEGL013275779.1_pt1 | contig 10108 bp, 7 predicted proteins | sample 9134231 | NCBI WGS metagenome assembly JAEEGL01 (sample SAMN16246548, study PRJNA631951) | gut metagenome | biome: gut microbiome; feature: rumen; material: fiber-attached | host: Bos | place: Iran: Karaj | collected 2018-10 | reverse complement strand
ATTTAATAGTGATATTTATGAAAAAAACAAGGAGAATACTATTAATATCAATTATTATTTTGTCTTTATTTGGGCTAATTATGATTTATTCTTCATCTAGTGTTTGGGCAAATTATAAATTTAATGATGCATTTAAATATTTAAAATCACAAGCCTTTTTTCTAATACTTGGATATGTTATTATCTATATTGTTTCAAATATAAATGCTTCTTTGTATGAAAAATATAGTAATCATATTTTTGTTATTTGTGTAATGCTGTTAATTTTAGTTTTAATACCAGGTGTTGGAACAATTAGGAATGGATCAAGAAGTTGGTTTGGGATTGGGGGCTTTGGTATTCAGCCAAGTGAAGCAACTAAATTAGGATTAATTATTTTTACTGCAAAATATTTATCAAGAAATAAAATTAAAACTTCTATATTACCGATTTTATTGGTAGTATTCTTTATATTTGGGTTAATTATGTTACAACCTGATTTTGGTACAGGAGTAATTATAGTCGTATCTATTATTGCTTTATTATTTATTTCAGGAGTTAATATGAGTTTTTTTATTAAACTAGGAATATTAGGAATAATGGGAATTGTTGGATTAATTATTGTTGCTCCCTATAGAATGGCAAGAATTACTTCATTTTTAAATCCTTGGTCTGATCCTTTAGGCACCGGATTCCAAATTATTCAGTCGCTTTATGCGATTGGACCTGGGGGGCTTTTAGGAATGGGGCTTGGTAATTCTATTCAAAAACATTTTTATTTACCAGAGCCCCAAACGGATTTTATTTTTGCTATTATTAGTGAGGAATTAGGAATTGCTGGGGTATTAATCGTCGTTAGTCTATTTATTATAATTATCCATTGTGGTTTTAAGATTGCTATTAATGAAGAAAACAATTTTGGTAAATATTTAGCTTTTGGAATTACTTTTAGTATTGCATTTCAAACTATTTTAAATCTTATGGTAGTTACTGGAGTAATACCAGTTACTGGAGTTACCCTTCCCTTTCTTAGTTATGGTGGATCTAGTTTACTCGTATCAATGGCAGAAATTGGTATTTTATTAAATATTTCTATGAAAATGAGGTAAAATTTAAAAAATTGATGTTAAAACACCAATTTTTTTTACATACATTATAAACTTGATATTGTTCCTCTAACATATTGGAATAATTTAGCGACATCTGGTAGTTTAATGGTATTGTCAGCGACAACGTCTCCAGCGAGAATGTAATGGTAATCGTTCTCAGAAATAATATTGGTTTTACGATAATGTTGAAATAATTTGGAAACATCGACTACCGATATATTACCATCACCATTAACATCGCCAGGAATTACAATAGTATAGTTTTTTGTTTCACTTGATAGACTTATTGATAATTTACTACCAGTTCCTACTCTATCACTGTCACTTAATGTAACATTTTGACTGTTTTTAATTGTAATTTGACCAGATGTTGTTATTTCATCTCTTATTTTAACAGGTGTGTTGGCAGTTTTATCGCTTGAATATTTTGAAAAATATGATATATTGTTAGCAGTTTTAATTGTTATGTTATTAGAAAAGTCAAGGATATCAGGTCTAGTAATATTGATTCTGTATGTTTTACTGATACCAGATTCACTAGTTACGGTTATGGTAAAACTATTCACTCCATAATTTAAACTTTTGGTACCAACATCACCGGTCATAGTTGATTTTTGATCTGCTTTTGTAGCACCAATGGTAACATTACTACTACTTGATGTTAAATTATATGTATATTCGCCACTAGTTAAAATATTATTAGAATTAATTGTTAATGTTGCTAATGTATTAACGTTTGATTTTATTCTAATGCTGATACTTTGAACATTCATTGATATTTCTTCAAAGTTTTGGTTACCTATTTTTACATTTGTCATTGATATATTTGAATTGTAACCATTATTTGTATTACTAGAGTTGATGGTAAAGCTTGCAATGTTAAAATTGCCAGTTTTGTTAGTATCAGTATATAAAACGATTTCTCCTTCATTGGTGGTAGAGCCTTCCCAAGAGGAATCTTTTTCATTGGCTGATAATGTTAAATTTGTTCCTAAAACAAGTGTCCCTTCAAACGAAGAAACGCCATAATTAAAATTTTTTCCTCTTACATAACACGTCATAGAACTACTGGAATTCATACTAGTGTTATCACATTCAATAACAATTTCGGGGTTGCTAGCACTATAAGTCATTCTGATAATACTATGAACAATTATACCTACTGACGTCATAAATAGGATAGCAAATAAGATTAGCATTTTTTTATTCATTTTGACCACCAGCATTTTTTTTAACTAGCAATACCATTGATAAAATGGCAATTACTAATACCACTAATAAAGATATTGGATTAAATCCTGTTTTTGGATTATCATCAACATTCGTATCTTTCTTTTGGGTAGTGACAATCTTGGTAGTGTTTATTTTAGTAGTGGTTGTAGTAGTTGAAGGTTCATCATTTTGGTCATCATCATTGGGATTATTATTTCCACCACCATTTAGCGTAATTGTCTTAGTCACTTTAGGGAGATTAATTTCATTAAAGTTTTCATCTGACACGGCAATTTCATCTAAGGTTATGATAATTTTATTGATTGAAGAAGGAATTTGAAAACTAAAACTTGCAATATTAAAATTCCCAGTTTTATTATTGTCGGTATATAAATCGATAATTCCACCATCACAAGCTCCTTCCCAAGAGGAATCTTTAGTTATTGTAGTTAAAGTAAGGGAATTGCTTAATGTTAATTTGGCGTGAAATGAAGGGGCATTATTAGTAAAGTTCTTACCTTTTAGGTAACATTGTGCTGTCTTCCCACTTTCTAATGTACTTTCTTCACATTCGATACTAATGGTACCCGTTTCTGCTTTAATGATATTTGGGTATATTGCAAATGTTAACATTAAAGTAAATATTATTGATATTAATTTATGATTTCTTTTTTCTATCATTTTCATTTTTACCTCTTTTCTAATTATCAATTAATCGTTTTTAATATAAACTTGATATTTTTCCTCTAACATATTGAAATAATTTAGCAACATCTGTTAATTTTATTTCATCATCTGTAACTGTATCCCCAGCAGTAATATAGTAATATTCATTGGCAGGAATTATATTTGTTTTTCGATAATGCTGGAATAATTTGGCAACATCGATTACGCTTATGATTCCGTCACCATTTACGTCACCAAGTACTGAAATATAATAACTTGCACTTGTACCATTTGATGTAACTGTTATATAATCACCTGTTTTTAAGATTTGTGAATTGTCTTTAACATTGCCAGATTTATCATATAAGACTATTTCTTCATTAGTTTGTACTTGATCTATAATACTTGATAAATTAGTTCCTGCGGTTATCTTTGATGCAATATTATTGTCAATATTTAATATGGATTCAATATTATTGGGAACCCAATTAACATATAACGTAACTTCACAAATGCCATTTGAGGCATCACAGAAGTCATCAGATGAATATGCTCTACCCTGACTATAAGAAGTACCTGTTCCATTTGGTTCAGTATTCCATTCTGCATTACTTTTAGCTGCATAACCACTTTTTTCAATATTTAAATATGTGGAATTATTATAATTTATTAGTCCCGTAGTGCCTAAACTATTTCCATAAGCAATTGATGTTACTAAATATTCATTATTGAGCATAACATAATTATTTGAAAGAGAAATTCTAGAGTCATGTTCTTCGGCTAAAACACCACCATTTGTGTGATATTTTATCACAACATATTTTGTATCAACCGTAACATTGATTGTGTATGTCTTCTTGGTTGTGCCATCTTGGGCAGTTACTACTACTTTTAAAGTATTGGCTCCAACATTTAAATTTTTAGTTCCTGTTCCCGATATTGTAGCACCATCTGAGTTTGCAGTTGTGGTTATGGTTGTTGATGTTACATTATATTTAACAGTACATGAATAAGTAGTTGTGCCTGATGTGAAGGCTGGTGATAAGGTACAATCTGTTAATGATAAGGCACTTAAAGTGGCGACATTATCTTGCTGTCTTGTTACTTTTACGGTATATGTTTTCTTAGTTGTGCCATCTTCAGCTGTTACCACTACATTTATGGTATTTTCACCTACACTCAATGCTTTGTTAGTTACATTGCCAGTTACATTGGCTGTACTCTTATTGGCTGTTCCAGTAACGGTAATACTTGAAGTTGAATATGGTACTGATACGGTATAACTTGTTGTACTAGAGGCAAATGATGGTGATAAAGTTCCAGTTGAAACTGTTAATGATTTTAATGTGGCATCGTCACTTTTTACTGAGACTGAAGTAGTTACATTACCACTTATTAGAATTAAATTAAATTCATCATCACTTAATTCAATATTATTTATACCGATGCTATAACTATTTCCAGGGGTTGCATTATTGGTCATATTAACTTTTATCTTACCAATAATGACACTATTACTTGATACTCCATTTATGTTACCAGCAGCAAAGCCATTGGTTGTTGAGGCAATAGTTTGAAAGCAATCGGAATTTGTACAATAATCACTATAACTTACATAACTTATTTGATTGTTAGTAATATAATTAGCGCTTAATCCTAATATTGTATGACCATTGGTATTCAAAACGACATTACAATTTACTTCTCCTAATGCTACTACTTTGTTAGGTGTGCATGATAGTGAAATACTAGGAGTTGAACTAGCACTATATGTTCCTTTGTTACTTAGTTTATTGATTAAAAAGACTGAAACTAATATTGTAACCAATATAGTACTAATTGCTACAATTTTATTCTTAGTGTTCATATTTCACCTCTATTATCTTTAATAAATTAATTATAACATTTTTTTTGTAAAATTTAAATACTTTAATTATTCATTATTGTGTTTCCACTGACTTTTAATCTTGTTGGATCCGGATCATCTTTTTCACTGCTATTTACTTTAAAAATAGCTATTTCATCTATTGTAGCGCCATTATATCCACCATATAGAATATTATCATAAAATGTATTCCCTATAGATATATCTTCATCATATTTATCATTATTATAATAAAGTTCCGAACAGTATAATAGTCACCTAATTCACTAAGAACAACATTTTCGATGACATTTTACCGGTATTGCTTGATACATATGTAAAGTTATTAATGGCACTATAGTAATATCGTTATCAACAGTTATTTCACTACTGGCTCCTTCAAAGCTAATTTCATTTATTGGAATGAGACCATTTATATTTGTTAATAGGATTATAACGTCATTAATTTTTACTAGGCTATCTTTATCAATATCAGCAATATTATTTACTGAATTATTATCAATGATTTTTTCTGCTACTAAAGCAGCATCTAAATTATTGGTAACTCCATCATTATTTATATCAACATTTAAGGTTTTTTTAGCATATACAGGAACTATTGATAGGATTATCAATGCTACTGAAAACCATATTTTGTTTTTCATATAAAGATCTGATTCCTTATTTCTTAATCTAGTCTTGAATTATCTTCTAACATCAATTTTAGGTATTCATGGACTGTGTCCTCATCCCAATGTAGGCCATCTTTAGTACGATAATTAGTAGGGTCTCTACCATCTGATATACTATCTATAACGCCACCATATTTGGTTTTAAACTTGAATTGATATTTTTCATAAATATTTGTGGATTGATTATTAATTGTAGTCACATCCATAATTTTAGTAAATGTATCTACATAATTAAAGTAATCACTTTTATACTTGGTTTCGATTATTTGTTCAATAACTTCATTAAACAAATAATATTTAAGATTGGAACGTTTATTTGCATTACATGCCGTTGTTTCATCACTATACTTTATAGAGGCACTAGTATCATTACTTGGTACAAGTGGATGAGCACTTACTATATACCCCCAAACATAATATCCGTCATCCCTCATAGCGTTAATATTGTCACTATATCTTTGTAGATGGGGATCAACAAAGGCATAAAATTTATCGGCATCATCTCTTTGAGCGGTACTAGGTAATTGATAATTAACTTGTTTATAATTATCTGACCAATTATCGCAAGCATAACTTTTTGTTCCATTTCCTGCTATTGGGAAGTATATATAAAAGCCAACATCACCTTTAACATCTGAATAACTACGAATAATATCTTCAGCTATTTCCCAACCAGATTTTCTTATTTTTTCATTGCCATTATTATCTGTTTCACAAGGGTCAGATACCTTATCACGTACGCACCAATGCAATACATCTCTATTCCAAACTGAACCACCGGTTTGAAATTCAAAACCACTACCACTCTGATGAATAAAGTTCAATGTGTCACTATATCTATAGTTAGCAAGTAATTCTGCTTCTTCATTAGTTAAACTGGTTCGTTTTAATGATCCACCATTATTAATATTATTAATAACTTTTTCAAGTGTTGGAGCGCTATTTGTATATTGATATTTTCCTAGGGTAATACTACCATGAGTATAAGTGCTACTAGCGGTTTTTGTACCAGCACAATAATTAGTTTTGGATACGGCATATGCGTATTGATCATCAGTTACATAGCAGGATAATCTATTAACTTGAGACGCACCTATTACAATGACAACTTTCCGTTTTACTCTAACTGGATACATAGTGATGTTGTTACCTACTTTTGCTGCAATGACAGTTCTTCCTAAATCAACAGGAGTAACCTTACCAGTTGAATCAATCGTGGCTACACTAGTATTACTACTTTTCCAAGTTACATTCCCCGAAGAAACTGATGTGTTACCATTTTTAACTTTTAGCTGAGCCTTACGATTATCTTCCGCTACGGCGTTCAAGTATAGGTATGTATAATTTGTTGTTACTTTTTCATCATCAATTAGATAGTCATTATTTATATCATTTAGTAGCATCATTACATCATTAATTTTAACTAATCCGTCGCTAGTGACATCAGCCAGACTACTTACTGAGGTCTTATTTATAATTTTTTTAGCTATGGCTATAACATCATTTGAATCAGTATTGTTATCATTATTTATATCAATGGTTATAGTTGCTTGAGCATATGTAGGTATAACCAATAAAATAATCAATATTATAGTAAAAATTAATTTATTCTTCACTTTAATTTTACTCCTTTATTCAATTAGTTATAGTTTTATTGTGGTATTATATTTATTATCATCAATAAAATTATATCATAATTTAAGTTTATGTCAATGTTTTTTGGGGGTTATTTAATATTACTTTAATAATAATTTTCATGATATATTTATAAGATGAAAAGATACTTTTTAATTTATTAATTAAAAAAATATGAGAAAAAATCTCATATTTTTATTCACTTTCTAATTCAAAGATAATATCGCGAAGTTCCATAGCTCTTTCAAAATCAAGTTTTCTAGCAGCGCTATTCATTTCACTCTTCAATTTTTCAATTAAGTCTAATTTTTCTTTCTTGCTTAATTTTTCTTTATCGGCTTTTTTATTTGTTTCATCTTCGTTACTGATTAAGTCTCTAATTTCTTTAATAATGGTTTTAGGAACAATTCCGTGGCGCTTATTATAGTCTTCTTGAATACTTCTTCTTCTCTTGGTTTCATCGATAGCAATTTGCATACTGTCACTAATCGTATCGGCATACATAATAACCATACCATTAGCATTTCTAGCACATCTACCAATGGTTTGAATTAAACTACGTTCACTTCTTAAGAATCCCTGTTTGTCAGCGTCCATGATGGCAATTAGGGATACTTCAGGGATATCGATTCCTTCACGAAGTAAGTTAATACCAACAACAACATCATATACACCTAGTCTTAAATCACGAATTATTTTCATTCTTTGAAGAGTTTTAATTTCGTTATGAAGGTAAGCTACTTTCATATCAATATTCTTTAGATAATTAGTTAATTCTTCGGCCATTTTAATAGTTAAGGTAGTAATTAAAACACGTTCGTTTTTTTCTTTTCGTTTCATTATTTCATCAACTAAATTATCAATTTGATTTTTGCTAGTTCTAACTTCAATTAATGGATCAAGTAAGCCAGTTGGTCTAATAATTTGTTCTGTATATTTGTTATTAACAAGTGCTAATTCATAGTCACCTGGAGTAGCACTAACATAGATAGCTTGATTAACCTTTTTTTCAAATTCTGGAAATTTAAGAGGCCTATTATCAAGTGCACTAGGAAGACGGAAACCATAATCAACCAAATTTTGTTTTCGGGCTCTATCGCCATTATACATACCTCTTACTTGGGGAATGGTAACATGGGATTCATCAATAACTAAAAGGAAATCTTTAGGAAAGAAATCAATTAAAGTAGTTGGAGTTTCCCCTTCACCACGTAAAGCTAAATGTCTAGAATAGTTCTCTACACCTCTACAAAAACCTGTTTCAAGTAACATTTCAACATCGTAATTAACTCTTTCTCTAAGCCTTTGTTCTTCGATTAATTTATTATTATCTAGAAAATACTTTCTTCTTTCTTCTAACTCAGTTTGAATTCTTTTAACAGCTTCTTTTAATTTATCATCACTTGTAACAAAGTGACTAGCTGGGAATATTGAAACACTCTTTTTTTCTTTAATAACAGCTCCGGTTACAACATCAAATTCACAAATTCTATCGACTTCATCGCCAAAGAATTCAATCATAATACCATTTTTGCGTTCATAAGCGGGAATTAATTCAATGGTATCCCCTCTGACTCTAAAGGTACCACGTGATAAATCAAATTGACTTCTTTCATAAAGCATTTCGACTAATTTTTCTAGGACTTTGTTTCTTTCAATTGTATCTCCTTTATTAATTGTTAGCATTTTATTCTTATATTCTTCGACTTCACCAATACCATAGATACAAGAAACAGAGGCTACAACAATAACATCTCTTCTTGATAATAAACTAGAAGTAGCTTTATGTCTTAATTCATCAATTTCGTCATTAATTTTAGCATCTTTTTCAATATAAGTATCCGTACTAGGAACATAGGCTTCTGGTTGGTAATAATCATAATATGATACGAAATATTCTACCCTGTTATCAGGAAATAATTCTTTAAATTCTGAATATAGCTGCCCTGCTAATGTTTTATTATGAGCTAATATTAAAGTTGGTTTATTTACTTCTTTAATGACATTAGCAATTGTAAAAGTTTTACCAGTACCAGTGGCTCCCAAAAGGACTTGATGTTTCTTACCATCTTTGATACCTTCCACTAATTCTTTAATGGCTTTAGGTTGATCACCACTAGGATTATATTGTGATACTAAATTAAACATGTTATCACCTCTTTTTGTCGTTATTAATTTTAACATTTTTATGGTAAAAATACAATAAAAAAGAAACCAAAAGGTTTCTATTTGCACATTGAATCATTATCATATTCCATATTGTCATCACCAATATAGATATCTTTATTACCAAGAAGAGTATTACAAGTTATGATGGTAATATCACAATTCTTTAACTTATAAATTTTGGTGCCACCGTCTCTTAATGTTTCCGTATTTTCCATTTCATCAGTTAAGTGTTTAATACCATCATCAATGGTTTGCCATGTATTTTTTAGATAATGCAATATGGGGTATAATTCATACTCACCACCATAATAATAAACTTCTTCTAAATTACTTGCCAAGTAAATAGTTCTTTCATCTCTTTCTAGATATTTATTAAATTTATTATCATCTTGCAATTCTTTTTTTATTAATTTGAAAGGACAAGCAACAACAGATACTTGTATATTGGTTGCGCCACCTACATGCTTACCAAATATTTTTAATTCCCAACCATCTTCATACCCAGTAGATGATTTTTCACTTAATCTATGAATTTTAGTATATTTATAAAATAAAGTTTTATATTCAATAGAACCGCCATCTTTTAGTCTATTTGGGATTGGAATTAACAAGACAATAATTAAAATAATTATTATTACTATTCTTATCTTTTTCTTCATAATTAACTATTTTTCTTTACTTCTTCTAGATATGAATATGTTAATTTAACTTCTTCAAGTGTTAGATGGCCATATTCATTTTCAATATATTCAATAACAAAATATTTACCACAGACATATGCT
>JAEEGL013114785.1_pt1 | contig 10108 bp, 3 predicted proteins | sample 9134231 | NCBI WGS metagenome assembly JAEEGL01 (sample SAMN16246548, study PRJNA631951) | gut metagenome | biome: gut microbiome; feature: rumen; material: fiber-attached | host: Bos | place: Iran: Karaj | collected 2018-10 | reverse complement strand
TGAATTCCTTGGCTTTGATAAGCAAGGCGATATTTACAAAAAGGATTTTCCAAATCTTGGGACATGCACAATGAGTGCCGATTTCAAAAACAAAAAATTATATTACCCCGAAAATCTTGGTTTTACAATAAACGACCGCACTACTTGCAACTTCGAGCATCCAGAAAATTTTGTGGTCTTTGAATGCGTGCATCGGTTGCTTGAAAAGGGTTATCGCCCTGAACATATCGAACTTGAAAAGCGTTGGAATCTCGGACACGATGCCAAAGGCGGTAAGGCTGATATTTGCGTTTATAATCAAGACAAGTCGCAGATGCTGCTTATCATTGAGTGTAAAACAGCAGGTGGCGAACATGCCAAAGCGTTGAAACTCCTGAAAGAGGACGGTGGGCAATTGTTCTCCTATTGGCAGCAGGAACGTTCCACAAAATGGCTTTCACTCTACGCTTCAGACTTTAAGGATGGTGTATTGACATTTGAAAATTATGTAATCGATTGTTCCGATGATGAGAACGTTAAGAAGTTGGCGGCAAAGGATAAATCCATTAAATTGTATGAAAAAGCTCAAACAGTAAAGGATTTGTTTGATGTCTGGGATGAGACATACGACAAAATCATCTTTGAAAAAGGGGTTGTTTTTGGGGAGGAGTCGCAAGCATATCAAATAGGTGTGCCTCCATTAAGAAAGAAAAATTTGGAGGATTTTAAGCCCGAAGACAAAATTGTAAACCGTTTTGAGGAGATTTTGCGCCATAACAATGTGAGCGACAAGGAAAACGCTTTCAACCGGTTGGTGGCTCTGTTTATCTGCAAATTGGTGGATGAAACGCAAAAAACAGACAATGATGTGGTTGAGTTTCAGTATAAAACAGGCACTGACACCTACGAAAGTCTGCAAGACCGTCTGCAACGACTTCATAAAGAGGGGATGGAGAAATTCATGGGGGAAGTAATTTTTTATGTGTCGGATGATTATGCTGAAAACCTCTTTGCACAAAAATTCAATGACAATCGCCGTAAAGCCGCTATTGAAGATTTGAAAAAGACCATCCGTATCTTGAAATTTTATAGCAATAACGATTTTGCTTTCAAGGATGTACATAATGAAGAACTGTTTTTCCAGAATGGTAAAATATTGGTTGAGGTGGTTCAACTGTTTCAGAGATATAGGATTGTCTATCCATCGAAACATCAGTTTCTTGGCGACTTGTTTGAACAGTTACTTAACAAGGGTTTTAAGCAGAACGAAGGACAATTTTTCACCCCGATGCCCATCACGCGCTTTATCTGGGATTGTCTGCCGATGGATAAAATCGTCAGAAAAGGTGAGAACTTCTATTTTCCTAAAGTGATAGATTATGCTTGCGGTGCCGGACATTTTTTGACAGAAGCGGTAGAAGCGATAAATGCCTATTTTACAGCAAATGATAATACCGATGCCATTCGTGAAAACGCTTGGTGCGAGCATCATATTTACGGAGTGGAAAAGGATTATCGCTTGGCGCGGGTGGCGAAAGTATCGCTCTATATGAATGGCGCTGGTCAAGGAAATATCAAGTTCGGTGACGGATTGGAACAATATGAGGAAGAAAAAATCTGCAATTATTCTTTTGATGTTTTAGTGGCCAATCCTCCTTATTCGGTAAGTGGTTTCAAAGCCCATTTGAAACTGAAAAACAACCGTTTTGAATTGTTGGACCGCAATCTGATCAGCAACGATGGCAGCGAGATTGAAACATTATTTGTGGAACGGATAGCCCAATTGTTGAAGCCGCAAGGTGTTGCAGCGGTCATTCTTCCATCATCCATATTGAGCAACGACAGCAACAGCTACATGACCGCCCGTGAAATTCTTTTGCAGAACTTCTACTTGCGTGCTATTGCACAGTTCGGAAGTAAGACTTTCGGGGCAACCGGTACGAATACGGTTGTGCTTTTCCTTGAAAAATACAACGAGCCGCCGAAAAAGTGCGAAATGGTGAAGGATATTGTAAATGCCATTCTTTCAGGTAATTTTACCGACGATTGGGAAGATGCCGATGTCTTTAAAATTTACATGCAAAAAATAGCTGTTCCTGAAGATTTGTATAGGGCTTTTGCAAAAGAAACTGCGACAAAGGATGATTTGGGAAGTAATGAATATTTTGCCCAATATATCAGTTGGTTCGACAATCTGACCGAAGTGACGAACAAACGGAAGAGCAACAAATTCAAAAAGCTTGGTGAGGCAGAGCAGCAAAAGGAAATTAGGGAATGGTTCTTTAAGTTGGTAAAAGAAGTTGAGCGAGAAAAACTTACCTATTTCGCCTTGGTTTACAAACAGAGCACGCTCACTATCGTTGCACCTGCCGACAATGCGGAACAGAAGAAATTCTTGGGCTACGACTGGAGCAATCGTAAAGGTGCGGAAGGCATCCAGATTAACCAGCCCGGCGGAATGCTTTACAATGATAGTAACCGATACGATAATGACACATTAGCTGCCGCTGTGCGCCACTCCTTTAATGACAGAACAATTTCATTACCAGATACATTAGAGAAATATTATGCCTATCTGCGTACACAAGATATGCTGGATTTCAGCCGAACGACTTTCAATAAGGCAATCAAACTGACTGCTGACAAGAAGATAGAAATTGTGAGCAAGTATCCGTTGGTGAAGTTGGGCGAAATTTGCAATATGTATCAACCCAAAACAATATCTGGTAATGAAATAAAAGAAAAAGGTAAATATAAAGTTTTTGGAGCAAATGGAGTAATTGGTTTTTATGAAGAATACAATCACGAAAATGCAGAAGTGGCAATGACATGTAGAGGTGCTACATGTGGAACTATAAATATGACAGAACCTAAATCTTGGATTACTGGTAATGCTATGGTGATTACTCCAAAAGAAGAGAAAAAAGTATTAAAACTATATCTAAAAAATTATTTATCTTATACTGACATATCTCATATTATTACTGGTTCGGCACAACCTCAAATTACAAAAGCTAATTTAAGTCCTCTGCAAATACCACTTCCTCCTTCTGATATTCAGCAAAAAATTGTTTCCGAGTGTGAAAAGGTTGATGAAAAATACAACTCCAGCCGAATGAGCATAGAGGAATACAAGAAGAAGATAGAGACGGAAATTAATGGAGTGGAAGGTCAAAAGAAAAGCATAAGAAGCTTGTGCTCTGTCATAAATCCATCAAAGTCAGCTATACGTGATATACCTAATGATACGGATGTGTCTTTTGTTGATATGCCGTCCATTAGCAATGATGGTTTTATAGAAGTGAAAACGGATAAACCATTAGGTGAATTAAGAAAAGGTAGTTATACATATTTCGCTGAAAATGATATAATTATTGCTAAAATAACACCTTGTATGGAAAATGGTAAATGTGCTATCGCAAAAGATCTAACTAATGGGATAGGTATGGGCAGTTCAGAATTTCACGTGTTTAGATGCGATACATCCAAAATCAATACAGAGTTTATGTTCGCTTTCTTGAACCGGGATGTCGTCAGAAAAGAGGCAGAAAAAAGAATGACAGGAGCAAGTGGTCATCGTCGTGTGCCTATTTCATTTTATGAGAATTTAGAGATGCCCATTCCTACTTTGTCAGACCAGCAACGTATTGTTTCCGAAATTGAATCCTACGAAGCCGAAATCGCCAAAGCAAAAGCAGTGATGGCAGGTTGTGCCGAGCGGAAGAAACAGATTTTGGAGAAGTGGCTGAGGTGATTCCCATTCGCGTAATCCGCGCAATTCGCAGTCAATTAGTCGCGTGTCTCCGACACGCTTTGGTCGCGAGTGGCCGCCCTTCCCCAGACTGCACTCACTACGTTCGTTAGTCTGGGGTTACTGAAATATCACCTCTCCGAGGTGAGGCACGATAACCATCGTTTTCTGAAATACGGTGCAATTCCGAAGTTGCACGCCACTCACTTCGTCCGCTTGTGTGAGCACTACCTCTTTCTCAGGCTTTCCATCCATAGGTAGCGTGCTGCCTGCATCAGGAAACTTGCGTTGTCGAACTGCTTTTTCCCGTAGAATTTTTCTGGAATAATGTCGTTCACCCATTGCGACAGCGCAGGAAGATAGCATCGGAAGTGGATGCCGTGGTATGTCACCGTCCACGGGAGAAACCAAGCGTAATGTTCGTCAGGATAGGAAATGTTCGAAAAGAGCAAACTATCCCCGTTCTCATTGGTGATCTGCACCTCGAACCAGACTGCGCCGCCCGTGCTAAACCAATAGTAGTTATCTTTTAAAATGATGGACATCGTCTCCGCCCCCAACGTGTCAATATGTTCAGGCACAGACAGGTAGAATTCTTTGAAATAGAGAAGAGCCTCCACAAAAATCTCAATAGGTATGTCGGAATATATGAGGTCGTTCATCGGGCAGTCTGCCTTTTCCACCTTGTCGGCAAAACGTTCTTTGTCTGTACGGTTGATGTGGAACTCCGCGATGGCGGGCATTTGCTCGGGCCGCCGGTCGATGTCGGCAAGGATGTCATACAGTTCCCGACTGTTCACCTCTTTTTTTATCCGAATGCGTTGGCGTTTGATACGGTAGGGTTCCTCGTAATGCTCTTTCCTGTAAAAATGGGTCAGAAGGGCATGGCCTGCCCGCAAAGAGCTGTCGCTGTTGGCAGTAAGTCGGAGCGTGTCTTGCCTGTAAACAGAACATCCTGAGTTGAGAAGGACCGATTGGATGGGGGAGGAGAGGAAGTCGTGCAAGGGCTCTGTAAGTGTATAGGGTGCCGTCTTGCCGTCTCGAAGGGTGCATGTGTAGTGGCGCCCCCCGTCCCAGAACATTGCCACGGTGTCATTTAACAGCGTTATGTCACTGGCATTTTCTTGAAAACGTAAATGCCGGTACCATTCCCTGCCTTGTTTGCCGGCGATATAGAGCACGTCATTGTCAATCCCCCACAAGATTTTTTCTCCTTCTATCACTACTTTGGGGTCTATTTTCTTTTCGTAGGTGTAATAATCGGATGCGTAATCCACGTGGCTGCTATCGACCTTGCATAGGATGCGCCCCCTTGCATAAACGTACAAAATGCCGTTGCGCATGGTGGCGTCCACAGGGCGTGCGGGCAGCGGTTCTTCGCAAAACAGCCGGTACTCCGTGGGCGAAGTGAAAATCATCACCTGCAAATCATCGGTGACGGCAATCAGGTTCCCGCTTTCATGGTCATGGAAAAAGTCCACAACGTTCAAGGGAAAATGCTTCCATTCCACCCTTGAAGATGATGTGTAGAAGACTTCGTCACGAATTCGGACAATCCAAAAATCTTTCCAAATCAGTGCCTTGTCAATTTTTGTGTAGCGCTCCTTGTCCTGCGGAGACGGGATTCTGCGGACAGAAGCCCAGTTGTCATCGGTGAACAGAAGTGTTTGGCCATCAAAGTAATCATGGCTGCCGGTTAATCCGAAACGTCCGTCTTGCATATCAATAAAAGTCAGACAGAGCGTAGTGTCCTCTACGGGCAAGTGCAGCGTCTGGAACGTCTCTCCGCGGTCTTCGGAGTAATAAATGGTGCTCTTCCTGCTGGCCAGCCACAGGCGTTTTCGGTCATCCATGCATCCGTATCGGATGGCGGTGGATTTCCCGAAGTCCCGTTTCGACCAAGTGTGGCCGCTGTCCACGGTAAGGTAATAGTAGTTCGTTGGGTCCCATGTTCCCGGGGTGAGCAAGGCGGTATCTGGACTGAAAAAGAATAGCTTGTGCTCCACAAAACCGTAATAGGGTTCTCTCTGGCAGACTGGTGTGGCGCTGTGCCATTCTGATTCAAAGTCGTCGGAGAAGTAGGCGAGTCCGTAGTTGGAAACGAGCCAGTATTTTCCGTCGGGTGCGAAAGCGAAGGCGGTTTGTCCCTCAAGGTCAATGCTGGCGCGCTGGTTCTCCCTGCACACGTTCACGCCCAACTGCTTCAGAAGCACGGTGTCCTGCCCGTGCAGGGGGGTGGCAAGGGCGATGCATAACAGAAGGAGCAGGCGGCGGGACTTCATTGTAGTGATGTGGAAAAGGTAAAACTAGTGGTCGGCTATTTGAATGAGCGGTTCTCCGAGCGCTACAGAAAGTTGGGACAGCGTCCGTAATGTATAATTAGGAAGTCCGGTTGTCCACCGTGAAACTATGGATTCGTTTTTCCCTAATTTTTGGGCAAGCTCTCGCTGAGTCATATTTTTCTCTTTGAGGAGCAGATCAATTCGGGCGATAATATCTGCTGAAAGTTGCACTTCTATCATTATTTCTGGAGAAACTTTCTCGGTTTTTTCTTGAAACCATTCCTGTTGGTTTTTCATATCAGATCAATTGTTGTCTTCTTTTTCATAACGCGGCAAAAATACAAAATTTTACATATATATCAAGTTTTTTTCTGAAAATCATAAAAAAAGATAACATGAAGCTATTTGTCTGCACCATACAGAAACACGGCGCGAGATCGAAGTCTCGCGCCGTGTTTATAGTTGTTATTTAATGGCTTCACCATTCCGTTGCGAACGTAGAGAGCAACGGAATCCCTTCCCTACTTCAAGTGGCTGTCGAACCAGTCGATGAAGTTGCGGTGCCAGAGGAGGCTGTTCTGCGGTTTCAGCACCCAGTGGGTCTCGTCGGGGAAGTAGAGGTAGCGGGCCTCCAAGCCGCGCATCTTGGCGGCGTTGTAGGCAGCCATGCCCTCGGAAGCCACGATGCGGAAGTCGAACTCGCTGTGGATGACGCAGATGGGTGCGTTCCATTTGTCAACATACAGGTGCGGCGAGCAGGCGTAGCTCTTCTTGATCTGCGGGTTGTCCCAATCCCAGTAGGGTCCGCCGAGATCCCAGTTGTCGAACCAGAGCTCCTCGGTTTCCAGATACTGCTGCTCGAAGTTGAACATGCCGTTGTGGGCCAGCAGCACCTTGAAGCGGCGGCCGTCCTGATAGCCCTTCACGTCGTAGTTGTGGCCGGCGAGCCAATAGACGCTGTAGCCGCCGAAGCTTGCGCCGCACGCCCCGAGACGTTCCTTGTCAATCTGTTTCACGCTGTCCGTGAAGAAGTCGGCGGCAGCCATGTAGTCCTGCATGCAGAGGCCGCCGTAGTCGCCGCTGATCTCCTCGCACCACTCCGTGCCGAAGCCGATGGTGCCGCGGCGGTTGGGCGCGATGATGAAGTAGCCGGCACCGCTCATCACCATGAAGTTCCAGCGGGTGCTCCAGAACTGGCTCACCATCGACTGCGGACCGCCCTCGCAATAGAGCAGCGCCGGATAAACCTTGGTGCTGTCGTAATCGTAGGGGTAGATCAGCCATGTGAGCATCTTCTGGCCGTCAACGGTGGTGATCCAGTGTTCTTCCACCTTGCCCATCCGCACCTGCGACAAAACCTCGTCGTTGATGGCGGTGAGTTTCTTGCCTTCGGCTTTGTCGTCGCTGAGGTTATAGACATACACCTCCGACGGGTACTGGATGGAAACCTGGTCGGCATAGAGCTTGTCGCCCACCAGTTCGAAACCGTGGATGTCGTGGTAGCCGTGCGAAATCTGGCGGAAGGTCTTGGTGGCTGGATCGCAGGCGAAGATTTCGTCCATGCCGCGGTAGTTCACCACTCCCACAATCTCCTTGTCATCGTCGGTCCAGCTGATATTGGTGAAGTTATAGTCAAAGTCGGTGGAAAGGTCCGTACGCTCGTTGGTAGCGAGGTCGAGCACCATCAGGCGCAGTTTGTCGCTTTCGTAGCCATCGCGTTCCATGCTTTCCCAAGCGATGTACTTGCCGTCGTGGCTGAAGACGGGGTTCTGGTCGTAGCCCTTGATATCCTCGCAGAGGTTGCGGGTGGCGCCTTTCTCAATGTCATACAGGAAGATGTCGCTGTTGGTGGAATGGGCGTAGTCGGCGCCGGTTTTCTTGCGGCAGGTATAGGCAATGGTTTTGCTGTCGGGACTGTAGTTGTACTGCTCCACGCCGCCCCACGGACGCATCGGGCACTCGAAGGTGCTGTCAATGAGGCAGGTGGCATTCTCCACATCCACCTTTTTGCCGTCAAAGCTGGCGAGGAAGATCTGCGGGTACTCGTCCACCCAGCAGTCCCAATGGCGGTACATTAGGTCTTCGTTGATGCGGCCGGTGGTCTTGTCGAGGCCGTCGAACAGTTTGTCGATGTGGCCGGGACGGACGACCTGCTTGGTGGAGATGAAAACGATGGACTTGCCGTCAGGGGCCAGTTTGAAGCCTTCCAGCCCGTTTTCGATGGTGCCTACGGTTGTCTCTTTCTTGCTTTTCACATCCATGGCGATGATGTTGTTGTCGCGGCAAAAGAGCAGGGTGTTGTCGTCCTGCCAAACGGGGTTGAACTCGCTGGCGGCGGTGGTGGTGAGGCGCACGGCTTCACCGCCCTCAGTGGGCATCAGGTAGAGTTCGGCGTTGCCTTTGTTGTCCTCCATGCTGTAATAGGTGAGGGCGTAGGCCAGCTGTTTGCCGTCGGGGGAGACGGCGGTTTCGCCCATCTTGCCCAGCGACCACATCACTTCGGGAGTAAACTGGCCGTTGTTGACTTGTACTTCGGGTTTTCCGATGACTTTTTCGTCATCCTGTTTTTTGTTGCAGCTAACGCAAACAAGTAAGGATAAAGCAATTAAAAAATAGATTTTCTTCATATAAATAGATTTTGATGATTTCTGGTTGGAGGCGCAAAAGTACACAAAAAAAAGAGACAAACTTGCTGTTTGTCTCTTTTTTCAGGGCGGGCCGGACGAGGCTCGAACTCGCGACCCCATGCGTGACAGGCATGTATTCTAACCAAACTGAACTACCGGCCCTTTTGTCTCACTTGGAGGCTGCAAAAATACATTATTTTTGGTTCACAAAGACGTTTCTGTGAATTTTTTTCAAGAAATTTTTATTTTGTGATTATCAGTCGTTTATAATGAATTTTGGACTTGTTATATAGGAAAATGATTCAAATTCTCATCGTTCTGATGTTTAGATTTCGGAGTTTTTTGCGCAATTTACGACAATTTCAGCGGCCCGCGCCGATGCGCCGCGCCCTCCCAAACGGGTCAGCAACTGCGTGTATTCTTCCGACATTTTCCGGCATACGGTTTCATCGAAGAGGATTTTGTCCATTTCCGCTTTCAGCCGCTCCGCTGTGAAGTCGTACTGGATCAGCTCCGTCACCACCGGCGCGTCCATCACGAGGTTCACCAGCGAAATGTACTTGATGGTGTCTTTCACTACCGCCATCGCAATGCGGTACGACAGGTCGCTGCCTTTGTAGCACACCACCTGCCGCGTGCCCAGGATGCCTGTCTCCAGTGTGGCCGTTCCCGACGTTACCATCGCGGCTTCGGCATTCAGCAGCAGCGGGTAGGTGCTGCCCGTCACGGTCTTTACATCGTGGTTTTGTAAATACTTGCTGTACAATTCTTTCGGAAGCCACTTCACGGTGGAGACTACAAACTGATACTGCGGGTAGCTTTTTGTAACCTCCAGCATTGTCGGAAGCATTTTCTCAATCTCCTGCTTGCGGCTGCCGGGCAGGATGGCGATGATCGGGCGTTCGTCCAGGTTGTTGTCGGCACGGAACTCCCGCACTTCGCGGCTCTCCCGTATGTTCTCGTCGATGGCGTCCAGCAGTGGGTGTCCTACAAAATCGGCATCGTAGTCGTATTTTTTGTAAAAATCCTTTTCAAACGGCAGAATCGGCATCACATGGTCGCAGCTGCGTTTGATCTTGTGGACGCGCCCCGTCTTCCACGCCCAGATTTGCGGGGATATGTAGTATATCACCTTGAAACCCTGTTGTTTGGCCCACTCCGCAATGCGCAGGTTGAACCCCGGATAGTCCACCAGCACCACGATGTCGGGCCGGAAATTCAGGATGTCTTTTTTGCAGAAGGCGATGTTTTTCAGGATGGTGCGGAGGTGGGTGGCCACTTCCCAGAATCCCATGAAGGCGAGGTCGCGGTAGTGTTTCACGATTTCGCCGCCCTGTGCCTCCATCAGGTCGCCGCCCCAGCAACGGAACTGTGCCTCCGTGTCGCGAGCCTTGATCTCTTTCAATAGATTGGAAGCGTGCAGGTCGCCCGATGCTTCGCCAGCTATTACGTAGTATTTCATTTCCAGA
>JAEEGL012890945.1_pt1 | contig 10108 bp, 9 predicted proteins | sample 9134231 | NCBI WGS metagenome assembly JAEEGL01 (sample SAMN16246548, study PRJNA631951) | gut metagenome | biome: gut microbiome; feature: rumen; material: fiber-attached | host: Bos | place: Iran: Karaj | collected 2018-10 | reverse complement strand
CGGTAGATATTTTATTAAAAAACTTATTTATATATTCTATACAATCAATTATTTCAACATTGACATCATCATAATTATTTTTAAATTCTTCTTGAAGGGATTTAGCAGCCGCTAAATGTCCACCTCCATATGAACCATAAAGTATTAAAATATTTTTCAAAATTACAATCTCCTTAATGAATTTCTTCAAAATTATATCATGTTTTTTAAAATTATAAAATATATTTACTAATTATTATCATTTATGATATTATATTTTTGAAATTTCCCTAGAAAAATTACTGTTGTATACATAATATAGGAGGAGATATGAAGGAATTAAAAGAATATGTTAGAACCATCCCTAATTTTCCTAAAGATGGCATAATGTTTAGAGATGTAACCTCTGTAGTACAGGATCCGGATGGGTTGAATTTGGCGATTAATGATATGCAAGAAAAAATCAAAGATTTAGATATTGATCTTATAATGGGAGCCGAATCTAGAGGATTTATCTTTGGAACTCCATTGGCTTATAATATGCACAAAGGTTTTGTTATGTGCAGGAAAAAAGGCAAATTGCCATGTGAAACTGTAGAAGAGAGCTATCTTCTTGAATATGGCGAAGCAATTCTGGAAATACATAAAGATTCAATAAAACCAGGTCAAAGGGTACTTATTGTGGATGATTTACTTGCCACAGGTGGTACTGCTGAGGCTATGATTAGATTAGTTGAAAAACTTGGTGGAGAAGTAGTAGGATTATCATTTTTAATTGAGCTTGTTGATCTACATGGAAGAGAAAAATTAAGTGGCTATAATGTTTATTCATCAATAGAATTTGAAGGAGAATAGAATGAAAATAGGAATAATAGCAGCAGAATCAAAAGAGATGATGGCTATAAAGAAAAGAATGACCAATATACAAACAAATTCAAAATATAACATGGATTTTTATATTGGAAATATGTATAATCATGAAATTGTGTTGGTAGAATGTGGAGTTGGAAAAGTGAATGCTGCGCGTACAACTCAAACATTAATAGATTCGTTTAATGTTGACTATGTAATTAATGTTGGTTCGGCTGGAGCTGTGAATCCAAGTTTAAATATAAAAGATATTGTTATTGGAGAGAGTTTAATCCAATATGATTTCGATATAACAGGAATTGGTGATTATGAAAAAGGCGAAATATGTGACGTTGGAAGATATATAGAATCTGATAAAGATTTAGTGAATAAATTTAGCCAAATATTAAGTGGCGTTGATAAAGATTATAATATCTATGTTGGTAAAATAGGAACAGCAGATTATTTTTGTTCAGATCATGAAAAAGGAAAACAAGTTCATGATGAATTTGGCGTTGAATGTGTTGAGATGGAGGGAGCTGCAATTGCTCAAGTGTGTTATTTAGATAAGGTTCCATTCGTTGTAATTAGAGGTATCTCAGATACAATTAATGGAGATAATAAAATAGATTTTCATACATATTTAGAATTAGCATCAGAGCAAGTAGCATTAATAATAGACGAATTCTTAAAAGATTGGAGATAAAAATTGCAAGTTAAAGTAAATGGTTATAAGATAAACTATGAAATAGAAGGTGAAGGCTACCCAGTAGTTCTATTACATGGATGGCTTGCTGATTTGGAAACTATGCGTCCAATAGCTGATGGATTAAAAGATAACTTTAAAGTGTACTTGATTGATATATTAGGCTTTGGTAGAAGTGATTTACCAAAAGAACCACTTAATTCAAATGATTTTGGGGATTTTTTGGTAGAACTCTTGAAAAAATTAAAATTAGAAAATCCAGTATTAATTGGACACTCTAATGGTGGAAGAATAATAATAAACGCTGTTGGAAGAAAGTTAGTTACTGCAAAAAAAATTGTATTACTTGATAGTGCAGGGTTAGTACCTAAAAGAAGCAAGAAATATTATATAAAAGTGGGCATTGCAAAAGCTGGAAAATTTGTATTAAATCTAATGCCGAACAATAAAAGTGTTCAAAAATTTACCGAAAAGGTACGTGGCAAAATGGGATCATCTGACTATAATGCTTCACCAGAAGTGTTAAAAGAATCAATGAAAGTGATTCTAAATGAAGATGCAACAGATTTATTACCTAATATTGATGCTCCAACACTACTAATATGGGGTGGATTAGATAGAGATACACCAATAGATCAAGGAAGAAAGATGGAAAAACTTATTCCTAATGCGGGATTAGTTGAATATCCTTATGGAAGTCACTTTGCATATTTAGAAAATATTCAAAATGTTAATGTTGTATTAAATGAATTTTTAAAAGACTTAAAATAGAAGAGGTTTTTATGAATATATTATTAATTAATATAGTTTTAGTTTTATTTACGGTGTTTTTTTATAAAAAGATTAGAAACGGAATGCATATATTGCAATTAGGTCATTATTACAATGAGCCTTATTTTCAATGGCAAGAAGAGAATCGAGCCAAGATTTTTAAGATTAGTGAAATTGTTCTTCTAGTTGTACCAATTATTTTGTTGTTAGTTAATCAATATACAATTGCATATATAATTGAGATTGCAGCATTATTGCTTTTAATTTTGACAACAAAACGTAGAACGGAAAAAAAGCCATTCGTAAAAACTGCGAGAGTAAAAAGACAATATATTACATTTTTAATTTTATTAATAGCTATATTTGTCTTAGGAAATATATATAAAGATTTGATAACTTTTATTATGGTTGCTGTATTTTCTACTCTAGCTTATGCTATGGTTTCGGTTGTAAATATTATCAATCTACCTCTAGAACAATATATTAATAAACAATTTTGTAAAAAAGCAAAAAAGAAAATTGAAGATATGCCAAATTTGGATGTTATAGGAATTACGGGAAGTTATGGTAAAACAAGCACCAAATATGCTGTGAGTACGATTCTTTCTCAATTTTACAATACTTACATGACTCCTGGAAGTTATAACACAACAATGGGAGTTGTAAAAACTGTAAATCAAAATTTAAATCCTACACATCAAGTTTTTGTATGTGAAATGGGTGCTATCTACATTGGCGATGTTCAAGAAATTTGCGATATTGTAAAACCTAAATATGGAATATTAACAGCAATTGGACCACAACATTTAGATACATTTAAATCTATAGATAATGTTAAAAAAGGAAAAATGGAATTAATTACAAATCTACCAAAGGATGGAATTGGATTTGTAAATTGGGAAGATGAAAATATTAGAAGTGTTGATTTTTCAAATATTAAAGCCAAAATTGTAAAATTTGGTTTACATGATGATAGTGATTATTATGCAACTAATATTGAAATTACTGAAAGCGGTTCAAAATTTGATGTGGTAATGAAGGGCAAAGAGAATCTTTCAGTTAAAACAAAATTATTAGGCGAATTGAACATATTAAATATTGTTGGCGCAGTCGCGGTCGCGGACCAATTGGGGTTATCAAGTGAAAAAATAAAAGCTGGAATTAAATACTTAAAACCAGTACCACATAGATTAGAATTAAGAAAAAATTCAAATGGATCTATAATAATCGATGATGCTTATAATTCTAATGTCAAAGGAGCTAAAATGGCATTAGAAGTTTTGGGAAGTTTTAAAAATAAGAAAAAGATATTAATAACTCCTGGAATTGTTGCTCTAGGAGATAAGACTGCAGAATATAACGAAAATTTTGGAAAACAAGCAGCTAAACTTGCGGATTACGTTATATTAGTAGGAGAAAAACAAGCTGAACCAATAAAGAAGGGTTTAGAGTTAGAACAATACCCAGAAGAGAAAATTTGTGTTGTAAAAACATTAAATCAAGCACTATCTGAAATGAAAAAAGTAATGGATAATGAGTCAGTAATATTGTTAGAAAATGATTTGCCTGATAATTATCTGTAAGAAAGAAGGTAAAAACTATGAAAATTAAATTAGGTGTATTTTTTGGTGGAAAATCGGTTGAGCACGAGATTGCAATAATTACATATACACAAGCTTTAGAAAGTATTAATAATGATAAATATGAGGTTGTTCCAATTTACATATCAAAACAAGGTGTATTATATACAGGTGAGGATTTATTTGATTTAGAAAACTTTAAAGACATGGATGTATTATTAAAAAGATGTTACCCTGTAACAATAGTGAATACGGGAAAAACATGGGAAGTAGTAAGAGTTCATCCACATCTATTTAGTAAAAAGATTTTAAATACAATAGATGTAGCTTTTCCAATTGTTCATGGAACAAATTGCGAAGATGGAACAGTTGCTGGATATTTAAATTTATTAGGAATTCCATATGTTGGACCAGATGTTCTAGCATCAAGTATAGGCATGGATAAAATATTGATGAAGAAAGTGTTAAAAGAATCAGGACTTCCAGTTGTAGATTATGTGGCATTTTATTCTTCTGAATATATTGAGGATGAAGAAAGAATTCAAAAATTAATTGCTGAAAAATTAAGATTTCCATTAATAGTAAAACCAGGAAATTTAGGCTCAAGTGTAGGAATCAAGAAAGCTAAAGATGAAAATGAATTATATGAAGCTATAGATTATGCGATGGAATTTTCTGACAGAATAATCGTAGAAGAAGCTGTTCAAAATTTAAAAGAAATAAATTGCTCAGTAATGGGTAATCTAGCAGAAACAGAAGCATCAGTATGTGAAGAACCTTGGTTTTCAGATGAAATATTAAGCTATGCTGATAAATATATGGGTGGTAATGCAAAAAAAGGAACTAAAGGCGGAAAAGTTTCTGTAAATGGAAAAATGCAAGGAAGCAAAGGTCCAATTAAAGGCATGGCTGGTTCAAAGAAAAAGTTACCAGCTGATATTAGTGATGAAAAATCTAAGGAAATTCAAGAATATGCGAGAGAAACATTTAAAGTTTTAGGTTGCAGTGGTGTGGCTAGAATTGATTTCTTGATGGACTCAAAATCAAACAAAGTATATGTAAATGAGATAAATACAATTCCTGGCGCTTTATCATTCTATTTATGGGAAGCTACTGGAAAAAGTTTTGAAAAAGAAATTGATGAATTAGTAAATATAGCACTAAGAAGAGATCAAGAAAGACAAAAATTGACATTCTCATATGATAGTAATATTTTAGCAATGCAAGGTGGTACAAAAGGTCAAAAGGGAGCAAAGGGTAGAAAATAATGGAATATAATGGTGATGAAAAATTACAAGCAATTGATGAATATGTAAGGGGAAAACTATCAGAAAAAAGATATAATCATTCAATTGCAGTTATGAATAGAGCTATAGAATTAGCTAAAATATATGGAGCAAATGAAAGAGATTGTATGTATGCTGGTTTAATACATGATGTAGCAAAAGAGGTTCCAAATAGTCAATACTTATTGTTAGCTGAAGAATTGGGTGTGGCTCTTGATGAAATTGAAAAGAATAATTTATTACTTGTTCATTCTAAAATTGGTGCCTATATAGCAAAAACACAATTTCATTTATCAGATGAAATTTGTGATGCTATTAGAACACACACAACTGGATGCGCCAATATGACTTTACTACAAAAGATTATCTATATAGGTGATTATACAAGTGAGGATAGAGATTATGAAGCAGCAAAAGAAGCTTATAAAATTGTTTTAAATGATTTAGATGATGCCATTGTGTATGCACTAAAGACTACATTTAAAAAGTTGTTGGATAGTGATATTTTGATACATCCTGATGCAATAGATGCATATAATAGTTTGATGATAGAAAAGAAAAAAAATAAATGCAAATAAAAGAAGAACCAATTAAAGACAATATTGTTTTTAATTGGTTCTTTTTTAATATAAAAATCATCATTCTATACTACTAAATGCTTTTTTTAGTAGTAAAAAAATTAGAAAATTTGACAATAATGTATACAAAAAAAATTGGTAATGATATAATTTTTTTGTATTATGAATAAACGAATGATTAATTCGGAGGATGTTGAAATGGGTTTTAAGGATTATTATGAAATACTTGGATTACAATCAAGTAGAGTATCAGATTTACAAATAAAAAATGCATATAGAGAATATGTTAAAAAGTATCACCCAGATTTAAATTCGGGGAATAAGTCATCTGAAGAAAGATTTAAAGATATTAGTGAAGCATATAAAGTTTTATCTAATCCAAACTCTAAAAGAAAATATGATAGGACATGGATAAGAAATAAAGCAAAAGAAGGTTCAAGTTACGAAAGAGATAATGAATATCCAGATACTTTTGTCAATGAAATTTCTAGAGTTATTTTTGGTAAAGACTTATTTAAGGTTAAGACAATTAATCACAAAGCGGTAAAAGGTGAAGACATAAGAACTGAAGTCACAATATCAATACTTGAAGCTTTTAAAGGCGTTCATAAAAGAATTGCTTTGAAAGATATTGATAATAAAACTAACACATATACTGTAAGTATTCCAGCTGGAATACAAAATGGCGAAAGAATTAAACTGTCACACTTGGGGAAAAATGGAAAAAATGGTGGAAAGAAAGGTGACTTGATTATTAAAATCAATATCAAAGATTCTTCAAGATTTTTCCTTCAAGGTAGTGATATAAAATCATATTTAGATATTACTCCCTGGGAAGCTGCTTTAAGTTCAAATATTACATTTGAAAGTATCGATGGAAATATTGGTATTTATGTACCAGCAGGTACTCAAAGCGGTGAATGTATAAGTGTTCCGGGAAAAGGCTATATGCAAAAAAATGGGAAGAGGGGAAATTTGGTTTTAGAGACACGAATTAAAGTCCCTAAAAAGCTTTCAGAAAGCGAAAAAAAACTTTTTAATGATTTGAAAGAACAATCAAAATTCAATCCAAGAAAAAAATAAGACTGTAAGGCAACATAAAGTGTTGATTTTATTGACAAATTAACGCTTCTATAATATAATAATTGAGTACAAATGTAAAAAAATCCTAAACGAGAAGGAGAAAAAAAATGAGTGACGAGAGTCTAAATGGAAAATTTTTTAGTATTACAGATCCAGCAGGAGTAAATACGGTTATTTATCAAGTAAATAAAGAAAAGGAATACCAAAATGTAGCTCAATATACTGTTGAGAGACTAAAGTTTTCTGAACAATTAGTTGGAAACAATAAAAAGAAAACGTTTTACGTAGAGAATCCTGCACCAGACGGAAATCCTCTATTGTTTCTATCTTTTGGAATGAATAAAGTTGTTATTAATTCAGGAATTATGGAATTTGACGAAATTAAGATTTCTAAGAAACCAATTCCAATGGAATGTAACACTTTATATAGCGAGGAAGAAACAGAATACAGAGATTTTGCTTATACACCAAATATGAAAAGACCAATGACAATCATTGATCCAGAGACAGCTGAAGAAGTAAAACCTGTTATTTATTTTGATGAGGCTACAAACGAGGTTAAAGGAAAATGTAGATTGCGTCCATATAAAAGATACTTTATCTTTGAGGTAAAACCAAGTACAACATCTAAGGTTAAAGATGATGTGGATGTAAGATATTATTCTGCTGTAGTTGATAATCCAGAAAAAAAGGATCAGTAAACAATACAGATGATAATAAATTCTAGGATCTTTTAATAAAGGAGGAGTTTTTATTAAATGAGTGAAAAGAACTTAAAAGAAGTTTTTAGTCGTGTAAACCAACAAACAACTTTGGTAAAAGCGCTTAAACAAGGGGTACTTGAATCATATATTAAAAGAGGATATGATTCTGATATGAGAAGAAAAGCAGGAAATGAACCAATAAAATGATATATAAATAATTACTTAAGAGAAAGGAATTGATATGAAATTAAGCGATAAAATTAAGGCTGCTGCACGAAAATCAAAAGCTAAGTTTATCGGTGCAACAGTATTGTTTATTATCATTGTTGTTTGGGGCGTTGCACCATTTAGTTTATCAATATATCAAGGATTTAGAGGTACTCCACCAGAAGAATTAGAGTATATTAACAATAAACTAGGTAATTCTGATGCTAAAGTACTAGTAGATAATGAAGTTACTAATAACGATGTTGATGAAGATGTTGACGTAGAAGATAATGATGATGAAACATTTGATGAAGAAATAGAAGATATTGATGAAGAATCAACAGAAGTTGAAGAAAATGTTGAAGAAACACCTGAAGAAGATGATGCTAGTGTAGAAGAAAGACAATCTTTAACAGATATTATGAAGCAAATGCAAGGAAAGAAAGACAATTTTGAAGCTTCAGAAGAAGTTGAAATTGATAAATTTCAATGGGATATATTTTTTACAAGATTAGGCTTTTATATCGTACATCCATTTCATGCATTTAAAGTTGTGTTTGAAACTGAAGCTGCTTCAATGTTTTGGCAATGTTTTAAAATATTCTTTTTAATCTATCTTGCATACACTTTAGTAGGATTCCTAAAAGCTCTACCAAAACATGAATATGATGAAATTGAAAATGGTTCCAGCGATTGGAGCAAAAATGGTGAACAATATTCAGTATTGAGTAAACACAAGGGAATTATACTTGCAGAAAAGAATTATCTTCCAGTTGATAAAAGAGGTAACGTAAATGTTTTAATTGTCGGTGGTTCTGGTGCTGGTAAATCTGCATCATATGTTGTACCTAATGCACTTCAACTACTTGGATCATATATATTTACAGATCCTAAAGGAGAGCTTTATGATTTAACATCAGGTTACTTCAGAGAAAAAGGATATGATGTAAAAGTACTAAACTTGGTTAGACCAGAGAATAGTGATGGATATAATCCACTATTTCATATAAAAAATGAAATAGATGTTGACGTTATAGCTCATACAATTGTTAAAGGACAAGATGATGGAGCAGGCAAAAGTCAAGACCCATTCTGGGATGATATGGCAGAAATGCTTATGAAAGCATTAATTTATTATATGCTTGATGCAAGACCTAGAGAAGAAAGAAGTTTAGCAAGTTGTTCAGAATTAATAAGATGTGCTAATAGTGGTGGTGGAAGTAGTTTATTATCAGAATTAATTAATGAATTACCAATGGGACATCCAGCGAGAATGAACTATAAAAATATTGAAATGTTACCAGAAAAGACATTTGGTTCTGTTTTAGGTACACTTCAATCAAAATTAGGTAAATTTGACTCACAACAAATTGCTGAAGTTACATCTACAGATACTATAGATTTTAATAGTATAGGTGAGAAGAAGACAGCTCTATATGTTATTTCATCTGATACACATACTGCATATGACTTTTTATTGACAATATTCTTCTCACAATTAATACAACAATTATACGATTTAGCTGATTTAAAAGGTGGAAAACTTCCTGTACCTACATTCTTTATCCTAGACGAGTTTGCTAATATAGGACAAATACCAGACTTTGATAAAAAAATATCAACATCAAGAAGTAGAGCTATTTCATTTAGTGTTATATTGCAGAACTTAGACCAATTAGAAACTGTTTATAAAGATTCACATGAAACAATAGTTGGTAACTGTGATACACACGTATTCTTAGGTTCTAACTCTCAAAAGACTGTTGAATATTTTTCTAAGGCTCTTGGTGAAAAAACTATAGCTAGAGATAATGTTTCTATTAATAGAGATAATTTAGATTGGAAATCAGGAAAATCTGAATCTGATCAAATAATGGGTAGATCATTAATGACCCCAGATGAATTAAGACGTTTAGACGTAGATAAATGTATTATATTTGAAAAAGGTATTAAACCTATACAAGCTAATAAGTATTACTATTTTAAATATCCAGAAGGAAAATTGGTAAAGAAATTTCCAGCAGATCATAATGATGTTCACGTCGAAAGAGGTGTTTGGAGAAAATTCAATCCAAATAATTTAAATGGAGATAATTCAAATGGCGGTGCAGCACCTTCACTTGAATCATTAAATGATTTATTTGATGATAAGCCAAAAGATGCTGTTTCAGCAAACATGGGTAGTACACCTACATCAATGTCAGCAATGTTTCCTAATAATGCACCTATGGCTAACAATCCTTTTGGAGGTTTAAATAATTCAACCCCATCAATGCCTAATTCAGGACCAGCAAATACTCCACAACAAAGTGCAGAAGAAGATAATGAAATGATGGATCTTCAAAAAGAACTTGAAGCAAAATTT
>JAEEGL012663714.1_pt1 | contig 10108 bp, 1 predicted proteins | sample 9134231 | NCBI WGS metagenome assembly JAEEGL01 (sample SAMN16246548, study PRJNA631951) | gut metagenome | biome: gut microbiome; feature: rumen; material: fiber-attached | host: Bos | place: Iran: Karaj | collected 2018-10 | reverse complement strand
GTCAGGTTCGCGATGTCCCCGGCGTCCTTCTGCGCCGCGAGCGCGCCGTTCACGTACAGCCGGCAGCCGTTGCTCGCGTTCTTGCTGAACGTCAGGGCGAAATGCCCCCACGTTCCGGCGGCCGGAAGGGACAGTCCGGACAGGTTGTGGTCCAGCTTGCCCGGCGTGGTGACCTGGATCTCGCTGTCGCCGCTCGACCGGACCGAAATGAAAAGGTTCTTCCCGAACAGGGCGTGGTAGCCGGACAGGTCGGCGAAATTCGCCCAGCCCGCGACCGTGAAGCCGGCCGCCAGCTCGGAATTGACCAGATTCGTGCCGCACTTCACGTAGTCGGTCTTGGCCTGCAGGGACAGGGCGGAGCCGATGAGGCCGGGGGCGCTTGCCGCCGCGCCGGCCGCGGTGCCGTCGTTGCCCGAGCCGGAGGCGTCGGCGGGCGAGGCGGATTCCATGTGCCAGACACCCTTGTAGTCCGCCCAGACCTCCTCGGCCGGGGCCGGCGCGTTGTCGAAGTCGGCGCCGTAGCGCACCGTGAACGTCGCGCCGTCGCGGTAGTCGGGCAGGAGGACCCAGACGAGCGATTCGCCGTCCGCGTTCCACGTGTCGACCTCGAACGGAAGAATGGCGCCGTCCTCGCCGTAGAACGCCATCTGCGCGGGGTCGGAGACGGCGTGCGCCGGAACGCGGACGAGGACCGGGAAGTTCGCGAGCTCTTCGCGCCCGTCGCCGTAGCCGTCGACGCGGAACGCGATCTTCTTCACGAAGTCGGAGGATTGCGGCGGCGTCCAGTCCTCGAGGATCAGCGTGCCGGTCGCCCCGGTCCGGAAAAGGCCGGCCGGGTCGGGGACGAGCGAGAGCGTCCGGTCGCCGGACGCGAGATCGACGACGGCGGAGATTTCGACCGTGGCGGACGGACGGCCCGCCGGAATCGTCACGCTGCGCGGCAGGCGCCGGAAGTCGTCGAACTCGGCGGCGGTCCCGGCGAGGGAGAAGGGAACCGCGACGGCGCCGTCCGCGACGCCCGAGTCCGCCGCGGCGCCGCGGGAGAAGACGAAGGCGCCCGAACCGCCGTTCTCGGACATCGGCGACGGGGCGGAAACGGAAACCGCGCCGTTGAAGAACGTCCCGACGCCGGCGCGGACGACGCGCTCGGATCCTTTCGTCCCGAGGACCGCGAAGGAATAGACGCGGTTCTCGACGAGGCCGGAGGGGTGCAGCTCGTAGCGGACGTCCGGATCGCCGTCCACGCCCGAGGCGAGCGCGTTCGTCACGGAACGGCCGTCGCGGGCGGTGAAAACGGCGAAGAGGTCGCAGCCCTCGCCCTCGTCCATGTTCGCGCGGAACGTGAAGACGCCTCCCGCCTGCGACATCGTCGGCGCGGAATTGAAGACGGGCGCGCCCGCGGCCGGCGGATGCCCCGGCAGGAGCGAGAGCCAGATCGTCCCCTTGTGCGCGTTCGAACCGTAGGAGACGGGATAGACCGCCGGATCGGACGTGTCGTAGTCGGCGGGATCGACGCCGGCCGGGTCTCTCCCGGAGACGAGCGCGCCGACCTGCATGCCGGACGCGTTGATGACGTTCGTCCATCCCTCCAGATGGTCGACGTAGACGTAGTTCGTCACGCAGGCGGTTGCGACGCTCGTCAAGAACGTGTTCTGCGGGATGCTCGGCGGCGCGGGGCAGTGCCATTCCACGCAGCGGAGGCCGTCGCAGCGCTCGAAGGCCCCCCTGGTTTTGTCCAAACCGTCGATGGCGGTTCCCTGCGCGCCGAACGAGACGAGCTTCGGCCCGACCACGACCTTTTCGAGACGGGTGTCCATGTAGAACGCGGACGTCTGGATCTCCTCGACGCCGAGCAGCTCGACCGTCCCGGAAAGCCGCATCGGGATGTCGGGATCCCATTTCGAATTCGTGTGGTGGGCGAACGCGCCCGTCGGGACGATCTTCAGGGACGGCGGCAGCTGGGGCGAGAACGCAAGATTGCCGAACGTGGAGTTGAAGGCGCTGGCGCCGACGGTCTTCAGATGCGGCCCCAGCGTGAATCCCGAGATGCCCGTCGCGTAGCCGAACGCGGCATCGCCGATGTTCGTCACGCTCGAGAGGTCGATCGTCCCGGACACGACCTTGTTGTTGTAGAAAGCCCAGGGCTTCACCTCGACGATCGTCCACCCGTTCCCGGACGCGTCGACGATCGGCATCGTGAGGTCGAACGAGCCGGCGTAGCTGACGCTGTTGCCGGGAAACGCGTTCGAGCGCGCGTTGCCCGACCGGCCGAGCGCGAGCGTCCGGGCGGACGCGTCGAGGACGGTCATGTTGAGCGTGTGCGACCCGTCGGTCATCGTGACGTTTCCGGACGTCCCGGAGAGCGTCCAGTCCGCCGAAGCGGGAAGGGCGAGCGCGAAAAGAGCGGAAATCAAGCGGCGTTTCATGGGGGACCGTCGTTCGACGGTTTGACAAGTCCGGGCGGCGGAATGCGTCACTGCAGGAGGAAGATCGCGGTCGGGGCGGTGTTCGCGAGGGCGAACTTGAGGTACATCGCCTGTCCGACGACCGAAAGTTCGGCCTTGGAGAAAACGTCCGGATCGGCGTCGACCGTCCAGTTCCCGACGTTGAAGAGCGAGTCGTCCGTCGGGTTCGACACGCCCGACCAGTCGAGGATCTTCACGGTCCGGCCGCTTTTCACGTTCGCGCCGAGGACCGGCCGGACGACCACGCCGCCCAGGGCTTTGAAAGCGCACCGGTTGCCCGTGAAGTCCACGCAACCGTGCGAGTCCGCGCCGTCCGCCGCTTCGCCGAGGTCGACGATGAAACCGGCGCCGTCCTTCAGCGTGACGGACCCTCCGACCGTGAGAACGCCTCCCTGTTCGCCGCCACGGATCGCTCCTCCGGCTTCGATCTGGAGATGGGCGACCGTCCCGGTTCCGCCAATCCAGGCGCCGTCCTGGACGATCCACTTGTTGTTGCACCAGGCGTTGATCAGCAGTCCACCGCCTTGGACGAAATGCTCGTTCCCGGAGGACAGATGGTAAGGGGCGTCGAAGGCGATCACGCCGTCGCCGGCCTTGTGGAGTCGGACGGACGCGACGGAGGCGGCGGTATTGGTGATGCAGCCCTTGATCCGCGCGTCGACGAACGCCCCTCCCTTCACCGAGTAGATGCTCCGGGCGTTGTTGCTCCAGTGGGAGCCGGAATTGTTCACGTCGATCCCGTTCTCGAAAACGACCGTCGCGTCCGCGTCCCGCGCGCCGAACACGAGGTTGCGCGGCCGCTGGGCCCACGTTTTCCCGAAAGCCTGGACGTCGTTCGGGCCGCCCTGCAACTTGTAGATTCCGTCGCCGAAGAGGGTCACGTGCCGGTCCGCGCCGTAGGCGGCCCACCCCGCCACGTAGCCGCGGTCGCGCCAGACAAGGAGCCCGTTCGGGACCGCGCCTTCCTCGTAGAACACGTCCGTCATCAGGCCGAGAACGGGCCTGGCGCCATTCTCGAAGAAGTAGCCCTGCTCCCCGAAGAACACGGGGACGCGGGAGAACGCCGACGGATCGCGGAGCAGAAGGCACCCGTCCATCACGCGGACGGAGTTGGTCTGCCCCTCCGGCGTTTCCGTGAAACAGTCTTCCAGGACTTCGAGCGTTCCTTTTCCGAATTTGTCGAAGTAATAACCACCCGCGTTCTGGTTGCGGTTTTCGAGGCGCTTCACCGTCACGTCCGTCTGGAAGGCGTAGGTTTTCGTGTCGTTGTAGGGCGTCCGCATCACGGCGTTCGAGAACCGCATCGGAAATCCGGAGATCGTGCAGGAAGTCTGCTTCGTGTTTGCGAAGATCTCGGTCACCTCCGGAAGGAAGAGTTCCTCCCCGGACATGTTCTCGAAGGTCTGATCGATGGTTGACGGATCTTCATAGTAGGTCAAGTATGCGTAATAGGACTGGTTGTCGAGGCGAATCGAACGGACGTGCCGGATGGCGTCGGGATGCGTGAATACGAACGACACGTTCCCCTCGAGGAAAAGCCCGCAGCGGAGATCCGGATTCGCCGCCTCGAACACGACGCGGGCGTTGCAGTTGTTGCCGCCGCCGACGTGGATCGTGGCCCCGTCCTCGTCGCAGGAAACGGTTTTCCGGAAAAACAGGGCGCCGCCGGAAGGCAGGATCGGCCGCAGGTTCGCGCCCGTCCCGGAGAAACGGACGGGGACGTCGACGACGTTCGTTCCGAACGTGGCCTGGGAAAAGGCGAAGTTCCAGTTCTTGCCCTCGGTCCACGACTGGGGAAACACGAGGGACGCGCCGGATTCGCCGGTGATCGTCCATCCCGAGTTCGAGTAGCCGTTCATTCCGTCGTCCTTCGAGACGCCCGTCCGTCCGTTGTTTCCGATCGGGCCGAAGCAGATCGCACGGACTTCGAGCGTGGAAGAAAGGTGCGGCTGGTTGGTTGGACAGCCGACGAAAAAGATGCGGTCGTCGCCCGTCGGGACCGCGGTCGAAACGGAGCCGTCCGGGAGCCGGTAGCTCGACGCGCTGTTCATGTCCGTGCCGGTGTTGGCCCAGATGTAGTTCACGGTCGCCGCGGAGGCGGGGAGCGCGAGGGCGAGGAGGAGGGGGAAGAACCTGTTCATGGGAATGCTGAATGCTGAATGATGGACGACCGGATGGGCGACCTAGCGTTCGAGGCCCTCGATCTCGTCGAGGTGCTGGACGAGCTGGTCGCGGTTTTCGGCGGCGACGACCACGACGAACTGCGCGTCCGCTTCGCCGGTGACGATGTCGAAGGTCATCGTCCCGTCGGAGCCGGCGACGATCTGGTCGCGCTGGTAGTCGCCGTCCACCGTGCCGCAGACGTAGACGCCGTAGAAAGCGCCGGCGACCGCGTTGTCGATCGTGACGGAGAAGGTCGTGGCGCCGGTCGCGTCCGTGCCGAAGCCCAGCGCGGCGCCGCCATCCTCTCGGAAGTGCGGCCGCTCGAACTTGCCCACGACGGTCGCGGTGTAGTAGCCGCGGAAGTCGCCGAGCTTGCCGCCGCCGCCGAACCCGACGGCGGAGAAGGACGTCGCCCCGGCCGGCAGCGGAATCCACGTCCTCCCGTATTCCTCGGCGGTGGCGCGCACCGTGCCGTCGATCGTGTAGCGGACGGCGGGCGCGCCGGCGCCCGAGACCTTCACGTCCATCTTCCAGGAGACGGTGTCTCCCGCTTCGGGCGCGTCTCCCGCGAGCGGCGTCCACCGGTCGCCCGTCCAGACGGCCGGACCCGTTTCGAGGAAGACCAGGGCGCCGACGGTGCCGGCGGGGGCGTCGTCCGCCCGCACGCCGGTGGAGACGACGGTTTCGCCGCGGACGGTGAAGTCGGACGCGTTCGAGACCGCGTTGGTCGGCGTGAAGCGCAGGACCGCGCTCCCTTCCTCGGGCGGGACGAGGACGAGTCGCGCGCCGTCGAACGTCGACGCGTCGCCCGTCGCCGGGCGCGTCCACTCGCCGCCCGAGGCGCCGACGGCGGCGGCCGTGTTCCAGGCGGTTCCTTCCGCGTAGCCGTCCTCGGTCCACTGCACGTTGAACCAGTCGCCGACGGCGGGCGCCGTGAACGAACCCCTTGCGACGACGGTCTCGCCGCCCGCGGTCGCACGGAACTCGAACCGGTAGCGCGTCCCGGCCACGGTGCCGATCTGCCACTCGAACGCGCGCGGCGCCGTGATGCCGCCCTCGGACCGGACCTGCACGCCGTCGACGAAGAGCGCCATCGTGGCGGGCGGCGAGGCGAGGTTGAGGAGGGAAACGGACAGCGTCGCCGAGAGTCCGTCGTCGGCGGGGACCGCGGACGCCGGACCGAGCGCGAGCGCGTGGAAGCGCGTCTGCGTCTGCCCTTGGAGCGTGGCGGTCTGCCCGTTGGAGCCCGTCGCGACGACGGTCCAGTAGTAGGTCGTTCCGGCCTCGAGGCCGTCCCACGTGAATTCGGCCGATCCGGTCTTCGAGAGCGTCGCCGTCTTCTCGACGCCGCCCACGTAGTGCTCGTCCACGGTGAGCGTGACGGAGAGCGAAACCGAATCGCTGCCCGCGCCGAGTTCGTCCACGGGGACGGTCAGCGCGACGGAGGCGAAGTCCGCCGAGGCGGTCACGGTCCCGAGCACGGGCGCGCCGAAGGCGAGCGTGGAGAAGCTGCCCGTGACGACGGTCGCGCGCCCGGACGGCGAGCCCGTCACGGTCGCGCGGACCCAGTAGGTCCGGCCGGCTTCGAGGTCCGACAGGGAGAAGGACGCGTTGCCCGTCCGCGCGCCGGACTGGGAACCGGCGGACGTCGCGCCCGCCATCGTCGCGTTGGTGGCGATCTCGAGCGCGATGGAGACGGAGGTCGCGTCGTCGCCGAGCGAGGTCACGTGGACGACCGCCATCGCGCTTTCGAACGAGATCTGGTTGAACGACAGCGTCGCCGCGGGCCCCTGCGCGCCGAGCGTCGTGAAGGACACGGTCTCGGAGTAGCCGACGAGGGGCGAGCCGTCGCGCGCGCCGGCGAAGACGGCGCGGGCGTAGTAGACCGTCTCGGGCGCGAGATCCGCGATCGCGAGCTCCTGCGCGCCGGGTGCGGACGCGGCGGACCCCGCCACGGTCGTCTTCTGCGAAAAGGCCGGATCGGTCGAGACCTCCACGGAGACGGCGACGGAGCCCTGGACGTCGCCGAGCGACGCGAGCGTCGCGGTCGCGGTCGCGCCGGCGCGGCCGACGCCCGAGATCGCGAGCGTGCCGGACGGCGGGTGGACGGTGCCCGTCACGAACGAGCTGCCGATGTTCGTCGCGGAGAGCCCGTTGGAGCCCGTCACGACGACCTTGACGAAATAGGGCGTGCCCGCCTGGAGGCCGGTGATGCCGAAGGTCTGCACCCCGGTCGCGGAAATCGTCAGCGAGGCGGCCGGCGTGTCGCCGAACTCCGAGGTCGTCGAAACGAAGACCTGGATCGTGGCGGAGTCGCTCCCCTGCCCCAGCGACGTCACGTTCACGGAAACCGTCCCGGACGTCGCGCCGGCGGACGCGGCGGTCACGGACGCGATCACGGGCGGCGTGTAGCTCGGCGTCGTGAAGGACACGACCTCGGTGACCGTGACGAGGCCGAGCGTGCTGCCGGTCAGGACGGCGCGGACATAGTAGGTCTTGCCGGGCTGGAGGCGGGTCAAGGAGAATTCCCGCGAGCCGGGCGCGGAGACGGTTACGGTATTCTGCGCGGGATTCGTGAAGGCCGGTTCGGTCGCGTATTCGAGCTTGATTGCGACGGATCCCGTTTCGTCGCCGAAGCTCGTGACGTTCACCGTCGCGGTGTTGTTGGTGAAGGTCGGCGTGCCGACCGTCACGTTTCCGGCGGGCGGCTGCTGCACGATCTGCGGCGTGAACTTGACGGGGTCGGACCAGTAGTCGTAGTTCGCACCGAGAGAGAGTCGGGCGGAGACGTACCAGTCGACCGTCGCGTCGATGCCGTCGATGAAGGCGTCCATCGTCTTGGCGCCGGCCTCGCCGGTCGATCCGACGACGACCTTCTTCTCCCACCGGTCCTCGAAATACCACGCGTTCGGCGAACGGGAGGCGTAGACCGTGAGCGTCATTCCGTCGTAGCGCGTGTCGAGGCGGACGGGCACCGTCATGGAGTTCGACGTCCACGTCGGTTCCTGGTCGAGGAACGCCATCGGCCGCTTCGCTCCGCGTGCGCGGAGAATGTAGCGGTCTCCCGTGTCGAGAAGTTTTCTCCATTGCCCTACGTTGGAGTCCGTCACGGTTGTGAGACCGTTCGTGTTCCACGCGAGGCCGATCGAAAGGTCGTAGAACGGCGATCCCTCGCCGCTGCACCAGTTCGCATTTCCGCCGCAGGCGCCGCCTCCCCCGCCGTTGCCGTAATGCGTGCTCCACATGACGGCCTTGACGTCGTGCCACCCCGATGCCGGATAGTTCGTCGTTCCCTGAACCAGTCCCTTGTCGGTCGCCCATTCGCTGCAGGTAGTCGCCGCAAAGATCTGCTTGCCGTCGATGTAAAGATACTCGCCCGGGAAAAACAGTCCGGCGAACGTGTAGTCGACTCCCGCCTCGAACCACATCTGTCCCTCGTAGACGTATGTCTTGCACTCGCCCCAGGAATACGGCTGTTCGTCGACCTCGTTCTCGATCGATTCGTCGTACTTGCAGTATGCCGTGATCGGGCCGCGCGCAAATGTCTTCGTGGTCCAGGATCCGTTTGCCAGGGTCGTGGTCCCGGGCGACGTCACGTTGCCGTTGTTCCCGTTCTTGTATCCCATCAGCAGTCCGCCCTCGTAGTAACCCGTCCCGAGTTCGAGCGGCTGGTCGGACGCCGTCTTGAAGGAGCCGGTTTTCCTTGTCTCGCCCGCGAGGTTGTTCGTGACGACCACTTCGTAGTAGTAGGTCGTGTCGGGGGAGAGACCGGTCGCGGCGCCGGACATCGGACCGGGCGCGACGATCTTCGAGAGCGGGGCGCGGCCGAGTTCGGGCGAGAGCGCGGAGCTCGAGCCCAAGCGGACGTAGCCGGAGGCGGAGGACGCGCCGTTGCCGATCTTGGTGACGTCGAGGGCGAAGGACGCGGCCGTGAAGGACGGCGTCACGGTGTAGGTGAACGCCGGGTCGTTCGGCTCGAGCGTGCGGAAGCTCGTCGTCGCGACGGCGGTCTTGCCCGCGTTGTTGCGGACGGTGACGCGCACGTAGTAGGTCGTCTCCGTCGCGAGGTTCTCGAACACGGCCGTGAGAACCGCGCCGGCGGCGACGGTCCCGGTCGCCTGCACGGTGGAGCCGTAGCCCGTGGTGGTGCCGTATTCGACCGTCACGGTACCGCTCGCGGCGGCCTCGCCGAGCGTGGCGATCGAGATCGACGCCGTGGCGGCGCGCACCAGGACGCTCGTCATGTCGACCGCGATTTCGGGATCGCCGACGGGCGGCGTCTGTACGGTCATCGTCGCGGACGTGCCGACCTTGCCGGCGTGGTTCACGGCGCGGACGCGGACGTAGTAGGTCGTTTCGGCGGAGAGCCCCGTCACGGTCGCGGTGCCGACCTTCGGGAGGGCGCCGGGCAGGATGCCGCCCTGGATCGTCGTCGTGGTCGTGGAGCCGGACGGGAACATCGACGAAGTCGAGACGTCGTAGTAGAGCGTCGCGGAGGCGGCGCCGTCGCCCAGGCCGGTCAGGTTGTAGGAGAACGTGGCGGTAAATTGCGCCACGGCGCCGAGCGTCGCGGAAACGACCGGGTTGCCGACGGGTTGCGTCTGGCCGGACGCGCCGGTGGACGTCCCGACCTTGCCGGACGGGGACGCGACGACGCGCACGCGGACATAGTACGTCGTTTCGCCGGGCAGGTTCGAGAGCGTGTAGGTGCCGCTCTTCGGGACCTGCGAGGACGTCACCGTCGCGACCTTGACGGACGAGCCGTAGGACGACGACGTGCCGTAGTCGACATAGACGTCGGCCGACGTGTTGCCGAGGCCGAGCGAGGAGACGGTCCACGTGACGGGAATCGAGTCGAGCGTCGTCGGGCCGACCGACACGGTCGCGACGGGCGCGCCGTAGTCGAGCGTGGAGAGCGTCGCGACGCGCGAGTAGGTCGTCTCGGTACCCTTCACGCCCTTCGTGCGGACGTAGTAGACGGTGTTCGGCGCCAGTCCGGAGATCGTGACGGCGGAAAGCCAGTTCGTGGTCGACACTCCCTCGACGACCGCCGTGGTCTGCGCGTTCGCGAAGTTCGCGTCCGTCGAGTATTCAAGGCAGATGTCGGCGGAGGCGGAGCCGCCGCCGAATCCGACGACGCGCGGCGTGGCGGTGATCGTGGTGAGGCCGGACGCGCCCTCCTGGATGCCGACGACGAAGACGTTGCCCGCGTGGGGCTGGCGGACGACCGACCAGCCTTTGTAGGTGCCGGACGGGTTCTCCATGCAGGCGATCACGTACCAGCCGACGACATCGCCCGCGTCGCAGAAGTCGTCCCACTGGAACGGCAGGTCGTAGTTTTCGCTCGGCACCGTGCCGACGGGGTGGCTCTTCGCCCAGCCGACGGTGTTGGAGCCGCAATTCGTCTTGCCGGCGTAGAGCGTGACCGTGCAGCCGTCCTCGATGCCGTCCGTGTGGATCGTGCCGGTGAGCGTCGTGCC
>JAEEGL012125982.1_pt1 | contig 10108 bp, 6 predicted proteins | sample 9134231 | NCBI WGS metagenome assembly JAEEGL01 (sample SAMN16246548, study PRJNA631951) | gut metagenome | biome: gut microbiome; feature: rumen; material: fiber-attached | host: Bos | place: Iran: Karaj | collected 2018-10 | reverse complement strand
TCCGTTGCCGGAGTCCCGGTCAGGTCCGTGCCGCAGGTAATATCGAGATACATGTACTCGTCGAGCCCCGCTATGTGAAGCGAACCGTCCATGTGATACCTGGCGCCTGGGATCAAATCTGTCCCTTCTTCCTCAAGAAGTGTGGCGCCTTCACCCGGCAGGAACTCGTACAGATAGTTGAACCAGTTATCGACGCTGAAGCGGATCTTTCCACCTGCCGAGAGCTGCTCCTCAGGCCAGGTGAAATACGTTTTATAGACTCCATTCTCATGGGAAAAATAGTCTTCCTGAAGCTGTATCCATTCCTCCGATCCCGACAGACCTTCCGCAGAGAGACGAAGATCCGCGTACGCATCGCCCTTGTTTATCGAAAGATCGAAGCGGACAGTGGCGGGCAGCGCCGACGCGGCGACTGTAAAGCTGTCGCCCGTATGCTGCTGTTCCATGAGATAGGTGTCGACTACAAACTCCGCTTCTTCCCCGATGTAGAAGCTGATGGTGGCGCTGCGATAGCTTAAACGGGGCGCAAGGCAGGTGAAGACCTGGCCGTCCCTGTTCATATCTGCCGCATACGCCGTCCCTCTATACATAGCGCTGTCAAAGTCTGCCGAAAGAGCGTACTCTTCCGCGGCCGGCGGCGCTACCCTTACGTGCGCCATGACTGTAAGGTTGTTGAGGTCGACCGAGGCGAGCGTATAGTATCCAATCGCGGTCTCATAGCTGAACGTGAGGCTGACCAGCGTAGCCGCGTCTTCCAGGATATCGATCGAAGCGGCATAAGAAGCACTTTTCGGAAGCACAGCGGATAGCGTTTTGTCGGTATTCTGGAGATCTTTGTAGTTCATCGTAACTGTAACGCTGTCCGGCCTGTCGGCCTCCGCGACGGACTGATCAGGTGTAAAACTGAGAGAAAGACTGCCCGTGTTGTCCGGCGAAAGCTCGAACTGCCGATTATCGATCACGGAGCCGTCAATGACGGCCCAACCGGCGCTGCCGGAAAAACGCACCTCGGGATCTGCTACCAAAACCGCGTCCGAAGGCCCCGAGAGATTGCCGCTAGCATCAACAGCAACCAGTACGAAGCTCCAAGGCCCGTTGCCCCAGACAGACAGGTTTATCGCGGCGCTTGCCGCTGTCGCATTTTTCGTAGGGCTTGTGATGAGAGTGTCTTCTCCCGTAGCCGTGTTGCGAAGAAAGAGCTTGTAGCCTGCCAGATCCGTTTCGGTATTTGCCGTCCAGCTAAAGTTGATCGTGCTGCCGGCCGCCGACGCGCTCAGCCCGGCGGGAGCGGCAGGCGGCACAGTATCGGCGCCCTCGCCTACCGGCACCAGCGCCGAAGCATTGAAGGAGAGATCAACAAGTCCCGCGACGCGAAGTGACGAGACCGTGTTGACAGTCCTGGAAGTGTCCGGAGCCGTCAGCAGGAACATCGGGAAGAAGTCATCATCGCCCGAGATCTGGCCTCCATCCTCATACGAGGCTGTAAGCTTCATGTAGTCGTACGTGACGGACTCTTCAGGGTTCGATTCCGGATCTGCATACATATCCATTTCGAAGGCGCCCAGCATAAATAGTCTGTAATCGCCAAGCCCGAGCCCTACTGTTCCGATCAGGGCTTCACCGGGCTCGAACGGACCTTCTCCGCCATCTTCGGCCGAACTGAAGCTCAGCGTCCTCGTGAATGCCGAGGGATCAAGCTCAGCAGAGGGCAGCGTGTATGAGACATCGCTCCTTATGTTACCGGCGTCACATTCCCAGACGCAGGAAAGACCCTGGGAATCATTCTTCAGATACATGATACTGAAGCGGAGCGTGTCGTAACTGCCCGGCCTGATCATGACATCCCCAAGAGAAGAGATCATCTGAAAAGTGTTCAGGTCGAAGGTGGTCGAGATCATCCCCGCTTCGGCGTCAGCCGGTCCAAGATCGCCGCCGCTTAGCATGACAGAAAACCCCATAAGACTTTCTGTGCTGTCAATGCCGTCGATGGAAGCGGAAAGCGAAACATAGTTTCTGCTGCCTGTAAAGTCCGCCTCTGCCCCGCTGCCGCCGACGTTAACGCGTTCCCAGTCGATAAGACCGCTGCCGCCTTCCAGCTTGCCCGCGTCGACCGCGCAGATAACATAATAACTGCCCTGCGACACCAGAAATTCTTTATCCAGCGGGACCGTCCCGGTGAGCGAACAGCCCTCCTCTCCGGATTCGCCGTAGCCGTAGGGATCTGTCGCGGAATCCGTTATGCCCGCGGGGATGAGAGCGTTTCCGTCAGCCAGGAAGACAGTCGCATCAGCATACTGCGTCTGGCCGTAATAGCTGCCGTAACCGCCATATGAAGACGTATCATCCGACAGCGCGGGCGTCGTGACGTCAAGCGGTCTGCAGCCGTCGAAAAAACCGCTGCCGACGCTGAGACCGCCGCTCATCTCCGCTACCGTCAGCTTATGAACGACAAGCTTTCGCATGGCTGTTTCAGCCGAGCCGCCTCCGCCCCCACCGCCGGAAGGCGCTGGCGGCGTATAGCCTTCGGGCGCGGACATCGGATACTGGATCATGGACTCGATAATACGCCTTTTGGAATTGATATCATATTCCAGATAGTAATCTGCCAGTGTTTCAGGCTCTTCCTCCCCCTGCAGCTCGGTAAGCGAGAAGAAGTACGTATAGTACCACAGAAGCTGATCATAGACACTGGACTGAAGATATGAAAGATATATTTCCTCATCGAGATAGCCGTCTTCATAATTCGGATCATCCTCGTCATCAGGCCAGAGCCAGCCCTCTTCCTCGCATTCGATCAGGAGCTCCTCTTCGGACGGCATCTCATGCAGGCCCTGGTAAAGCAAATACTCATGAAACCCGTCGTCCGCATACATAATGTTCCACAGAACCAGGGCTTCCTCCTCATTCTCGTACGGGAAGGACAGTGGAAGCTCAAGATCGGGGAGTACCACGCCGTAACGCGCCTCGAAGTACCTATCATACTCCGCCGCGATCTCTTCGTCGCTGAGGCCGCTTGAAGGTAAGTCCCAGGGATCTCCGCCGCTACCGGCCTCTGTATCGTACTGGATGACCGCATAGTGATCACCCTCGCCGAACAGATGCGTCGGAGACAGATCCGCCGTCAGCGTGCCGCCGGCACGTGTCCAGCAGGTCTCCACTTCTTCACCGCGGGAAGCGTTGTAGATCGCTACGCTCAGGGTGCCGATGCCGAAAGCGGACGCGTCGTAGCTGACGGTCCAGCCGCCCTGCCCCGCAGTGGCCGCGAAGCTGAGCGGCACAGCGCCGAAGATCATGGACAGGCACAGCGCGAGCGCGGTCATTTTTTTCATGGATCTCATGGGGGACCTCCCTTGCCCGATCGGGATATGATGCGTGAGAAATGCATCGGGGATATAAAAAAGGCAGGGCAAAAGCCCTGCCATAAGGAATTTATTTCTTCTTGCCGAAGAGACCGCCGAGCATACCGGCTGCGTCGCCGATCTTGGCTGTGACGTCGCCGAGTTTTACGGAAGGACTCTCGTCTTTCCCGCCGAAACGGCCGCTGAGCGTACCGCCTCCGCTTTTGCGCTCGGCGCGTTTGTCGTAATCGCCCACAAAGAAACCGAGCGTGATGCCGTCGCCCGATACGGCGTCGGTCTTGTCAAAAGCTCTGCATACACCGTCGACCACCTTGTAATACGCGTCGCTGTCGCCGTCAGAAACAGGAACGAAGCCGTTGGCCTTCAAGGTCTCCACATACTTCGCGACCTGAGCGGCACCCGCGCCGTCCACCTGCAGGAGATAGGACGGCTCTCCGTTCATGGGATCATTCTCCGTGATGCTGACAAGGCCGCCCAGATCCCATTTGGGATACGCACCCAGCAGTTCTCCCCATTTCGCGAGTTCTTTTTCGTTGGCTGCCGCAGGTGCGGGCAGCATGGTGCCGCATTCCGTACAGTAGACCGTCTCGGGAAGGTTTTTCTTGCCGCATTTCGGGCAGACATAGCCGGCGCCCAAGGACTCTTCCGGAAGCTGAGCGCCGCATTTGGGGCAGAATTTCTGATCTGCCGGCACGACTTCGCCGCACTGAGGACACTGCTTCATGTTTGAGGCCATATCGGCCGCAATGCCCTGCATGGAGTTAGCGAAACTGCCAAGGGCGGCGCCAAGGTTCGCAAAGCCAGCGTCCTGCGCGGCTGCATTGGCCTGCGCCATGCTGCCGGCTGCTTCTCCCGCTGCGGCCTTAGCTTCCGCCGTCGTGGCAGCGAGGTCGTTTGCCGCCTGATTCATGGAGTCGGCCGCCTGGCCTGCAAGCTTGTCGGCCGCCGGTCTGACAGCCGTTTCCACGGCCTTGCCGACAGCGCTCTGGATACCCTTGCCGATGCCGTCGCTGACGGCGTCAGAGATCATATTTTTCAAAAAACCCATATCGTACCTCACAAATCTTAGCGCATAATAAACTATCCTGATTTTGAGTGTACAGAAAAAGTAAGACTTTTTCAACTAGGACATTTGGGTGAGTCTGCACTGTCAGTCTCTTTCGTGCCGAAAAGTCGGAACAATTCCGCCTTGCTGCTGATACCAAGCTTGCGGTAGAGCTCTGTCATATGGGTCTTGACAGTCGACTCGGAAAGACCGAGCTCCGAGGCTATCTGCCTGCGGGTCTTGGCAGCCAGCATCAGAGCCGCCACTTCCTTCTGACGGGGCGTCAGCTCCCAGCCGCTGAAGCGATCCTTCACCTTCACCCTTTCCTGCAGCCGCGACATGTCTTCATAGGACAGATCGCTGATCCAGACCGCGGAAAAAAGACTGCGGAAACTGTACGGCAGTGTCAGCAGATAGAGCGAGAGCATCACAAGGATGTAAAACAGCGCAATGACCGGCATATGCTCCGGATAATAGGCGGTAAGCAGATCATCCGACATCGTGGTGATGGGAGACAGGATCACGAAGACGATCGTGCACTGCTTCAAAAGCTTGTAACTGGCAAAGCGCCGCTGCGCGCAGGCAAGCATGTACAGGCTCAGCGGCCAGCCTATGATGGAGAGCCCGCAGAAGAGATTCTTCGGTAGCAGCGTCCCCATCTGGGGAGTCAAGACTGACAGGACGCTCATGATGACTGCCAGGGTGAAGAACAGAGCCCAAAGATGCCAGACATGCAGTTTCAGCATGACCATCATGACGAAGAAGATCACCGCAGCCAGGATGATGCCCAGACAGAACATGCTGTAAGCGACACGGTCATTTTTATCGATAAGCTTATAGATATAACCATCGATGCCGAAATAAACGATCATAAAGGCGAGCGCCCAGTAAAGACCGCGCGCGTCGCTTTTATCATGTTCCTTTTTGGCCTCGAGATCCTCTTCCCGGAAACGTAACAGACACCAGGCAAGCGCGGCGACCAACGCGAGCGGCAGCCACACGGACACGGAAGCGCCGCCGGCGCCAAGCGCTTTCAGCAGATATATGAGCGCCGTAACGACGGTCATCAGGATGATGCCGACCAGTCTTTCGGTATTATTGGATGCGAAAGCATATCCGCAGCGCGCGCAGGTGACGGCCGCCCCCAGACCGGTCATTGCGAGGAGACCGAACAGGAGCCGCAAAGGACTTGCCGGAAAGAGAAGAAAAGGCACAAAGCCGCAGACGAGCATGACGACTGACAAGCGGACCAGCCCGCGGAAACGCTCCGACCAGAGCAGCATGATGATGAGAGAGGCCAGGATATGGCCGACGTAGATGACGGTGTCGGCAGGGATCCCGAACAGAAATCCGTCTACGTGCAAGAAGGTCTCTCGCACTGCATACAGCATCAGTTCAAAGGCGTAGGCCAGATAATAGTAATAGCGTCGCGGGCGAAGACTTCCGAGACTGACCTCACTTCCCTGTTCAAAATGATCTGAATGGCTTTCGGACAATCTAGTCATTAATACTTTATTACGCGATTCATTACTGAAATAAAACAACCCGATACATTCTAACATGAAGGTATCGGGCTGAAAAGATATAGCACAAATTGCTTACATGATCTTGCCGCCGGTTATGTTGATGGACTGGCCGGTCATGTTGACAGCAAAATCGGAAGATAGATAGACGTACATGTTGGCAATGTCCTCCACAGTCTGTTCCCTCTTGAGCGGGATGTCCTGCAGACGACTTTTGAAATAGGCCTCGCCATCCTCTCCTGCTGCGTTCATCTTGTCGATGACACGGTTCCAGATATCAGTGCGGACGATGCCAGGACAGACACAGTTAACATTGATGTTGTACTTGGCGCAATAGTTGGCTATGCTCTGTGTCATGCCAGTGACGCCGAATTTGGAAGTGGTGTAGCCGACATTGGTCGGGAACCCATGCTTTCCAGTCTGAGAAGACATATTGACCACCTTGCCTGTTCCGTTGGGGATCATCTTTTTGATGACGGCCTGATCGACCAGGAAGGTTCCGAGCGTGTTGACAACGAGCATCTTCATAAAATCGTCTTCAGTGGCGGTCAGGAAATCACAGTTTGTGAAGATGCCGGCGCAGTGGTCAAGGATATCGATACGTCCAAGGAAAGCTTCCGCGGCGTCCGCCATGGCATTGACTTGGTCGGCCTTGGAAACATCGCACTTACAGAATCCAGCTCTGACGCCGTACAACGCTGTGATCTCTTCCGCTGTTGCTTTAACAGCATCTTCATTCAGATCAACGAGATAGACGTTTGCGCCGGCCTCAGCGATACGCTTGCTGATGCACTTGCCGATGCCGGCTCCTGCACCTGTGACAATGGCATTTTTGCCCTTAAGAGAAATCTCTACAGCCATGTTAACCTCCTATATTCTGATAATCACCTTATATAATATAAATAATCGTAGTCGTGTTATTTTAACACAGATAATCAACTACAGACAAAGAGAAGCAGTCTTTTCGAAGCGACGAAAAAGACAAATGTTACGCATCATCTGCAGAAGTTTTCTATCTGCGAAACAAGTTCGTCGAGTATTTTATCCTCAGGAACCTTTTTCAGGATCTCACCGCGACTAATGATGAGTCCTTCGCCAACGCCGCATGCAACTCCCAAGTCCGCCGAACGGGCTTCACCGGGGCCGTTGACCGCACAGCCCATGACTGCAACGCGTAAATAACGACCTTCCGCTTCTAATTTATCGGAGATTGGTCTCAGCTTTATTTCGACTTCGGTCGCGATAGAAGGCAGATCTACGCGCGTTCGTCCACAAGTCGGGCAACTGACGAGTTCGATTCCGATCCGACGTGCGCCAACTGCTGAAAGAATCTCTTTAGCCATAATCACTTCACGAATCGGATCGCCGGTCAGCGAAACACGCATCGTCTCCCCTATCCCGTCAAGTAGTAGCGCTCCGAGAGCAGCCACACTTTTAATCTCTGCCTGCCGCCCGACACCGGCTTCAGTCAGTCCGATGTGCAGTGGGAGGTCTGTCGCCTGTGCCAGCAATTTATGAGCCTTATGATTCAGCTCCACGTCAGAAGATTTAATCGAGACGACTAAATCTTCAAAGCCGAATCCTTTTGCGTACGAAACAGCATGCAGTGCACTTTCACACATCGCTTCCGCTGTGATTCCACCGTGTTTTCTTAATAGTTCTCTTTCGAGCGAGCCTCCGTTGACCCCTATACGAACCGGGATGCCACATGCTTTAGCTTTTTCAAAGACGAGCCTGGCCTTTTCCTCAGATCCGATATTGCCGGGGTTGATGCGAATTTTATCGGCGCCGCCATCCATGGCGGCAATAGCAAGTTTATAGTCGAAATGGATGTCGGCAACCATCGGCAGCGGCGAGTATTTTTTGATCTCCGCGAATCCTGCAGCCGCCTCCATATCCGGCACAGCAAGTCTAATGATTTGGCATCCGGCCTCGGCCAACGACTCGATCTGTGCCAGACTGGCTGATACATCCTGAGTTTTGGTATTGCACATGGACTGGATGGAGACAGGAGCACCGCCGCCTATCTGGACACTGCCGCATCTGACCGGTCTCGTTTCTCTCATGATAATCCTCCTAACCGAATAGTCCGAAGGTGTCACGGATGATCAGGAAGACCATAAGACCAAGAAGCAGCATCATTCCGATCCCATTGACGAGCATCTCAGCTTCCTCCGTGAACCTTCCGCCGGAAAGCTTCCGAATGACCGTAAAGACGATACGACCACCGTCAAGCGCAGGAATGGGCAGCAGGTTCATGATGCCTAGATTGATGCTCAATACACCTATAAAATACAGAAGATTGGCGGCACCATAGCTCGCCTGCTCAGAGATCGTGGAAACGATACCAACGATGCCCGACACTTCCCCTGTGTCCGAGACACCTCTGAACAGGCCAGTGATCCACTGAAAGATCGTGACCACATAGATGCCAATCAGAAGCATAGCCTGCTTGAAGCAAATGAACAGGCTTACCTTCATACCGTTATAGAAGAAAAATACAAAACCAATGAGTAAGATGGCGAAAAGGAAGTTGAAGAGCGCTCCTGCAAGCAGCACCAGAATCTTGGCCCAGGCAGGCTGATTGACAAAGTCCTGCGGATCCTCGTGCTGTTTTTTGATGATGTCTTCGATGTCGTCATCATCTTTTATCTGTTCCGAGTCTTCAAAACTGCAAAAGCCACCAAGAGGGACGGCACGCAGCGAATAACGCGTCCTGCCACGCTCTTTCCTCCAGATGACAGGTCCGACACCGACAGCGAACTCGTAAACATTGATATTCAGAAATTTTGCCATAGAGAAATGCCCGAATTCATGGACCGCTATGAGGGCCAGGAACATCAGAATCCCGAGGATCACCATGAAGATCTGCATAAGTATTCCCTCGTCTTTCTTTCCACCTCGAGGATATCCCCGACGGCAGAGATGACTGTATTCTCGTGCTGATCCAGAGCCGCTTCGACCCTGTCAGCTATCTGACAGAAACCGATCTGACCTGACAGGAACTGCGAGACTGCCTCTTCGTTGGCAGCATTGAGCACGATGGGATAGCTGCCGCCCTCGCGTATAGCCCGGTATGCCAGCGCGAGACAGCGGAATGTATCAAGATCCGGACGCTCAAACGTGAGTGTGCCGTATTGGATAAGGCTAAGCTGCTCCCCTACTTCCGGCAGTCTGTCTGGATAAGAAAGTGCGTAAGCTATGGGCATCTTCATGTCAGGCAGACCCATCTGTCCAATAACACATCCGTCGCGGAATTCCACCGCTGAGTGCAGTACGCTCTGCGGATGTACGACAACACGGATATCGATGGGTGCTACGGAGAAGAGCCAGCTTGCCTCGATAACTTCCAGACCTTTGTTCATCATGGTCGCAGAATCGACTGTGATCTTGGCACCCATGTTCCAGTTGGGATGATTTAATGCCTGTTCCAGCGTGACATTAGCAAGCTGATCCTTGGTAAAGCCTCGGAAGGGACCGCCTGACGCTGTGAGGATGATGCTTTTCAGCTCGCTGCGACGGCTTCCCTGTAGACTTTGAAAGATGGCGGAATGTTCGCTGTAGACCGGAAGGAAGCGCACGCCGCTCGCCTTGACAGCGTCCATGATAAGAGCGCCGCCAGCCACAAGAGTCTCCTTATTGGCAAAGGCTATATCCTTGCCAGCCATGATTGCTTCAAGTGTTGGCTGGATACCCATCATGCCGAGCAGTGCGTTGACGGCCATATCCGCGTCCGTCGCGCCCGCAGCGGTACAGATCCCATCCATGCCATGACCAAAGTCAATACGCGGGAACTCTGATGCAAGCATGGCTGCATCTTTTTCCGATGCGACAGCCGCAAAAGAAGGCTGAAACTCTTTAAGCTGCTGACGGAAAAGATCGATGTTACGCCCACAGGTGAGCGCAGAAACCGAAAACTCCTCGTGATGTGTTCTGATGACGTCGAGCGTCTGGGTGCCGATGGAACCGGTCGACCCTAGTATTGCTATCTTTTTCATGAAAAATATTGTAGTACACCTGGTACGAAGATAACGTAGTAATAAACAAAAGATCCTGTGAACATGGCACTGTCGAGACGGTCGAGAACACCTCCGTGCCCCGGGATCAGTCTGCTGGTGTCCTTAATACCCCACTTGCGTTTGAAGGCTGATTCTACCAAGTCTCCTCCCTGTGAAAAGAAG
>JAEEGL010907792.1_pt1 | contig 10108 bp, 5 predicted proteins | sample 9134231 | NCBI WGS metagenome assembly JAEEGL01 (sample SAMN16246548, study PRJNA631951) | gut metagenome | biome: gut microbiome; feature: rumen; material: fiber-attached | host: Bos | place: Iran: Karaj | collected 2018-10 | reverse complement strand
CTCGACCTCTTCCAGTGGGTCATGGGCGGCGTCCGCGACGTCGAGGCCTTCTTCACCAACGCCACGCTCAAAAAGTGCATCGAGACCGAGGACACCATCGTCGGGGCGGTCCGCTTCAAGAACGGCGCCCTCGGCACCGTCGAGGCGACCAACGCGGCATTCGTCCCCTGGGAGACGACGCTGGAAATCACCGGCACCGACGGCGCGGTCGAAATCCGCGATGGGCAAATCCGCAAGAACGCCTTCCGCAATCCTGCCTTCGCCGACGAGCTCGTCGCCGCGCACGAGGCCGCCAGCCGCAAGATCGCCGGCAAGATTGGCAAGAGCCACTACGGTTACGGACATCCAATCCAGATAGCCGATTTCATCAAATCCGTGCGCACGCGCAAGCCGCCTTTCGTGACCGTCCGCGACGCGGCCGAAGCCCCTGCCCTCGTCATGAAGTTCTACAAGGCCGCACGTCGCAACAGCCCGAAGGGCCCTGGCGGTCGCAAGAGCAGAAACCTAAAGGACCCGAACGGCCCAATCTACTAGTGCGCCAATGGCTGAAGAGCGGAAAAGCCTGTACCAATCCCTGCCCGCGTGGCTGAGGCTGATGCGTCCCGAACAGTGGACGAAGAACGGACTGGTCCTCGCCACCTTCTTCTTCGCCTACTGGGACCCGCAGCAGCACCTCCGCGAGCAAGGACTTCGCCCCTTCGCCATCTCGGCCGCCGCCGCCGCGCTCTTCTGCCTCGTCTCCAGCGGCATCTACGCCCTGAACGACTGGCGCGACCGCGTGGCAGACCGCCTTCACCCCGTCAAGCGTTTCCGACCCGTCGCTTCGGGCGAAATCAAGCCCAAAACGGCCCTCGCGATGGCCGCAGGGCTTCTGGCGGCCGGCATCCTCGGTTCGCTCTTTTCATTGTCGCTTTGCGCCGTCCTCTCCGCCTACGCCCTCCTCCAGCTCCTCTACACCTTCCGTCTGAAGCACATTCCGCTTGTCGACGTCTTCGTCATCGCCTCGGGCTTCGTCCTCCGCGCCATCGCAGGAGCGGCAGTCCTCTCCGCTCGCATCTCGCCCTGGCTCCTCCTCTGCACCTTTCTCCTCGCCCTCTTCCTCGCTCTCTGCAAGCGCCGCCAGGAAAAGGTGACGCGCAGCGAGCACGAACAGCGCCACTCCGTCCGCGTCTACAGCACCCAGCTTCTCGATTCGCTCATCGCGATCACGGCGGCCGCGACAATCGTCTCCTACTCGCTCTACACCCTTTCACCGGATACGGTTGCGCGCTTTAGGACATCCCTGCTTGGACTCACAATCCCACTTGTCATCTTCGGCGTCTTCCGCTACCTGCACTTGGTCTACAGCGCGCGCGCCGGCGAGCGCCCGGAGCAGGTGCTTCTCACGGACAAGGCCATTATCGCGACCATCGTCCTCTACGGGCTGATTGTCGCGGGCGTCTTCCTCCTCCGCTAAGGAACAGAGTTGATGCAAACAATGAACGACGAACATGCCATCCCGGCGCGGGCGCAATCGCCCGACGGAATTGGCGATTGGCTATGGCTAGACGGGCTTGACCTTCCCCTTGAGGGCCGTGCATACACTTCGCCAGAAGAGGCCGAAACGCCCTACGACCGTCTTCCGACGGCACGGAAAAGCGTCATTCCCGAAGCCGTATGGTTCCTCCAGAAGCACACGGCTGGAATGTGCTTCCGTTTTCGCACGGACTCCAGGCACATCCGCATCTACTGGAAGCCGCGATTCGAGAACCTGGACATGTGGCACATGCCATCTACGGGCGTGAGCGGCGTCGACGTCTACCAGTACGACGCCGAAACCGGGTGGCAATACGTCAAGCCGCCATGGCCTGTGCCGCCCAAATTCGAAGGCGCTGCCTACACGTGGGAGAATGTCGTGCCTAACGCGCCAACGATGGTCTATCTTCCGCTCTACAACGGAATCTCCGACTTCCGTCTCGGTGTGGAGCCGGGCGCACAGGTCCATCCGCTGCCGCCCCGCGAATCTGGAATCGTCAAACCCGTCGTCTTCTACGGCACTTCCACTACGCAGGGCGGATGCGTTTCACGCCCCAGCCTCTGCCTCACATCCGTTGCGGGGCGCATGCTCGACGCTCCCGTCGTCAACCTCGGCTTCTCCGGATCGGGACGCATGGAGCGCGAAATGATCAATGTCATCGCCGACGCAGAGGCATCCGTTTATGTTCTCGACACTGTCGGCAACGTCAACCAGGACGACATCAGGGACCGCTACGAGGACTTCGTACGCGGACTTCGCGCATGTCGCCCCGGCGTCCCAATCGTCCTCACCGCCAACGCCTGGATATTCAATGTCCGCCACCGTGAAAGCGCGGCTCTGATCCGAGACATCTGGAGAAAGCTCCGTGCCGAAACCCCTGATGAATGGGCGAACCTGTATTTCACCGGCGACTTCGACGGCCCACTTGCCATCGACGCCGACGGCACCGTCGAAGGATGCCACCTCAACGACATCGGCTCCGTCCGGGCAGGTCGAGTCTTCGGCGAAACCATACTCAAGGCGCTTGCCTCCAGTGCATCCGTGCGGTTCCATCCGGAATCCGCCATGCCTACAGACAGCCAGCCATGAGCGCCATGCCCCACCACCTGGCGGGCGTTCTGGTGACGAACGCCGTCGAGCGGTCCGTTGCCGCCGCCGTTCAGGAGAATGCGGCCTTGCAGGCGGGGCTTGCGGATTGCGTGTCGCTCAGCGACTACTCTGCGCTTACGCGAAGACGGAATGGCGCCACCATCTGGACCGAAGCGCTGCAAAGGGCGGTGGATGAGCACGAAATCGTCGTGCTGCCGCCAACGGACGAGCCATATCTCGTCGATGGAACCGTAGTGCTGCCCTCCAACAGACGCATTGAGGCGACTGGCGCCACCGTGCAGATGGCGGACGGCATGAAGACCGTTCTCTTCCGGAACGCCAACGCGGCGGACGGCACGTTCGCGCCCGTCCAGCCAGGTTCGCGCGACACGAACATCGCCATTGTCGGCGGGACATGGGAGGACTGCTGCACCAAGCGGGCAGGCTACGGAAAAAGCGGAATGCTCAACTTCCTGCCGCGCCGCCTCGGCAACTTCTTCGGCGTTTCGGCAATAATGTTCTTCAGTAACTGCGAACACGTGAACATCGTAGGCGCCACATTCCGCCACGCAGGCGCCTTTGCGGTCCAGGTCGGCGACGGCGACGCCTTCCGATTCGAAGACATTTCATTCGACCATTGCTTTGCAGACGGGCTGCATCTGAACGGCAACCTCTCGCGGGTGCTGGCGCGGCGCATCCAAGGCCAGGTCGGCGATGACCTCGTGGCGCTCAATGCATACGACTGGCTCAATTCTTCGGTGTCGTTCGGTCCGCAGCGCGACATCCTCTGCGAAGAACTGGAACTTGTCCGCGCTCCGGGTTTCCGCGTCTATCCCGCCATCCGCATCCAGCCCGCCAAGTACCGCTACGCCGACGGCTCGACTGTCGATTGCTCCGTTTCGAATGTCGTGTTCCGCCATGTCCGTGGAATAACGACTTTCAAGTGCTACCTCCAAACGCCCCCGTACAAGATCGGAGAAACACCGGAATGGGGCGAAACCGGGTCCGGCGGCAATCTGATCTTCGAGGACATCGAGATCGACCTGACCGGCCCCATAGATGACATCGGTCAATACGCATCGTCTGATCCCGTGCGGGGGCATTTCGGTGCCTTTGAATTCGGCGCGAACCTTTCGTCTGTCGAATTTCGGAACATTGACGTGAGATTGCACGCCGACCGCTATCCGCTTTCGCACCTCGTCACGGTCGGCCCCAAATCATGCGTGTTGCCGCAAAACGACGAGAAGGGCGCGACGGAGATCTTCGACCCCTATGTGGAGTGCCACATTGGCAAGGTGTCGCTCTCAAACGTCCGCGTCGGCGGCGCGATTCCCGGCGAACTCGTCCACGTCACCGCTTTCGACGATGTCAACGGCGACGGCCTGTCGTCCGGCCACGGCGAAATTCGCCGAATCATCCGCAGAGTCGACGCGACCGGCAGCACAAACGCCGACCTTGGGTGTCGTGCCAACACCAATCCCCTACTCCCCGACGGACTCGTCCTCCTCGCCGATGTACAGACCGCCGGCAGGGGACGGCAGGGGCGCGCCTGGACCTCCCCACCTCTCTCCGGCCTCACCTTCTCCATCCTGCTCAAGCCCGATGTGACGCCCCTTCGCGCATCGACACTGCCTCTCGTCGTCGGCCTCGCCGTCGCACAGGCGGTTGAGCGTCTCCTCGCAGAGGAGTCCAATGTCGAAAGTCGAAGGTCAAAGGTCGAAGGTCGAACACCGAGAGCCGGACAACTGGTCGGCCTCAAGTGGCCGAACGACATCCAGATTGACGGACGCAAACTCTGCGGCATCCTCTGCGAAATGCACGCAGAAGGCGAGCGTGTCCGCCACATCGTCGCCGGCATTGGCCTAAACGTGAACCTCACCGAAGACGAAATGCCCCCCGAAATCGCCGCCATCGCGACATCCCTCAGCATCGCCGCCGGACATCCCTTCGAGAGGGGCGAAGTCCTCGACGCCATCCTCCTTTCACTTGGGGAATACTACCAACGCTGGCTAACACGAGGGTTCGATTCCCTTCGCCCCGAAATCTCCAAATTCGACGTCCTCCGCGACCACCCCGTCACCATCAAGCGCGGCTCAACGACACTTCACGGCATTGCTTGCGGCATCGCGGAAGACGGAGCCCTCCTCGTTCGCCGTGACGACGGCACCATCGAACCCGTCTATTCAGGTGACGCCCATGTCAAAATGTAGGATGTGGATGACTGACACCAGACGCACCATTCTCGAACCGTAAATCCGCACGAGGTGCGAATGGTGATATTCGGCTCCTACTCTTTCACGCGCAGGATGCAGGCATGGGAACAGGGGAGCCGAATGGGAAGTTCGATTCCACCGTGAATCTGTCTGAAGCCGATTTCCCGCCAAACGCCGCCACATTCAAGAATTTCAACGGATTGCGGGCAGCTAGGCGCTCTAAGGTAGATGGTTGCCAGTTCGTCGATGTTCGTGTTGAAGACAGCGAGAAATGTACTCCCATCGGGATGGCACCGTTCCAGAAGCGCGATATCCTGATCCGCGAGCGCCGCCCAGCCGTTCCAGCCAAGTTCACCCAGTGCCAAAAGGAACCAATCCTTGCGCATATCCGTAAGTGCCGGATGCATCTGGTATCCACCCGCGAAAAAGGCCGTGGTGACAACTCGCCCGCCAAGAACGTTGGTCGCCGCGACCATCCCCGGCGCAACGACCTCGACATCGGGCGATCCATGAAACTCCGCGTAGCAGAGCTGCGTGACAATCTCCGCGTCTTGTGAAAGGGGCGTCAGAAGGGGTGTGCCGTCATCGTGGCTGAAGACGTATGTCACCCCACGAACGGGGTCGCGCTCGAGGTTGTAGCGCGGGGATGGTCCCTCGGCTCGAACGCCCATGAGGTCGGAAAGCCCGCGCGCCGTGAGCGCAGCCGCCGCCGAGCCATCGACCAGTACGCGATGGCGGAACATTTCACGCAACTCGCTCTCCGGCAATTGCGACGCGGCATCCGCGCCGCCGAGCGCATAGATTGCATCGCCGGAAAAGTCGCCGAGGCAGCGGAACGGGACGCCGAAGCCGCCGGCCATGCCGCTTCCCCAGTCGCCTCTGCCGGTGAAGGACTCGCGCGGCGCTGTCGGGTGCCAAGGAGCGCGGCCACCAATCAAGGGAATGACAATTCCGGCGAGTTCGCTTGTGTCGGCAACCTCGGCTATGGCGTTGCAAACGCCGCGGCGCGAAGAGAGGGCATCAGTGTAGGCGCGCGATATCGGGAACGCGCCCTTGTGCGCATTGCAATACCATAGTTTGGAACCGCGCAACCCGCAGAAGGCCGCAGCCTCCAGTTTCATCTCCAGTACCGATGCCGACATGCTCCATCGGTTGTGCGGACATGAGTCCGACTCGTCGAGGAGATACGGTATGCCGCGATTCCAGTCTGCGATCGCCATCGTGTAGGCGAGCATGTCGGAGAATGTGGCGAGTGTGCGGTGGAGGTAGATGGCGTTGTCGATGCGCAGCACAGGGAGCTGTCCGGCCGCAGCGATGCGCGTGGCAGCGGCGGCTGCGTAGCGCCGTTCGAGGCCGGGAGTGCATGCGCCGGCGGGGAGAGTGGGGTCCACCTCGTCCAGCGCAGAGCGCACCAGGTCCACAATGCTGTCCACAAAAGAACGCTGCAGTTTCTCAAAGGCGACGCATACGGCGTCGCCGGGATGACACGCCGCCACCGCCGCGCGAAGCGATTCCGATGTGTGCGCGGTGCCGTTCTCAGCGTTGAACTTATCGACATGGCGCTCGCAGAAGCATTCCACGCCAAATGTGCCGCTCGCGTGGACATCGTCGTCAATCAACAGAAAGCAGGGCTTTTCTCGCGCCAGCATCAATACGACATCGTGCAGATACCGGCGGCAACCGGGATCAAGCGGGCAAAAGCGCTTCTCACGACCCTCAAGGGTAATGGAGCGCATCCACGGCTCCTCATCCTTGTCCACGCGTGGCCAGTGGCCGAGAGTGGACTGCATTAGGACGCCTAGGCGGATTCCACTGCCCTCCAGTTCGCGACGCAACTTCCGATAGCTTTCGACGAGAAACTTCGCCTTCGCGATCGCGGGTCGCCCTTCGGGGTGAAGGGAGAGCGAGTAGAAGACGATGTCATTGCCAGTCCGCTCCCTGTATTCGACCATCTCCCGCGCAAGTTGGTCCTCGCTTCCGGGTGAAAATGGCGCGATGTTCAGGACGGTAAACTGGTCATGTGCAAAAAGACTCATGTTCCCCATCTCACTTCGCCTCGGGATAGGGGTAGCAGTTGAAGGCGGTGTTCGGGATCGACTCCGCCGGGACGCCGTCCCTGATCCGCCTCGCGACGAAGGATGGTTCCTTAAAGAAGCTGAACCCCACGACATCAATGAATGTCAGGTCCGGCCTGTCGCAAAAGACGCAGGCGTCGGCAAAGGGATCGCGAAGCCTCCAATTCTGGACGTGCGCGCTGAAATTCCCCTCAACGTATGAGGATGCGCCATCGTAATGGTAGAGCGGCGTGAGGCCGGCGTGCTCCCCTCCGAACCTGTATCGGATGAGGGCCATTTCGCCATGGTTGGCCGCCCAGCTGTAGTCCCCGACCTGCGATGCGTCGAACTTCTCGTGATAGGTCTCCTCGTCCTCAAAGTATCCGGGGACACCCAGAACGTCCTGCGCAATGAGGACGCCGCCGGTAAGGTTGACGATGGAGGCGAAGGACTTGACATGCGGTCCGTGAGCGGGTGCCTCCCTGCTGATGGAATGCCAGAATGCGTCTATGAGGAAGGAATTGGCGTTTCCCCGGTACAGGCGCGGCGTCATGGAACTCCCGCCAGTCATTTCAATTCGCCAGGCGGACTTGCCCTCCGCCGCCGCAAGGATCGACTCGCCCTTCTGGGCGTAGAAGCCGCAGTTGCGGATGCGCAGCGTCCCCTTCGTCCCGGTGCAGGCGATTGCGTGTTCACCGCCATGGATCCCGACGTTCTCGAAAAGGATGTCCGCGCCTTCGGCCAAGCGGAATGCGGATAAGCCGTCGTTCGCCGTAACAATCGACCGCCCATGCGTCAGGACATGGACGCGTCCTGTTACGTCGATTGCCTTGCCGAGGCGGATCCATCTGGGCGGCAGCATGACCGTCGCGCCTCCGGGATGCGCGACCGCCTTGTCGAAGAGCGCCTGCACGTGCGCTGCGTCGTCGCCCTCCTCGTCATACGTCTCCCTGCCAATCGCATCGTCGGAGATGACAGGTCCCGCGTCGCAGTCCGGCGGGGCGGAAAGCCGGATGGCAACGCGGCGCCGATGCGGAGCCGCGCCCTCTCTGCGGAACGGCTCAAGCGCGGGCGGAAGCGTTGCGTCGAACGCCTCGGCCTTCACATGCGACACCTCCACGCCAATGCATTTCGAAACGGGGATGTCTGGATGCCCCCAGACGGACTGCGCGGAATTCTCCTTTGGCCAGCGTGCGATTTCCTCCGGCGTCGGCTCGCGCTCGAACGCGAAGATCCGCTTCGGCTTTTCCGGCGTCGTTACCGCCTCCAGACCATCGACGACGACCATATTCGGGAATGTCCCGGCGGCGAAACGTATGGCAGGGGCGTCGCCGTTGTCAAGCGTCACGTCCTTCAGGGTGATGCTGCGGGCGACATTCCCGCGGCAGGCTTCAACGCCGCTTTCAATCGCCGCGACGTCACCGCGCGAGGCGAACGTGCAGTCCGACACGTAGAGGGTCGTCCCCGTCGCGGACACGACGGCGCACTGCTTCCCCGCGGCGGGATCGCACACCGTCGAGAAGCGGACGCGGTTTAGATGCATGCAGCTTCCAACGCGCGCCGCGACAGCCGCGCCGGGAACCGCATCAACCGTGCAGTCCCGTACGACGCCGCCGTCGCAGCGGATGTCGAACGCGCAGGCGTTAGCGCTGAAGCGGCAGTTCTCGACGATGATCTGCGTCGAATTGGGGAAACGCACCATGGTCGCTGGATCCCTGCGCTTCAGCGACACACGCCCATCCTCGCCGCGCGCGACCTCGCATGGCGGACATCCCCTGTGCCTGTCGTAGTCCGTCATCTGCCCGTCGGCTGGTCGCCATGAATCGGAGACTACGGCAGTTCCCGATGCGCCCGAAAAGGAGCAGTCCGAGACGAAGAAAAGGGAATCGCTGGCGTTGCACGTCCACTGCCGCAACTGGACGAACCCGCCCTCGAAAGCAAGATGCTCGACCTGGACGAAGTAGCCGTAGTGGAAGTAGAACGTCTCCTCTTTGGGCGAGACGTTGCGGACAACGGCGCCGGGTTCGCCCCTGAGGTTGACGCGGTGGAGGAACATGACCGGCCCCGTCACCTTGTAGATGCCCTTGGGGAAGAAGACTTCACCGCCCACGCCGTCCCAAATCCAGCCGCCATCGAAGTGGATGTGGTCGCGGCGGCTGACCCTCTTTCCCTCCGGATAGAGGGCGTCCGCCGCCCGCTGTATGGCGAGGGTGTCGTCATGGACGCCGTCGCCGACGGCGCCGAAGTCGCGGACATTCACCGAGCGGGCCGCGAAAAGGGGTGCCGCGACAATGGCCGCCAAAATCGCTGAGGCAAGTCCCTTCATGCAGTTACTCCCATGTCGCGCCGACGGGGCAGGTCAAGCGGAAGCCGAGATACGGCGAGCCGCCTGTATCCCCCCAGTAGCCAACTTCCCTGAAAGCGGACCGGCATGTGAAGTAGGCGTAGTTTGAGCAGCCGCCGCGCGCCCGCCTCTGGTATTTCGACGGCGGCGTGGTTCCGCCGTTGGGATCGACAAGCGGGTCGGGCGCACCGAGGCTGATGTCCGCCACGCACCAGTCCAGGCACTGCTCTTCGACATTCCCGAGCATGTCATAAAGCCCGAATGCGTTCGGCTTGAGCATTCCCACTGGCTGCTGGTTGCGGGTTGAACTGTCGAAAGCCGGGGAGTTGCCAGTGCACCAGGCGATTTCATTCACCCCCGCCCGCGACTGCTGGTTGTCCCCGGTGACGTCCTTGCTGCTGTAAAGCGTGTTTGTGGTTCCCGCACGGCAGGCAAACTCCCATTCCGCCTCGGTCGGCAGGTCGAAGTCAACGCCCGTTTTCGCGCGCAAATTGCCGCAGAAACTCCAGGATTTGACAAGGTGCTTGTAGGTGTTGGTCGGCCAGCATATCTTCTCGCCGTTTTGCCCTTCGTCGCGTCCCCCGCGCATTGTTGTGTAGGAAACCTGATTGACGGGACGCCAGTCGGCGTTTTCGGCGTTCTTGTTAAAGCTCGGCCTAGCAGACTGGATTTTGTAATACTGCGCCTGCGTCACCTCGAAGACCCCGACGAAGTAGTCGTGGGTGATCATCACGTCGTGCTGGGTCTCGTTCTGGGGATAAGCGTACGCCGCCCGCGCCCATTCGTCCGCCGCCCGCGAGCCGATCTTCCAGACGAGGTTCTTCGCCGGCACCTTCCGCATGACGAGTTTCGACGTCTTGTAGGCGACGTCGTTTGTCACACCTGTCCAGAT
>JAEEGL010552123.1_pt1 | contig 10108 bp, 5 predicted proteins | sample 9134231 | NCBI WGS metagenome assembly JAEEGL01 (sample SAMN16246548, study PRJNA631951) | gut metagenome | biome: gut microbiome; feature: rumen; material: fiber-attached | host: Bos | place: Iran: Karaj | collected 2018-10 | reverse complement strand
GCCAGGGACTCTTCCATTATGGGGTCCGACGCATACATGCTCTTAAGATAACAGTAAAATCCCCTTAACTCAGGAAGCTGGTCTTCTGTCTCCATACTGACAGAAAGCATCTCGAGTATCCGTCCGGCCTCCTCGGTCCTTTTCTCCATCAGAAGGATCTGTGCCTGAACCAGACGCAGATCCACTCTGTCCGTATCTTCGGAAAGCACCGGTGTGATCAGCGCCGCGCTCTCCCTGCACCACTCTGATTTTGTTATGCGGCCCACCCTGAAATCTATATACTTTGAAGTAAGCTTTATGAAAAGTTTCCTGTCCCTGTGGTCCGGCACCACCTCAAGGGCATGGACATACACAGGGATGGAGTAAGACTCGTTCTCACTGTTTATAACTATACAGCCTTTATTAAGTCCTGCATGCAGTTTTTCACTGTCCACATGGTAACCGATAACGGCCTCGTTTTTATCGAAATCGGAAGAAGTGATAACATCCGTATCATTTTCCAGAAAATCTCCCCGGACGGATATGGCTAATCTTGAATATCCCCATCCCTCACGACGCACAATGATCTCACCGGGATCATCTGCCTCCGATATGTCTATATCTATCTCTTTGCAGTCAAAACTGTATGTAGGCGGCACTTTCTTATGGGCTATCTGCAGGAATTTTTCCATATTGAACTGGTTGCCGCTGTATACGGAAAGAGCCCTGTAGGCTGTCATATACTGGGCATCCGTTCCGGAAAGAATATTCACAAAACTTCCGGAATAGAACAGGTCGCAGGCTGTTTTCCAGTCTGTCATGGCAAGGTTCGTAAAATGGAAAAGATTGCGGATATCACCCAGGCTGCTGCCGGGTATCTCGCTTAAGATATTTATCTCGAAGGGAATCTCGTATTCACCGTGGTCGGATACAATATAAACCGTACCCTTATGCACATCCCCGGGCTCAAGTCCCTTGGAAGAGAGCCTGTAAGAAATCTCACTGCTGCCTCCCGTAAATTCCGTCTCCCTTAACTGAAAACGGAGGTCCGTACAGTAAACAAAACCCCTGGTATTCTTCTCCCCCATGATATAAAAGGAGCCGAACTGCTCGCTGTCAGCCGACATGGCGCTGCTTATAACATCACAAGAAAAAGAGAGGGGTTTCACCTCCCTGCCAAAGTCATACTGTTCATCCAGGATGTTCTGTATAGTGTCTTTCATACGGAGAATATTATACCATAATCCAAATGTTATTAAAACAAGCAAAAAACTAACGATCCCACACCGATAGGTTGCCATTTGCCATGATAATATGCTTTAATAATGGCATGAGGGTGTTGGTTAAATGGAAAAAGAGCATAATGTTTTCCATACTTCTGCTTATGGTGTTGGGAATTTATATTACCATAGGCAGCAAGGGTGAGGAAAAGTCAAAATTCGGTTCCACTACTTTCGAAAAGGTGGGGGCTGTTACCCATATCAAAAAGATCGACGTAAATGTAGTCACTACCAGAAACTATCTCAGGTATTTCCAAGACAGTTCAAGAAAAGAAATAGCCAACGCCATCAAGCGGATGGGCGTAGATTTCGTTGCAATCTCGGATGATTATATATATTTTCAGGAATTCCGCATAATAGATGGCGGTCCGGACATTACGGATCCTGCATCGACTGAGGAACTCATCTCGGGATCTTCGGACAGCTACGAGATAACAAGTGCCTTCGAACATGAGGATCTTACTTTAGGCGAACTGACATTCCACAGAGTCTGTTACAGCAGAAAAGATACCCAGTACCAGGATTACGGTGTAGTGGCAGATTATTTCACCGAGCATAACGGACAGATACTTGAGATCAGATGCTACAACGAAGAAAGCCGTCCCCCTATTTATGAGGATACGGTCAATCTTCTGATTTCAAAATATGAACCCCAAATGGAAAACTATACCTTCGGCGCTCCCGCTCACGCCGCCGCTGAGGACTCCACGGTCTTATCCTGTATAAAAAGCATTACCTTCGCCCCCTGGCTCCTGATAATGCCATTTATCTACGCACTGCTATGCGGCCTTACATACACCGGACGTTCGGAACGTCTTTATAACAGCGATACAAAAAAACATTATTATGTAGGCGATGACGGAACGGGATGGAACGAGGATTTTCTTTCTCTTCGCATATCAAAAATGCTCCTTGGATTCTTTGCCGTACTGATTGTCTTCCATCATCTGGTACAGCAGTCGGGAAGCAACGATGCAGGCCTCCTCTACATCCTTGAGGATTTCGGTGTCGGCTTTGTAGGCGTATTCTTCTTTTTCTCAGGCTACGGCCTTTATGAAAGCTTTAAGAAAAAAGACGACTACCTGAACAACTTTTTCAAAAAAAGGTATCCTGCGGTACTAATTCCTGCATATACCGCCCTGATCATATTCCTTTTATTTGATATCATCGACGGCGGCATCACTTCCCCTCTCGATTTCATTGCAAAGATCACGGGCTTGAAGCTTTTAAATCCTCATATGTGGTACATTGTGGAGATTGCCATACTTTATCTCCTGTTTTTCATGGTATTCAGGCTGATCAAAAAACATTCTGTCGCTCTCGCCATCCTTTTTATCTGTGTCCTGGGGATGGCAGCAGGATCCCTGCTGTCAGGCCACGGGGATGCCTGGTTCCAGGGGGAATGGTGGTACAATACCAGTCTTCTATTCCCCTTCGGCATATGGTTTTCCATGCATAAGGAAAAACTCACGGAACTCATGAAGCACTACTATATGCTTCTGATGCCCGTCACTCTGGTCCTGTTCGTGGTATTCTACAAAGCGACCGCATATATGCTCGAAAAATACAGCTACTGGAGTGAAACAGCTCTTGACCCCGGTTATGACGACAAGATAAGGTGCCTGTCAGTCCAGTGTCCCATGGTGCTTTTTTTCGTCCTGCTGCTGCTCTTTATAGGCCTGAAATTAAAGATTGGAAACAGATGCCTTGAAGCGCTTGGAACCATATCACTTGAGCTTTACCTTATCCATAATCTTTTCTTAAGCATCTTTTCCTCCTTCAAGGGGACAGGCATATTTTACACCTGCGTTATACTGTCATCACTGGCTTCGGCAGCGGTACTGCACTACATAAACACCGTCATCCTCTGCCTCCTCTATAAAAAGCCGTTACCGGATATCAGCAGGCATAAAAAAACATTTGACGAATACCTCCGTAAAAAAAGGGAAAACTCATTGTCCTTTTCAAAAAAACTGGGGCTCTGCCTTAAATACGCAAAAAGACATAAGGGCAAGGTGCTCTTAGTAACATTCAGAAGCGCCGTCTGCATCATCATTTGTATCATCACCATCTTTCCCATATTCGTGATGGTGATCAACTCCACCAAGACCAGCCATGAGATTCTTCAGGGACTGTCCTTTCTGCCGGGCGGAAGCTTCGCCAACAACTTTAACGAAGTCAAATCCTATATGAAGAGCATGGGTGAAGACTTCTACTCCATAATGGCAAGGTCATGCATCATATCCGGATCCTGTGCACTCCTGGGTACATACATAGGTGCCCTTTGTGCATACGGTTTCGAGCATTACTCCTTCAAAGGAAAAAAGGCACTATGGATAACAGTCATCTGCTCCCTTATGATACCGCCCGTAGCCGGCAGCGTAGGATTTTTCAAAGTCGTTCTGGCACTCCATATGTACGACCATATACTGCCGGTCATACTTGTGGGCCTGGCCATTCCTTCCTGCGTGTACTTTCTCAGGATGTACCTGCATTCCCTGCGGCTTCAGGAAATAATCGAAGCTGCCAGGATAGACGGATGTCCCGAATTCCTGATCTTTAACAGGATCATACTTCCTATCCTTAAGCCGGCCCTGCTGCTACAGCTTATATTCAACTTTTCCATGAGCTGGAACAATACAATATACCAGAGTCTGGTGCTTCTGGACATAAAAAAGAAGACAATTGCCCTTTTCCTCAAGACTCTGACCGGCGGATATGGTACCGGATCTGACCCTGTCATATACTGCATCATCCTTCTGGCAACAGTACCTTCCCTTGCCGTTTACATACTGTTTTCTTCCGGCATAATGGCCAACATAAATATCGGCAGCATTAAGGAATAACAGCTTGCCGAATACTCCCGGCCGTGTTAAAATTAAAGTGTATCAATAGGTGGCATGGATGCCTTTCAACATTATCAAAGGAGTGATGATCATGAATGTATCGGGTACATCAAACATTTCTACACTGTTTTCATCACTGGGCGGTTCGAATAATAATAAATCTACAGATTTGTTTTCGTCGCTGAATTCGTCATCGTCGAATACAAATCAGAGCATCGGCTTCGACCTGACCAATTACAGTGCATTAAAGAACGGCAGCTACTACAAGGTGATGAAGAAATATTACAATTCGAAGCCTGAGGCTTCCGAAGATGATATTGCGGCTGCTGAGAAAAAGATCAAGGACACTGCAAATGCAGCTGGAAGCGTTGTTACTTCCTTCAACAAACTGAGCTCCCTTTCTTTTGCTGAGGATGACAGAGAGGAATCTGCATCAAAGATAGAGGATTTCGTAAAGAGCTATAACAGCCTTATCAAAAAGGGCACCGACTCCCTCTACAGCAATGTGGCACAGAAAACCGAGTGGCTTAAAAACCTCACTGAGGAATCCGGCAACCTGCTCGAGAAAGCAGGAATTAAAGTAGGCTTTGACGGCGAGCTCAGCTTCGACAAGGATAAGTTCCTTAAAGCAGATGAAAGCACCCTGAATGAGATTTTCAAGGGCAATTCTTCCTGGGCATCAAAAGCTGAATACAAAGCTGAGCAGATTTACTCTCTTGCCCTTACAGGAGACACATCCGCTAATTCCTATACGAATTCAGCGTTGCTTAACGGCGGTGCAGGCTCCTCCTATTCTACCAGCGTATAAGCGTTAAACAAAAACTATTAAAAACAGCCGGACATGAGATTTCCTGTCCGGCTGTTTATTTTATATTGCTCGTGAAACACTTACCTTGAAGCATTTTCACATAAAAAACGGAGAGCTGATCATTGCTCTCCGTTTTTTATTTAATTATTTCATTCCATACGTCCTATCAAAAAGCCGTACTGTGAAATTACTTATAGTATGCAAGTATCTCTGATGCTGCCTTCTTTACATCGGTCAGATCCCAGCTGTCTACATCAGAAGAACTGAAGGAGATTGTCAGAGCCTCCTCATCACCCCATGAATCTTCATAAGGAATAAGGATATAGGCATACTTGTACTCCCAGCCGTCATCCTCTACTTTCTCCTCGATGGCAACTATTACATACTGTCCGTTAACCGTTATGCTGTCGCTGTAGAGATCATAATCTGCGGAATAAGAAGTAAATCCGTCCGGAACATAATTCTCATCCTCAGTAAACTGCTTGAAATCATAAGGCGCATATTTGCTTACGTAGTAGCTTGCCCAGTCGTCATTCTCATAGTAAAGGGAATAACTGTCAGAATATGTCATATTCAGCTCATAATCAGCATAGGGATAAAGTGTGATCACGCCGCCGTCATATGCAAAATTTACGCTTCCATCGTCATTGATATCAAGATCTGTAGTAGTAGTAGTGGTGGTGGTTCCTGTATCTCCCGGATCGCTGCCGTCATCATAACCGTCACCATCAACTAAAACATCTCCGCCGTCATCCCAGCCATCGCCGGCATCACCGGGTAAAGATGCGCCGCCCATTGAGCCTCTGTCTACTGCCTCATCCTTAACATCATCAGGAATCTCAACTTCGGTATCATTGATATTGGAAGCAGTATTTCTGAAATAGAAGGATGTAAATGACAGTCCGTCAGGTGAGAACATACCGCCAAGGTCATCCTCGCTGACACCTGCAATATCCATGCCCTTCCTTACCATAGCTGCAAGATCAGTCTCGCTGAGATCAACTTCACATGATACACAGTATCCGTTTTTCTTTGAAGCATATATTGTCGCATCAACCTGAACGTACTGCAGCATGGACTTGATATCCTTAACTGTAACATCACCGGAATCCTCGATCATGTCCTTTAAGCTTTCACCGTCTTCATTCTCTACTGAAAGCAGGACATCAAGCACCTCTTCAAACTCATCACCTGTAGTATTAAGTTTAAGAACATAGCAGTTCTCGCCGCCTACCTTCTCGGTCTTTTTCTGAAGTTCTGCCTTGTAAAGAACCTGCTTAAGTGCTTCCTGCACCTCTTCTATCTTTTCTTCATCAAGTCCCTTACCGACCTCAGCAGTACTCATACTCCACTCTTTATCTTCAGAGTCATAGAAGTATACGGTCTGCTCTTTGTCATCACCGGTCGTATAAATCTCTGTTGAATACTTGGGAACGTCGTTGCCCAGCATGCTTGTCAGCATCTCAGGAATAGTAAGCTTGGCATTTACGATGGAATGTGTCATCGTATCCTCACCATCCTTAACCACCTCTGACTCAGCATCCCCGGAAACAGCAAAATCCATGCTCATTCCCTGGCTTGCGTAAGAAATGCCTACATCAAACTCCATCTCGTTGGTAGCAGACTCAGGCTGTGTTTCGAACATCTTATCAACTACCTTCTGTGTGTTCATGAACAGACTGCAGCCCGACAGGATGCTTGCTGACAGTCCGGCTGCAAGAGCCAGTGACAGCATTTTCATACCTTTTTTCATGTTTTCTCCTCCTTTGTTCAACTTATGATTCCTTTTCCCCTCACTCGCTATATCGGAGTGCATAAAAGAACAGAGAGTATTTTACCATAAAACAGCTATGTTATTCAACTTAAAAAGCCTTCGAGACCTTATCGGCGCCGAAGGCTTATGAAAATCTCATTATCTGCCTGGCTAAATACTTAGTACTTGATGCCTGCCACTTTCCATACACCGTCCATCTTGACGAAATAGAAATGTCCGTCTGTCGGAAGAATGACCGGGTTCTGGGCCGCACCGTATACATGCATAGACTGCTCGATATAGGCCTCAACATAACACACATCTTCACTGTAGCATACGAAATCCTTTATCTCCTCATTCTGAATGGTCACATTGCTGTGGGAAGCAAAGAACTCATTTGAGGAATTACGCTTGATCATCGCCAGCGCCTCGCTGCCCGAAGGGAAATAAGGCGAGAGATTGTCGATGGATGTATCCCCGGAAATAAAATTAGCAAAAGTAATGGCAAGCTTTATCGCCCGCTCTTCCAGTTCCTCCTTCTCGGGGGAATCGGAAGAAAATCCCACTTCATAGCGTCCCGCAGCCTCATCATAAACGGCTGCAATCTCCATGCCGCTCGCATCCTTCGCAGTCACTGTAGGCTGCTTATAGAAGCCTTCCCCATAATAGTCCGCAAGGTCAGGAATACGTCCGTAAGGATCCACATACTTGTTTTCCTCGGATTCGATACCGCTCTGAACGCAGTACTCCGAAGAAAGAGGAATGCCGTTCACAAGTATGGTATAGTTTTCAGGTGCTTCCACGGAAAAGCTTTCCGTAGGCGCTGTATAAAAGTTAAGTTCTGTCATCTCCCAGACAGGGAAATGGTATTCCCTTTCCTCTGTAGAAGACTTGCGGAGCTTGATATCCGCAACAGCATAGCCGTCTGCTGTTATGGTATAGTTTGGCGTATCCTCACTATATCCCGACGCTTCGTTAAAGCTTATGGTCTTGCCGGCCAGGAGCGACCCCATATACTCTTTGAGATCATCCTCTGTCTCAAACTCATTTACCTGGGGCTTCTCAGCCATATTCTCATAGATATAGTCTATGTCCGCATTTTCAAAATGTGCCAGTATATCCCCCATTGACAGCACGGGTCTGCTGTCCTGGTAAGCCTTCTCATAATCGATGGTAAAGTTGTAGAAATAATTAAGTCCGTAAACTATAGCCGCAACCAGTGCCGCAGACCAGACAAACATGAATACAAAGAAGATCAGCCAGCCTTTTTTTCTCTTGCGGCTCAGTTCATCCTGTTCCTTATTTTTAGGCTTGTGCCTGTTATTTTCTTTTTTTGATGCTTTGGGTGATTCTTTTTTTGTATTTTTCTTTGAAGACGCCTTAGGCTTGTCAGTTTTTGCAGGCTTTATTTCCGCCCCGGCCTGTTTTTTAGGATTCCGATCTGCCTCCGTTTTTACGGAATCAGCCGGACAGCGGCGCACGTGTTCAAACTGCTCCACATCGTCATCATCCGATTCTTCTGTATCATCCTCATCTGCTTCGTCATTTTCGCCATCTTCATCTTCATCAGCATAGTCTTCGTCTATATCACCAGACTCTTCGCCTTCGCCATTTTCACCATACTCGTCTTCATCAGCATAGCCTTCGTCATACTCACCGTCTTCATCATCGTACTCTTCTTCAACTACATCATCATCTTCTTCGTCGCCGTAGTCTTCATCGATGACATCACCCTCTACTTCATCGTCATAGTCCTCGTCGATGCCATCCTCTTCGTATTCGTCATACTCATCTTCAGAAGAAGCGTACCTGCGTCCCGCATCATAGCGTGAGCCGTGACCATAGTCCTCTGCATCAATATCATCTTCATCATCCTCGGGATCAAAATCCACGATATTGATAAACTGCAGGGTATCGTCAGAAACCTCTTTATACCTGTCTGCTCTTTTTATCCTTGAATCAGGAAGGCGTCTCCTTGCCATTTCAGTCCTCCTTCGGCATTACCACAAATGCGGTGGGCATGGTACGGTCGCCTCTGATGGAACTGTTCGACACCACGTTTTCACCCATATACCACATTGCGGAGGACATACCGCCGTCCAGGTTCGCTGCATTTACTGCACCATATTCTTCCATAATCTCTATAAGGTCACCCATGGTAGCGCCCATGGATGAAGTCTTCCGGCCCTCAATGACCAGCAGCAGGACCGCGCCGTCAGCACGCTGGCCTATGGCTGTACGGGGATTAAGTCCGCTGCCCACACCGCTGTAGGATGCCGACACACCATTTACGATAAGGGCCGGTCCGAAGGTAACAGCATCACGGACCCCCATATCAAGTGCCGCCTGTCCTGACATATTGCCGCACACCAATACATTGTCGTTTGTGAAACCATAAACGCCATAGTACCCGCCACGGTCTCCAAAACGGAGCTCGCCGTCAGAAATAACGATTCCTTCGGGCCATCCGCCTATTCCCATACCAGCCGTATCTTCGTATTTGCCGCCATTTATGCCACCGACAGCGCCATAATCAGCAATAAGATCCTCAAGGGTCTTGCCCGCATGGCTGTGGGTATAATTATCAATGGTCGCCACCTTTACCCTGGAGGGATCATAAACTATCATCATCATGCCGCGGTACATCGGCCCGCTTATTTCGTGAAGCTCTACACCATCGCCATCGGGATCATTATCCACACTGAAATCAGAGTCAGCTGAGTTTTCAGACGCAGTTCTTGCCCGCTCCATTGCCATAGCATCAACAAGAGTCGTATCGGTGATCTCCGTAAAAGTTGTTGTGGTATTCTTCTGTTGTATAATTGCGATTTCATCCTCAGAAAGGTAGAGGCTCGCCAGTATTCCGCCGGCACTGGATTCCATGACCGAAGTAACAAAAAGGTCCCTGAGATGCTCTGACGGCCCCTTGTTTATGTAATAGAAAAAGACATACGCCCCTGCAAGGCAGATAAGAAGCGTGGTCAGAAGCCAGATTCCCAGACGGCCAAAGAACCTGCCGATCTTTCTGCCTATGCTCTCTCCGCCTCTTTGACTATGCTTTTTCTTACTCTTTTTATTCTTTTTCATTTCGGGACTTTTTTTCATAAGAACCTGCGTTTAGTTATCCGGTTCAATCCTTGATGACAAAGCCAGCTAAAGATTAAACCACTAAATTTTTTATTAATTCCATCGCTAAAGTTAACATAAAATAAGGAAAACGTCAATATTTTCGGTCAAAAGACAATACCCCGTTTCCACAAAAAAGCTGCCGCAGATACGGCAGCTTTTCATTCATATTATCATATCAGGAACAAATAACATTTCCTTTCCGCCAAGATCCTTCTTAATTATTTAAGAGGATACTTTGCTGTAAGGTCTGCAACGATAGCTCTTGCAGCAGGAATTCCCTCTTCCTTCTTATTTACGATCTCAGCGATAGCCT
>JAEEGL017148667.1_pt1 | contig 10109 bp, 6 predicted proteins | sample 9134231 | NCBI WGS metagenome assembly JAEEGL01 (sample SAMN16246548, study PRJNA631951) | gut metagenome | biome: gut microbiome; feature: rumen; material: fiber-attached | host: Bos | place: Iran: Karaj | collected 2018-10 | reverse complement strand
ATTTCATAAATATAATTTGCAATTTGTTTGAATTCTTTTTCTTTAAATCCTCTTGTTGTCATAGCAGGACTTCCAATACGTATTCCACTTGCTTTCATTGGACTTAATTTTTCCCCAGGAATAGTATTTTTATTAACAGTAATATGACATTTATCAAGGAGTTTTTCTGCTTCTTTACCAGTTATTCCTAATGAATCATAAACATTAAGTAATATTAGGTGATTATCAGTACCTCCACTAACTACTTTCATACCTAATTTAATAAACTCATCACTCATAGCTTTAATATTCTTTAATACTTGTTTTTGATAAGTTTTAAACTCAGGTTTTAAGGCTTCATAGAAGCATTCTGCTTTTGCACCAATAACATGCATTAAAGGTCCACCTTGAATACCAGGGAATACTGTTTTATTAATCTTTTTAATTATTTCTTCATCATTTGTAAGAATAATACCACCACGTGGTCCACGTAATGTTTTATGTGTTGTACTAGTAACAACATCAGCATAAAGACAAGGATTTTCATGAAGACCTGCAGCAACTAATCCTGCAATATGAGCCATATCAACCATTAATATAGCTCCAACACTATGAGCTATTTCAGAAAATCTTTTGAAATCAATTTTTCTTGGATATGCTGATGCTCCAGCAATAATCATTTTTGGTTTTTCACGTTTAGCAATCTTCTCTACTTCATCATAATTGATATATCCATTTTCATCTACTTTATAATCAACTATTTCATAATCCATTCCTGAGAAACTTAATGGATGACCATGAGTAAGATGTCCTCCATCAGAAAGATTCATACCCATTACTTTATCACCATGAGAAAGAAGTGCTCGATATACTGCCATATTTGCACTACTACCACTATGTGGTTGTACATTGGCATATTTGCAATCAAATAATTTTGTTACATATTCAATTGCTTTATTTTCAAAGATATCGATATATTCACAACCACCATAATATCTTTTTCCACTATAACCTTCAGCATATTTATTCGTTAAAATACTACCTTGTAATTTTCTAACATATTTTGATGTATAATTCTCACTTGCTATAAGTTCGATATTATCCGTTTGTCTTTTATATTCTAATCTTAATGCTTTTGCTAATTCTTTATCCATGTTACCTCCTATTTTAATAGATAATTATAATAATTAGTTTTTAATATTAATTTTGCAATATTTAATCTATTACTTACAATTGCGTTTATATTTTTTACATATTCATCTTGATTTTCCATTGTTTCTTTTGGAACAAATTTCTTACTATTTGCAAAATATGTTCCTTTATCAGTAACCCAACTACGATTATTGAATACAGCAAGTCCCATACTTGTAGATAATATATCTTTACCTGTTAATAATCTTGAATCATATTCTATTCCAAATAAATTTAATACAGTTGGTAATACATCACTAGACATACAAGGTTTATCAATATGAATATCATTCATTTTACTATTCCATAAAATTAAATTATTATGATTAACTTCTACAATACTATCTCTTTGATATGTAGAAATACTATTAACTGATTTAAGATCCAAATTATATGGATAATGGTCGGCAAGTAAAACAATAACAGTATTATCAAGTTTACCTGCTTTTTCAAGTTCATTTAAAAGTCTTTCTAGGGCTCTATCAAGTTCAATTTGTGTTGCTACATATGCTTTCGCAGATTCAGTAGCTCCTGTTAGTCCCTTAACATCTTTTTTGTGCTTTGCAGACATTGAGTTACCATCCCAAGAATAACCAAAGTGACCAGATACTGTCATATAATATGCAAGGAATGGTTCCTCGTTATTAATATAATCAGGAACAGTAACTTTAATCATATCATCATCACTTTGTGGCCATGGTTTACAATTCATTCTCTTTTCCATACCATTATAGCAACCGATATAATTAGTAAAACCTTGACTCTTTAAATATTTATGACGATCTTGGAATCCATACCAGTTATTATGATATGCATATGTTTTATAACCAAGTCCTTTAAATACTGTTGCAAGTCCATAAGGGAAATAGTTAGTTCCTGTTCTCCATTTAGATAAAATACTAGAGTCTGGATATAATCCTGTTAAACTTTGGAATTCTCCACCAATAGTAGATAAGTTATTTGGTGTATAGTAATTATCAAAAATAAATCCAGTATGTGTTAATTTATATAACGTTGGTGTTAATTCTTCAGATACAGCAATTTGTGAAAAACTTTCAGCCGTAATATAAATCAAGTTATAATCTTTAAATAAACCTGTATATTGATTTTTATCAGTACCATTATCTTTTAACATATAATCATTAATCTTTTTTATTTCAGCATTTCCGGTACTCTTAGTAAAATCAATATCTAAGGTATTTGGTTCATATTTAATTACTTCTTCTTTCTTTTCTTCAACATCATCAACATTAACATCAACTATCTTTGCTTCAAATCCGTGAATTGCTCTATGGATATCAAGGGCATAGCTGTTTAAGATGCCTAATTTTTCAATATTAAGTTCAATTGAATTAACATCATGATACAAATAATATGTTCCTGAATCTACTCCTTTTGTACTATTAGCATGTAAGATAAATACACCTAAGCTTATTCCAAAAATAAACACATAAGTTATATAACCAATTAATTTAGTTCTTTCAGATATCAATTTCTTTTTAAATATCATATAAAGAATAAACGGTGAAAATAAAATAATTATTTTAATAATATTCTTCCATATAGCTTTTAGAGTAGAACCTAAGAATGACTCTAATTGATCACCTAAACCAAGTTCTGTAAATGAAAAGAATGTTTTAAATGTATCAAAAAATACTAATTGAATACTAAATAGTAATCCTAATATAAATAGTAAGATACTAATTACTACCCTATTGCCTTTATCTTTAAAGAAACCAGAAAGTAGTGATAAGATACTAGCTACCATAACACTATATAAAGCTATATTAATAACACTTTCTTTATAAAATGTATCAAAGATAAACATAGCAAAGATAAATTCTAAAAATAATACTGGTATTAAAAACAATAAAAATCTTTTTATAACAGGAGTAAAGCCAAAATCTAATTTCTTTTTTGTCTTTTTAATATTTTTAGCCTCTACTTCTTCATCATCAATAAGCTCAACATCATCATTTTCTATTCTTTTTTTCATAAAGTTCACCTACTCTTTAAGTATAACACAAACAAAAAAAGATTGATATAAAATCAATCTTTTTACTATTAAGATTTAAATTTTTCTCTATCAGCTTTAATCAATTGTAAAAACTCATTAAACAATTCATATGCTTGAGGATTATCTTTAAGTTTATTAGATTTTTTTACTGATTCTAATAACACCGCCATATAATGATCAATGTCTAATGTAAAAGGTGAAATTCCTTCAACTTCATTTCTATTTTCATATTTTATTGCTCCTAATATTACATAGAATCTTGGTAACGAACCAGGAAATGCGACCATTTGTTCAAATGCATTTTTCATTTCATTTGGCACATCAATATCCGGATTCAAACTATAGAATCGATATATGGCATCAATCACTTCTACATAATTATGTACACCATTATCATTTGATTCAATATAGTATAATCCTGCACCAGTTATTGCATATCTTAAAGATTCACCATTATCTTGTTCTTTCATTGCAGATTCTACACATTTATCTGCAAAAAACTGTCTTGCCTCTTTTTCCATAATAACCTCCTATATTATCTCCTAGATATTCTTACACTTTTATTTCCACCAAGTGGAATAGTTACAACTTGACCTGGTTGTAAAGTCATAGCTGCGGTACCACCAACTTTTTGTTGATGAACTGTTGTTTCAATGCCATAACTTCTATGTAAATAACCACCTGGTGCTCCATAATTTGTAAATGCTCCCTCATTATTCATTGTTAAATAAACTTCGCTCATTGGAATTGTTGTTTCAATAATATACATACCATTAGTTACAACAACTCCTCCAACTACTTCATTACCAAATCTTTCATAATCTTTAATATATAATTGTTTTTCTCCATTAATAGTTCTTACTTCACATAAATCTGGATAATCCCTTGCTAGTGTATCATAATCAATAATACGCATCATGTATCCACCATTATCTTGATAATTAGTACCTGCATTGTCGTTACCACGACCAATGTTTCCACCAAAGGCAACGTAATTATTACCATATTTTGAAGCAGATTGGAATGTAATTCCATGAACCATTATTGGTGGATTATTTTCATCGGCCATATATTCACCCCAACATGCAATAGGATCACTTGCATAATCAAATCCATGTTGCTCTGCATAATATTTTACCATGAATATACCGTCTTTCCCCGCCATTTCTTCCATATATGTTACAAGTCTTTTATCAGAAATATATGGATCAACTTTTGGTAAAACATCAGTATAATGTGTACCATTGTTACTTTTAACCTGTTTAGGTTCTTCTTGAATAGCATCTCTTTTGGCTAAATATCTTCTTAGTAAAACTTCTTGATAAGGAATATCATATGCGCCATCTTGAGACAACTCATAAGTCATTTCAAGAGAATATAAGAACTCATAATAAACTGCTTGTTCATATGCACTTCTCAAATCCGTTTTAAAAGTTTTGTTTAAGAATGCCAATACCGCATCTTTTTTTGCTTGTATATCAGTGGCTTTGTCGCCTGTTGTTGGAGTATTAGTCCATATATCTTCTAAATTATCCATTAAATCTTGCATTCTTGTAGGATTATTAATCAGCTCACTTGCTTGTTTTGGACTAGCTTTAGATAATATTTCAATTACTTTAGATGCCATTCTTTCATAATATTCTTGAGATGGGACTCCATCTGGTACCCTTCCGAAGATTTGACCCATATCATAATTGACATCTCCATTTTTTCCAGATATCAAATCCATCATTAACGAAATTAAACTCATATTATCACCAAACGAATCAATTCTTTTCCATTGACTACCAGGGTCTAACCCGTTATTATGATTTTCAACTATTCCCTTATATTTTGCAATTAAATCGTCAGATAATTCTAAATCAAGTTTTTTTGCATATTCAACAAATAATTCAGCAGTTGCTTGTTGAGGTCTCATTGAACTAACTACTCTCGTTGCAGTATCAAGATCCAAACTTTCTACTAGCGATAACATCTGTTTACTATCTAAGCCCTGTACCATATAAGGTATCATTTTATTATCATATATTGCAAACATTTTCTGTATGAAAGTAGTTGTTGAATTTTCATTATTTAAAGCTGCTACTAATAAATGTGGAAATTGCTGAGCTATATCGCTAAATAGATTATTACTATCAGCATCAAAATTGTTAAGATCATATTCTAAAACATTATTATTTGCTAATGTTACAACATATTTTTTATGTCCATCTGCATCTTCTCTAATTTCTACGTCATTAACAACATCGCTTCTAAGCAAAGAATTCAAACGAGATGCAGCTTGTGGTAATTTTCCACTTAGTCTACCATCATTTGCTAGGTAAGATAGCAAACCTGATGCATTTATACTTCCATTTTCATTAGTAAATGCTTGAATATCTGCTAGTGACACTTCAACTACAAGCCCTGCAACTGTAATTTTCTTTCTTAAATGTTTATTCATAGTTCCAGAAAAAGCATTTAATATTGGTGTTGTCAGTGCCGTTTGCCAAATTGTATCCCATGATTCCGCCAATATTTGATCACCTGTTGGCCATCCCAAACCTAATGCACCATCCACAATATAACCCCATACATTTTCGCCTAACTCTTCTAGAATTTCTTTTATATCATTTTTTAAAAATTGTTTAAACATAGCAGATGCGAAAGGTAGCTTATCAACTAATCCTATAATATCATCAGTAAATGATAATGCTTTACCTAGTACAGGTATTTTTTGTAATTTAGTAAAAATCTTAGCTCCCCATTTAGTGTTTAATACACCACCAAAGATTGCTTCACCAGCACCTTCAATAAGCCCATGTAATATGGCATCGGCCCATATAACAGCTTGATCTGTAATTCCTTGTTGCATTAAACTTTCTCTTGTTTTACCAGCTGTTGATAAAGATGTTAATCCAATTGAAATATAACTTAACATAGGACAATATGCAGACAATGTATTTAATACTATTGGAATAATCATATTTCCTACACCTTGACCAACAGAATAAACAACGTTAGTATAACCTGTTAGCCAACTCTTATTAGCTAAATTAACATAATAATCTAGTTCTCCATTATTCTTTGCGCTAACCAAGGCATTATATTTTGAATATTCTTCATCTTTCATTAATCCTAGCAAATGTTCTAATTCATATCTAGGAATATTGTTTGATTTGGCATATTCTATCATGTCTTCTACATCTTGAGATGTTAGTCCTTCTATTGACAAACTATTAACGTATTCTTCATCATAATCACTACCTAATTTTGCCAACACTTCAGGGTTATTATGATTTTTAAATATTGAATAATCTGTTGTTAATAATTGTTTAATAAATTGCTGTTTATATTCTGCTTGTGACACTAAGCCATCCGCAGCAAAAAAGTCACTTACTCCACCAAGAAAATTTCCAACACCATCATATAATCCGGTGCCAAATCCACAAAGAGTTGCCCATATATATTCTCCACCAGTTTGAACAGCAACAACATCTTTTGCCTCATCAAAAGCTAATCCCTGAACTATTAACTCATCAAGAACTCCTCGTGAAGTAGATGAGTCACCAACATATTTTATCCAAGTATTATCTCCACTTTCATAATTCTTCTTAAGCATTAATGCAAGAGCTTTTAATTGAACATCAGAAATATAATCCATTGCCTTGTCTTCAGGATGTCGCTCTTTAATTATCCTTCTTGCTTCTTCAAGATAATAATCAGTTACTTCAGAAGTATCCAATTTTTGCATAAAATAAATTTTGGCTGTTTCTTCTGTACTTCTAAACTGAACCATTTTCGAATTATACTGATTTGCTATTCTTTCCGTAAATGGTGTAATTAAACCTGCTTGATCCCATGCCCATGTAGTCAAACAATATGTGTTTTGCGCATTAGTTCCTTTTAATAGTATTCTCTTTACTTGATCAACTGTAAGTTTATCCTTAAAAACATCTTCTCCGAGATAAGAAACAACTTGAGGATCTTGTTTTAAATTATTATAGTATGATGTAATAAAAGAACACATTCCATCAAATCCATCTTCGCGAAGAATTTTTCCTATAATGTTTTTAAGAACAACTGTATCACCATCATAAGATCTTGAAGATTCTATTTCACTTATAATTTGCTCATCTGTAATATTGTAATGCTCACATAACGCTTTTATAACAGCACTATTTTGTGTATCAGCATTAAAGGCAGGAATAACTCCAGGAAAATTATATTCAATAAAGTTTGTCCCATTTATCATAGCAAGGAAATTATCCTCTGCTCTTTGTTGTCCCTGAACATACATATCACTATTAAAGAAATTATTGTAATTATCAGTGTTTACAACATTTTGAAATCTAGTACATAATGCTCTTGTCTTTTCTAACGACAATTTTGAATAATCGTATTCACCTGTTGCACCATCGTATACAATATCTCTAATCTCATTTCTTATAGCAACACCTTCATAATAAATATCATTTAATTCAGAATTTATTGCCCTTAATCTACCAAATTCACTATAGTTTCTATCTCCACCAGATGGTACAGGTCTTATATCATTAGGAAATATCCAATCCAAATTATAACTTGGTATGTCGCTCGAATAATTATCTCTTAATATTTCACATAAATTAACGTAATCTTGGTCGCCAACCCTATCATAAAACGTAACATGATATAAGAATCTATCATAATCAGATGTAGGTTTTTCTTCTGTTCCAAACCAATAATCATCAGGTATTTTATTTAAAACAGAATTATCTCCTTCTACCGAAGGGTAACCAACCTTATTCCAATAATCTTGTGCTAAACTATTCTTAAAATCCTCAAGACTTTGCGTTGGGTTTGATTTCGAATAATAGAAAATTTCTATAACATTATCAAGCATTCTAGGGATTTCTGTTAACTTATATTCTGCAACATAATTATCTATTTGAACCATGAATTGATATAGATATTGACTCCTTTGTGCAGCAAAAAACTCATCACTATCATTCATTAATTGTAAGTATTCATCATATGTTAAAGATGTATCACCATTTGCATCATACATCATTTGCATCATTTGCATTTCACCATTAAATATAGAATCAATAATAGAGTCCATATTACTAGCTAATGATTGATCGATAGACAAATAATACATTACTGACATTTGAACATTGTCAGATAAGCTTGATGTATTACTTTTAATACTATCATATTTTAATAAATATGATTCTCCGATATTATTATTATAAAATGATAATAATTCATCAGTTAATCCATTAGTCTCATAATTATTAGCAAAAGTTTCTTCAAATTCTGTTTTACATTCACTTAATTTATCAATTAAAGAGGTATACAAATCTAAATCTATAGCAATATTAAAGTTATTGGCATTATAATAATTCCTCGATTGCCCACTTCCTCCACTTGAAGATGGTACTGTTGGAGACACTGTTGGATTCTCAATATTAAAAGCAGTATTTATTGCATAAATTGAATCATTAACTGTTATGTCCTTCGGAAAAGCCATTTCATAGCCATCAAATTTTACTATAAAACTACCATCATCATCAATCTCATATGTTACATCAGACAAATCGTATTCTGTAACATTTTTTTTCATATATTTGAGTACTAATTCAATATTTTCTTCTGTTAATTCACTATTAAGAACTTCCTCAGTTAATTCTAAATCTGTATCATTCACTTCCTTCACCACCTTCTTGAGGAGAAATTTCTCCCTGAGTTGTTGAATTATTTTGATCAAGTATAATATCTAATCTTCTCGCCTCTGCATTTATAGACGATATTCTACCATCAATATTAGAGATTAATGAATTAACATCTTCTAAAGCATTTGTTAAATCGGCAATTACATGTTCAGTCAAATAATCTCCATCATTTATAGGATTAATACCATCAACAAAATTACCTTTTCCATCAACCCCAAAATCTTCTAGCATTCCTTCAAACTGTTGCTTTAAAGATTCTAATTTCGTTATCATTACCTGTGCATTAGAACTATATGTACCTGCTTGTCCTGCATATTTTCCCATATCAAGCCACCGTATTCTTTACACCCATTTTAGCATCTTCATATACTTTTGTGGATTTTGTTAATGATTCTGAAAATAATAAATTTGTTTGATTTATTTTATCTCTTGATTCTTGTAAGTATGTTAATATTTTATCTTTATATTTAGCCCCTGCTTTACTATTAAACTTTTGATCTAATTCTTTAAAATCCTCAATCATATCATCTAATATTTCCATAAGCTCATTATTCTTTAAGATTACATTTGTATTAAACTCTTTGATGCTTGGTAAGTCAATTAAGATTTCATTATTAACGTTTTCCATTTTTAAGTCTCCTTAATTCTGTTTCTTGTTCTAACCGTTTAAATTCATTCATTATTTCTTCTAGTCCTTCTCCATATTTATTAATTACAATATCGAGAAATTTAATGAAAGCATCTAATCGCTTATATACATCTTCCATCTCAAGAACGTTATTATCGAATTTTTTAGAATAAGCTAAAAAGCCTTGTCCTTTCCAGTGAACTTTCTCTATTAATGCTTTATACTCATCCATTTTTTCCTTAAACACTTCTAATTTTTGAGTTTCCAAAGCTATTACATCGTTTATTCCTTCTGAACTTACTACAATTACTTTATTAGGGTCCATATTATCACCATACCTTACATAATATACCAATTCTATTATACAAAAAAACTTTTGTCATTAAAAGACAAAAGTCATTTTTTATTCATTATTTTTTTTAGTTTGTGACGATTCTAAATCATTATATCTATTTTCAGAATTTTCTTTATTACCTTCTAATAATTCGTGATAATTATCAGGGTTAATTTGTTTTAGACTACGATATCTATCTTCACCACTAATAAATTCATAATATTTAGAAAAATCTGCTTTAGAATCAACTAAGAATTCTTTTGT
>JAEEGL016929063.1_pt1 | contig 10109 bp, 10 predicted proteins | sample 9134231 | NCBI WGS metagenome assembly JAEEGL01 (sample SAMN16246548, study PRJNA631951) | gut metagenome | biome: gut microbiome; feature: rumen; material: fiber-attached | host: Bos | place: Iran: Karaj | collected 2018-10 | reverse complement strand
GCCATGGCATCATTGACGCGGTCAATGATAAGCAGAGTCAGACTGAAAAGAGAAAAAATAATAGAAAAATGCGGGACTATGTTTTTCATTGATCAATCACCTCATCCGTAATATATATAGCATCGCTTACTCTTCTGCCTCCGTCGGCCAGGAAGTTCAGAAGCTCTCCGCCGTAGACTATCTGGGAAGATCCTCCGCCGTCAAGATTGTAGGCTGCCTTGCATCCGAGCTCCTTCATGAGCGCTGACATTTCCTTTGTAGTAAGACCGTCGCTCGAATCAGTCCTTCCCTCGACTACTATAAAGCAGTAATGACCGGGCTCGTAATATCCTATCGCGGTCCTAGGATTGGCAGGATTGACCGTGCAGTTGAATTTTTCCATGGTCTCACCGTTATCGAGAAGCATCGGACCGAATGACCACATCTGCCATATGCCTCTTTGTGCTGCCTGATCAAGATCGAATTCCCTGCCTGTATAAGTTTCCATGACCCCGTCATAATACAGGACGCAGACATCTTCCCATACCTTTTCTCTGTACAGCAGACCGTCTCTTACGACCTGACCCTGAGGATGTCCTCCGCAGTAGTCACCGTTGATTGCGATCACCGCATTCTTGCCTTCGGTCATGTCCTTGACCCAGCCGGCCTTCCCCTGTACGAATTCTCCGGTCGCAAAAACATTCCTGAGGTATTTGACATCTCTGAGATAAATATCTGCAAAATAATAGTATGTTCCGGGTTTATATTCGATTTTTGAAAGTGTGACACTCACATTTTTTCCGACAAATGAATTATCGGTACGGACAGGTTCACCGTCCGTATATTTTTCAGGAAAGAATCCGTTACTTAAAACTGGCGTGGTTTCTTCAGAATGCTCAGGAGCCGATGAAGGACCGGCTGAAGCTGTAGTTTCGGGTGCTTTTTCAGTTTCAGTCTGTGTTACCTGCTGGGTCGGGCCGGGAAGCTGTCTGCCGACTGTTGCCTTGCTGGCAGGAATGACATGATGGAACAATGCGAAAATAACAAGACAAAGACCGGCTATAACGATATCAAGTATAAATGTTTTTATAAGTGTTACGGCCCTTCTTTTTTTATCGACTTTTCTGTTGTTTCTTTCGATCCTTCGATTCTCCATTTTCAAATATCCTCTGAAATCTCATTGATAATATTTTTCAAGTCATCAAGCTTTTTTACAGAACTCAGTCTGGTTTTGTATTTTGAGGCGTTATACATGCCGTGTATATACCAGATGGCATGTTTTCTCATCTGCTTCATACCTACAGGTTCGCCTTTTTCTATACAGGTCAGTTCAGCCTGTTTCAGCAGTACCTGAAGCTTTTCCGCTGGAGATACAGGTACGGCATCGGTCCCGGAAAGATAAGCCTTTATTTCCCTGAATATGAACGGATTGCCTAGAGCTCCCCTTCCTATCATGACGGAATCGCAGCGGGTATAATCAAACATCGAAGCCGCTGATTGTACGTCCTTTATATCGCCGTTGCCGATAACAGGTATTGTCAAAGCTTCTTTTACATGCCTTATCGTATCCCAGTCTGCTTTTCCCTCGTAGTACTGTGAAGCATATCTTCCATGTACAGTGACGGCATCAAGACCTGCGTCTTCGAGCTTTTTCGAAAAACTGACCGCATTATCATCATCAGGGCTGAAGCCTCTGCGTATCTTGGCAGTTACGGGAAGCAGAGTCCTTTGCTTTACCTTTTTAATGATCTCACAGGCCTTATCGGGTGCGGTCATTAAAAAAGCCCCTTCATGATTCTTTATGATCTTAGGCATGGGGCAGCCCATGTTTATATCGATCACCGAGATGTCATCAAAGCGCGTGATATAGTCTACAGCGTATAATATTGTATCCGCATCAGGACCGAAAAACTGTACAGCTTTTTCTTTTTCGTCGGGAAATGAATAAAACATCTTTTCGGTGTTTCTGTTATTATATTTCAGTCCGTTCGCGCTGATCATTTCCGTACAGCACAGATCTGCACCCTGCTGTCTTGAGATCAGTCTGAAGGCAGCATCTGAAACACCTGCAAGCGGTGCCAGATACACAGCATTTTTAAAAGATGTCATCTTATATCCGTTCAGTCGTCTAAAATCTCTTCTTCCTGAACCGGCAGTTCATACTCCACGGTTTCAGGTTCTATCAGCGTGCAGGAAGAGACCATCCAGTTGCCCTCCCTGTCTCTTATCACGTCTACAGTATAAGTGCCTGCCGGGAAGAAAGGCTCCGAGGAAGGCCTTGAGTGGCTGTCTTTGTAATTTATGACTATATCCTTTATCCCGTTGCTGACTTCGTATGTTCTTACCTTCGTCCAGGGAAGCACGAGAGAATAAGGTGCTTCGACATTATTGTGATATGACGAGATACTGTACTCGGAATTGTTTCCGAAGTTCTTTTCGATCTCTTCGTAGCATCTCTGCGTACATATCTTTTTAAGCAGGGCGGTATCCTCTTCCTTTATCTCGTCGGAGAGGATTATGGAAGTGGATTTTGAAAAGAAATCCTTTATGATAAAGTTGGCATTGACTGTATTCTTTGCCGTCATGATGCAGAACCATAAAAGATATATGCAGCCAACGAAACAGATCAGTTTGCCAAGAATATACAGTATGAATTTTAAAAAAGAAACTCCGTTGACCTTCAAGATTCAATCTCCCAAGTTTTTTTAAATCTTATCATATTTGACTGCTTTAGTAAATGCAGGAGAAGTTATCGAAATGCAACAAAAAAGTAAACAGAGGACCTTAAGTCCCCTGTTTACCTGTCATCAGATCTTCTTAAACACATACTGGTCGTTTTCGACAGACATCTCTATGTTGTCACCGAGAGATATCTCGCCCTTCAGCAGCTCTTCGGACAGAGCATCCTCTACTGAATTCTGGATCACCCGTCTCATCGGCCTTGCACCGTAATCGGGATCGAATCCCTGTTTTGCAAGTTTATCTACCACTTCTTCAGTAAATGTCAGATGGACGTTTCTTTCCTCAAGCCTGTACGAGACTGTTGCAAGCATCAGGGCTGCTATCTTTCTTGTATCTTCCTCATCCAGCTTATGGAATACTATAACATCATCTATCCTGTTTAAGAACTCAGGAGAGAACGAGCTCTTAAGCTGTGATATGAGGCTGTCTTTCATCGCTTCATACTCGACCGTGCTCCTGTTGGAATTGTCGGAAAAACCGATGGTCCTCTGCTTTCCGATGCTCGAAGCTCCTATGTTGCTCGTCATCACGATGATGGTGTTTTTGAAGTCCACGGTCCTTCCGTGCGAATCAGTCAGTCTTCCGTCGTCAAGTATCTGAAGGAGCGTATTGAATATATCAGGATGTGCCTTTTCGATCTCATCAAACAGGATCACCGAATAAGGTCTCCTCCTAACTTTTTCAGTCAGCTGTCCGCCTTCGTCAAATCCGACATATCCCGGGGGCGAACCGATGAGTTTTGAGACCGTATGCTTTTCCATATACTCGGACATATCCAGTCTTATCATTGCATCCTCAGTTCCGAACATGGCTTCTGCAAGAGCTTTGGTTAGCTCGGTCTTGCCTACGCCTGTTGGCCCGAGGAAAATGAATGAACCGATAGGCCTCTTCGGATCCTTAAGCCCTGCCCTTGCTCTGCGCATTGCCTTTGAGACAGCGCTTACTGCATCGTCCTGACCTATCACCCTTCCGTGTATGATGTTCTCAAGATTAAGCAGCTTCTCGGATTCCGTTTCAGAGAGCTTGCTTACGGGAACATGAGTCCAGTCTGAAACTATCTCCGCGATATCTTCCTCTGTCACCACTGCATTATTATTTGAGGAACGCTCTTTTTCCCAGTTCTGCTTGGTTTCCTCCATGCTCTCGCGCAGCTGTTTTTCCCTGTCCCTTAGCTGTGCCGCCCGTTCGTAATTCTGATGGGCGACAGCCTGCTCTTTTTCAGCTGTTACATTACGTATCTCATCTTCCAGATTCTTCATGTCCGGAGGCGCGATATACATTTTTATCCTTACTTTTGAAGCAGCTTCATCCATCAGGTCGATCGCCTTATCGGGAAGGAACCTGTCGGAGATATACCTTGAAGAATAATCCACAGCCGCTTTAAGAGCCTCATCGGTTATCCTGACTTTATGATGGGCTTCATATTTGTCCCTCAGTCCTTTGAGTATCTCAAGGGCTTCGTCTTTACTTGGTTCGCCTACTTCGACAGGAGCGAATCTCCTTTCAAGAGCAGCATCCTTTTCGATGTATTTCCTGTATTCGGACATCGTAGTCGCGCCTATCACCTGTATCTCGCCTCTCGCAAGCATCGGCTTAAGCATATTGGCCGCGTCAAGAGATCCTTCCGCTGCCCCGGTACCCACGATCGTATGAAGTTCATCTATGAAAAGGATGACATTGCCTGAATTCTTTAGATCCTCAAGGGCTCCCTTGAATCTCTCCTCGAACTCGCCTCTGTATTTAGCACCTGCTATCATTCCAGCCAGATCGAGGGAAACTACTCTCTTGCCTTTTAGCATCTCAGGTATGTTCCCGTCTACGATCCTTTGCGCAAGACCTTCCGCTATGGCTGATTTTCCTACGCCCGGTTCTCCCACGAGCACGGGATTGTTCTTTGTTCTTCTTATAAGTATCTGTATAATCCTGGATATCTCCTGAGTCCTGCCGATAACGGGGTCAAGAGCTCCTTCCTTTGCAAGCTTTGTAAGATCTGTCCCGTACTGATCCAGATTCTGGGTCTGTCCTTCGCCGCTTCCACCGTCAAGAGAATCGCCGCCCTGGGAACCGGAATCGTTTCTTGTTATATTGAGGATCTTCTTTTCTGCCGAGCTCAGATCGGCATCGAGGCTCTTCAGGATCTTGTTTGCGAGGCAGTCGTTCTCCTTCAGGATAGCGTACAGCATATGCTCGCTTCCGACATAGTTGTTTCCGAGCTGGCGGGCAATGAGCTTTGAGAGCTCAAGAAGCTGTTTGCATCTTGGAGTATATCCGAAATTGTTGTTGAAAACGAAGTCTCCCTTGCCGTCGATCTCAAGGATGGAATCTATCACTGACTGAAGATCAGCGCCTGATTCCTTAATTATCTTTGAAGCCTGATCGTCCGAAACTATGATGCCCGCCAAAAGATGCTCGGTAGCTACATAGTTGTGCCCGAGCTTTTTTGCTATATTGGCCGCTTCAACCAGCGAGTGCTTTGCTCCTTCAGTAAATCTGGCAAAATAATCCATATCAAACCTCCTGTACTTCCGCTTTTTTGAATATCTCTCTCAGGATACCTGCACGTTTTACCATAAGCTGTTCGGAAGTACTCTGTTTTTCCCAAATGTTTGCAGGCATTACCGAGATGATCGCGTTATATATTTCGGAATGACTGACACCTGTGATCAGGCCTTCCGCTTTTCCTATGTTTATATCTGACAGCAATTTAAGTGATTCCTTAAGATCTGTCATTTTACTGTATTTCAGCAGCCCCAGTGACCTCCAGATCGTGTCGACATATTTGTTCCTGTCTTTTTTTATCATGTGATCTCTTGTACTTCGTTCCATATCAATCAGGCTCTTAACGGCATTTGAAACCGATTTCGTGATCTCCCCCTCGTCGAGTCCCAGAGTCTTCTGGTTCGAGATCTGATATATGTTTCCGAGCGCTGTCGACCCTTCACCGTAGATGCCCCTTACGGTAAGTCCAAGTTTCGCAGCCTGAGATATCAGCATCGACATCCTTCCTGAAGCCGTGAGCGCAGGCAGATGGAGCATGACGCTTATCCGGAGGCCGGTGCCTACGTTCGTGATGCATCCGGTCAGGAAGCCGAGGTCAGGATCAAAGGCATATCTTACCTTTTTCCCAAGCATATCGCTCATTTCATTTACAAGCGACAATGCCCTGTCCGCATCGAGCCCTGAAACTAAAGACTGGATCCTGTATGAGTCTTCCTCCATGAGCATTATGGAAAGTGACTCGTCGGGGGACACTATGATAGCGCCTTCATCGTTTTTTAAAAGATCGCGGCTTATCAGATGATTCTCTATAAGCTTCTCACTCTCGATCCTGCTCAGGTCTTTTATCTTGATAAGGCTGAAATCGCTGCCGTCAACAAATGTCGAAACAGCAGGTTCCATTACCTCATTTATTTTCTCCTTCCCAGCTTCCGTATACGGGAAAGGGATGCCTTCTATATTCCTTGCGAGCCTGGCCCTGGTCGATATGACTATGTCATTGTCAGCGCCTTCTTTAAGCCATAAAGCCATACTTATTCCTTTCCTTTCAGAAGATTGATCTTATCTCTTAGAACAGCGGCAAGCTCGAAGTTCTCAAGACTGACGGCTTCATCGAGCCTGACCTTTAACTGATCGATAGTCTCAGGGCTTTCTGCCTTATCTTCAGTACCGGCAGAAGTATAAGGTACACTACCCGTATGTCTGTCGCTACCCTGCACCCTTCTTATTGCAGGAAGGACAAGCTTTTTAAAGTGGCTGTAGCAGGAAGGACATCCGAGGTACCCCGTATTCTTGAAATCGCTGAATCTGAAGCCGCATTCAGGGCAGACCGTATCATTCTCATCCCTGCTCATAAAGTCCTTTAAAAAGGCGTTCTGATCCTTTAAACCGGTATCTGGTCCCGTCCACGACTGAGAAATCTCTCTTTTTGCACATTCCTCGCATATATGGGACTCTGTTATCTCCCCGTTGATATATCTGATCGAGTGTATAGTTGCTTCATTTATTTTACAGATATCGCACTTCATTCCTGACGCCTCTCATTCATTCTTTAAAAGAGCTATCATCATCTGTTTCATGATATCGGCTCTCACGTTGTCCCTGATGCCTGCCGGTATCCTGACAGCTCTGTCGGAAACGGCTGCGGTTATGAGGTCATGCTGTTCTTCATCGATCACACCGGAAGACAGAAGACAGTCGGCTATAGAAAAGGCATCTCTCTGATTGAGCCTGCCGTCTATTATCTTTTCGCTCAGGATGCCCCTTATCCTGTCCGCCCTGCTCTCATTTACTCTAATAAGTTTTATATACCCCCCGCTGCCTCTTCTGCTTTCGATGATATACCCTTTTTCAGGGGAGAATCTGGTGGCAAGCACATAGTTGATCTGCGATGGAGCACATCTGAAATAATCAGCCAGTTCATTTCTCTGAAGTTCAAGTATCCCTTCATATTCCTTCATCATGTCTTTGATGAACTGCTCGATATTGTCGCTCAACGCTGCCATTTACAACACCGCCTTTGACTTTGACTTTCTTTTACCTTTATTATACATTATTTCCTTTTTCAGTCAATCGGCTCCCGTCATTAAAATATGAACAAAGATAAAATACGGACGAATTATTAGTGCACCGTAACATTAATAGGTGAATAAACGTTAAAATGTATCGGACCCGCTGCCCTTCCCATCATTTTAATTGTTAATATCACTCTGCGATGCTATAATTAGCTTGTAAAATATTGAATATTTCTGGAGTTCCAATATGAAAAAAATAGCAGTTTTGACAAGCGGCGGCGACGCTCCCGGGATGAATGCTGCGATAGCGGCTGTAGTTAGGACAGTTAAAAGCAAAGGTCTTTCGGCATGGGGCGTCCTTAAAGGTTATTCCGGACTTATAGAAGGCAGACTCATAGAGATGTCAGCCGATTCAGTCAAAGGTATTTCAAATAAAGGCGGCACTATACTTAAAACTTCACGCTGCCCCGAGATGATCACGAAAGAAGGCCAGGATCAGGCTATAAGGGTCTTAAAGGCCTATAACATCGACGGTCTGGTCGTCATCGGCGGTGACGGAAGCTTCAAGGGAGCTAAAGTCCTTTCCGAAAGGAACATACCTACAGTCGGTATACCCGGTACTGTTGACAACGACCTTGCGTATACAGATTTTACGATCGGATTCGATACATCGGTCAATTACGCGGTCACCGAGATCGCTAAGATCCACGACACCATGGAATCCCATGACAGGATCGCAGTCACCGAAGTCATGGGCAACAAATGCGGAGATATCGCTCTTCATGCAGGAGTTGCCGCTGATGTTGAGTATATAATCGTGCCTGAGATAGAATTCGATGTCGACGAGATATGCCAGAGCTTAAGAGAGCGCCGTATAAAAGGCCAGATGACCAGTATGATAGTGATCGCTGAAGGAGCCGGCAAAAGCGAGGCTCTTGCGAATTACATAAGGGCGAAGACCGGATTCGATGTAAAGGCAAACGCTCTCAGCTATACGCAGAGAGGCGGCGTCCCGACATCATTCGACAGGCTCATCGCAACAAGGATGGGCATCAGGGCCGTTGATCTTCTCCTTGAAGGAAAAGGAGGGAGGGTCGTCGGCATCTCGACGAACCAGATAGTCGACTACGAGATCAATGAAGCACTGTCGATGCCTACCCGTTTCGATACGGAGCTCTACAGAAGGCATCACGAACTTAATAATATTTGATGAGGACAGAAAATGAATGAGATAACTGCTGATATTAGCATTAGATATTCCGAGATATCCGCGAACGGATTTGTGCATCATACCTGTTATCATGACTGGTACGATCAGATCCAGTTCGATTTCCTTTCCAGAAACGGATATTCCGTTACCGAACTGAATGCCAAAGGCATCAATTTCATGCCTATCGACTGCATGAACCGATATTATCATCCTATCAGGATCACCGATAAGGTCAAAGTGATCATGAAGATAAGATCGGTAACGAATATAAAGATCAATGCCGAATTCACAATATTTGCCAACGATGTCAAGGCCGCGGACTGCAGGATGACATACGCCTGTCTCAATAAGGACATGAAGCCTCTCGTCATATCAAAGGCGTGTCCCGATATCTATAATACTTTAAAAGGATTTACCGACTGACCGATGGATGCTTTCGAAAGCGTATTTAAAGCGCATGAAAACGTTGGGATCCCGGTTTTTAAGGATATCCCGCTTTCCGGATATACCACTTTCAGGACCGGAGGGAACGCTTCTCTTCTTATAGCCCCCTCTGACCGGGAACAGCTTATCGCTTCGGCCGCCATCCTTGATGAGAACGGTATAGACCACATCATTATAGGACGCGGAAGCAATCTTCTTATAAGCGATGAGGGCTATAAAGGCGCTGTAATAAGGCTTGCAGAGAATTTCAGCGGCATAACCGTCGACAACGACTGCCTTACCGCTCTTTCAGGTACAAAGCTTGCGTCATTGTGTCTTGCCGCTCATGAGCACTCGCTTTCAGGGGCTGAATTCGCAGGCGGAATTCCGGGCTCCGTTGGCGGGGCGCTCGTAATGAATGCCGGCGCATACGGTTCCGAGATAAAAGATATACTCTGCTCCGCAGAAGTTCTTCTTCCCGATATGACTGTAAAGTCGATCCCAAAAGAGGAATGCGAGCTTTCATACAGGAACAGTATTTTCAGGAAGTCAGGATATACGGTCATATCCGCGACTTTCAGGCTGAACAGATGCTCTGAGGAAGAACTGCTTGCCGCAAAGGAATATCTGCATGATCTTAATCTCAGAAGGAAAAAGTCACAGCCGCTTGAATATCCCAGCGCAGGCAGCACATTCAAACGTCCCGAAGGACATTACGCGGCAGCTCTTATCGACCAGTGCGGTCTTAAAGGCTTAAGAGTCGGCGGGGCCTGCGTCTCAGAAAAACATGCTGGTTTCATAATAAACGACAATAACGCAACTTCATCCGATATCTACCTGCTTATAAATAAAGTCAGGCAGATCGTTTTTGAAAAGACACAGGTCATTCTCGAACCAGAAGTGATCTTTATAGGTAAATTTCAATGATCACCCTTATCTCAGATTTACATACTCATACGACTTTCAGCCACGGTAAAGGTTCCCCCGAACAGAACATCAGTGCCGCGATCAAACGTGGCCTCAAGCAGGTCGGAATCTCCGATCACAGCGTGAGACATCTTTTCTACGGTATAAGAGATATAAACAGATACTATGATGAGCTGATGCAGCTTAAAGAAAATTACAGCAGCATGATCGATGTCAAAGCCGGTATCGAGCTCAACATCATTAGCGATAAGGGCGACTTCGATATGCCTGACAGATATCTTGATATGTTTGATTTCGTCATATTGGGATTTCATAAG
>JAEEGL016852523.1_pt1 | contig 10109 bp, 9 predicted proteins | sample 9134231 | NCBI WGS metagenome assembly JAEEGL01 (sample SAMN16246548, study PRJNA631951) | gut metagenome | biome: gut microbiome; feature: rumen; material: fiber-attached | host: Bos | place: Iran: Karaj | collected 2018-10 | reverse complement strand
CGCATTCTGCGTGGTCTCCGATAGCGGCACCCTCCCTGAGGGGAGCTCATTCTTCACGAGCATCGGGCATCCGTTCCCCGCCGTCTGCATCCGAACATCGACCGAGCGCCCCGAGGCCCTGGACAAGGGCTGTTTCGTCCTCAGCGGCATCGACACCACCGGCCTCCTCCAGAGCGTCGACGTGGCGGTATCTCTGATCCGCGACGGCCACCCGAGCATCCCCGTGCCCGACTACTTTGACGAAAACGTCTCCACGAGGTTTGTGCGCATCATCCAGAGCTACGTTGGTGTGGTGAACAAGATGGTGTGGCGTAAGTTTTAGTGGACAATAAGATAGCGTTGACTTCTGATTTGCTGATTTATCTTTGGGCAAACGGGTATTCTGCAAACGCGTCCTGCTCAAAACCACTATCTTTGTTGCCATCGTCATTGCTATACTTGGTATGTAGGAAAGGATATTAAGCTTATTGATACCACTATGACAGAATCTTTGGTAAGTTTGCTAACACCCATTGTAATAGCAATCGTTGGCGCGATATGGACATACTCTCAGTATCGAATCCAAAAGTCATACAATAATGCCCAGATTTATTGGGAGTTCCAGCAAAGGTTTAAAGAATTCCAGACTTTGCTTCCTCCCGGCATCAATCAGAAAGATGAGAACGGGAATTATTCATATGTCCCTCCTGAAGGCGAACGGGAAAGGTATAATAGAGTTATTGAGCAATACTGGTGGCTTGTCTTCGATGAGTGGTTTGTTTGTTGCCGGGAATGCAAGAGTTGCAGATCTCTTTGGAAGGATTATTACTCAAATGGAGTCGTAGATGCACTTGAAAGGACAGATTTCCGAGAAGCATTAAAACGCTTATTAGCAAAGGGGAATAGCTTTTTGGGTCAAGACAGAGACTTCTCTGCTGAAATCGACCAGCTATATAAAAAACGGAATACCGGGAAGAGCCTGTTTGCATGAATCAATCCCTTCAATCTTGCACCGGCCTTGTTCGAGACCGAGAACTGAATCTTGACCGCTTATCTCCGGCATAGACGCGGTGGAGCGGTTTTTGGGCAAGAACTATGTGTTCCACGACGCCGAGGTTGATGATATTCATATCCTTAGGAAAGAAGATGCTGTAATCATCCATACCTGGGTCGGATACGCCGTTGATCCCGCAAAGAGTTACACTGTTACCTGGAAACTGGAGGGTTGCATCAACTTGAATCTGGAAGAATATGAAATGAAGGGTGCCAGTCCTTTTATCTGGGATGTGGGATTTGAGTATGATCCGATCTTTCCTGACCGCATTACTATTTTCTTCAATTCTTCGGGAATTCGGGCAGTCTGCCGGCACATCACTATATCGGTAGAAGAAGCTGAAGGGTAAGTTGATGCCTGAAAAGAAACGACGGCTGAAGACGGCGTTGTTCTCGTGGACAACGCCAAGTATTATGTGGGCGTCGTTATCAGCTTTTAAGGCAAGCACTGATTACGTCAAGTACACGGTGAATGTGTATAAGGACGAGTAGGGGAGCCGAATACCGTAATGGATTCCGGGTCCCGGAGGCAGGGAATCGGAAGCGCACCGATGGAAGATTATTTGGGGGCCGCACAGCGTGAACTTGCTCCCGTGGACTTGAATCTGACCTCCAGACCGGAACGGATGGCGGCAAATCAGCTTTACAGGATGCTGAGGTTTTAGAGGATGGCGACGAGTGTTTGTTGGATGAGGGTGAGTAGAGTTTGTTTGGTTTGCTGTAAGCATTAATCTGATTAGTATTCTCTCTCATCCACGATGGTCTCCCCGGCATCTCAGTGGCCGACTACGTTGACGAGAACGTTTCCACGAAGGTGGTCTGTATCATCCAAAGCTACGTTGGGGTGGTGAATATAATGTTGTGGCGGAAATATAAGTTGATATGACTTCAGAGTCTTACTCTGAGTTTGATATGTGGTTTTTAATCTTTGGGGTATGAGTTCGGAGTTTTTGATGCTCCGACCAAGAGAATGAATAATAATGTATTATACATTTCCTGTTGAAAGGATTTTCCATGCTGTTCAGGAAGAATTACCCAAAGCTCAAACTGTGGATTTACTTCAGGGCTTTGAGAATGGTCTTCAGAAAGAAATACAACAAGTTGACCATGATGGCGCATGGACGCAAGTTGCGGAAGTATCACCTAGCGGCCAAGTAACGCTGTCGGTAACATATTGCCAGTTCCTGCTTTTATTATGTCATATTGGTTTGATTGTGCACGACAGTATTGCAGTAGAAAGTGCACTTGCAGAATTAACAGATGATGAGTTAGACCAATATCGCAGGGAACTCGCTATGTATGGACCACTTACGCAGATTCTTCGTGATGTTCCTAACGTCGAAACTGCAGTTAAGTACTCATCACATTTAATTGATTTGGCACGACCTTTACTGACTTCTAAGCCTATTTCTCAAGCTGAGTTCGATGCTTTGATCAATGAGGTTGATTATAACTCACCATTAGTTACTAGGGCTAATAGCTTGTGCGTTTATGGGATAGTATTCATTCTTTTACACGAAGCATCACACGTTATCTTGAACCAGGATTTGTTATCTAATGGTAATGAACAAGATGAAGTTGAAGCTGACCATAATGCTTTTTGGGCAATGTGGGGTGATTTGAAGGATGTGGAACGCAATACGGCTATGATGGGATGTATCTGTGCTTTAGCATCGTTGCTTTTCTTCAACCCGTCTATGGCTTCTGATGGAGTCCATCCTAGAGAAGATGAACGTTTGTTCTCTTTCTATGATATCTTGAAGGAAGAAAAGAAATCATATACAGAAATGCTTGTCATACTTCTTGCTGTCTGGGCGACAGTTTTCTATGTGACAGATTTCCCCATTCTACAAGGCACATATGAAGAAACACTTGCAAAACAACGAGCATTTCTGGCAGGCATAGGGAACGATACTTAATACTAGAAGAAAGATTCCCTGCCAAATGTAATCGATTAGTATCGGCTATAATCAGGCCGACCATAGAAACCTGAATCCCGATAGCGGTTTTGTGACAAAGGTTGAGAGAGAGAGGGAGCATAACCACAGGAGATAAGATGCCCTATTTCGTCTGTATTATACGTTAAATGAATGGCATGGGGTTAGTAGGCTTGATGGGGGAAGTCAAGTAAGGCAATAAGTGACGGCATATCAATTAATACTGTGGTATTCAACACTTAGGAATCATCTGTTTTTTTTTAACCTCCGACAATAGAAATATGGATACAAAGGACTTTATTGTTTTGTGTGATGGTATTGCTGCAGAAGAGAGAGCGTCATCTCCCAGAAATAATGCTCAAGACGAGGAACGAATTCGGATAAAGGATGCGTTAACTCCTGGTGTCAATGACGGGATTCCTTTTGTTGAGTTTAAAAAGCTCCGAACTGGATTCATCTACCTTTCTGTTATAGATCAATCAAGAGATTATGCTCCATATTTCTATATTCTTGAAAAGATTAGTGAGCATTTTAATGGAAGTACTGACCGGATTGTTGCTTGGGATTCTAATGTATGGAAAGATGTGATCGCTTACGCGAAGTCTTTACCAGAGTATCCCAGAACGAATGAGTTTACTAGTATGTTGCTTCATGTCAAGGAACGCGAACGTGCAAGTGCGGCGATGAGATTAATGGAGTATGGCGCTGTCCCGAAGGTGGTTGATTGTGATTTAGTGATCGATCATCAAGAAGCTGTTTATTCAAGAATAGAAAAGCTGATGGAGATGATTGGCGGAGAGAACGCGCTTCACCAAATGCTATCTGAACTTGAGTATAAGAAAGAGATTGGACGTTTTCTGATTCCACATCTGGGCAATCAGCCAATGGCAAATTTGGTGGTTCCAGAAAAGCCCTATGGTTATTTGTTTGAGTTATGTCTAAAGAATTTAAAAGAACGGGGCTCAGAGATTCGGGTCGAAGAGAAATGGCAAGAGTTGAGTTCGTTAGCAACTGACCTCTTTGTGGCCGTTTATGATTCGCAGAAATACGATATATGGCAGCACCTTCTTTATAAGCCAGAGGAGGTTGTTGGAATCGTACACGAAATGATGTTGCTTTTTAATCTTTATACGCTTCCACAAACTAATGTTTCTTTTTCTCTAGATTGGTGTCGTTTTTTGTGTATGTGGATGAAACGAGATTCTAGATGTAATCAAGTATTACGAGCGAAACTAGATTCTGTTGAGCGGATAATGAACAAGGTAGTATGCATCTCAGATAATAAGACTTGCATTCACATAAAGAAGGGGAGTAAGGAGAGCCGGTTTATTGAGGATAACAAGGATGGGTTAGAAGGCTTTTTGTTTGTGGACATTAACACTTTGAATGCAGCCTTCTTGACACCGGAAGATTTGAGTACAATTAATAGGGTAAGATTCCCTATTGTTGAATCTATCGACAGTTATATCTTGCTCCCGAAACTATTGGTTATATGGAATTGGTATGAGGCTGTGTTTAATATTATAAGAAGATATAATAGTGTGCTCGCGAAAGACATTGGTTATGTGATGGAAGACTATTTGCGCAAGAGATTAAGTGCTCGTGGCATGAAATATCATTCTGGAGAGTACTCATACAATGGTATTACTGGGGAGGTGGATTTTTTAATTGAGGCGGCCCAATGTGATGCTTATATTGAAAGTAAGAAAAAAACTCTCAGTTTAAAAGCTCAAGCTGGGGATGACTATTATACTTGGGGTGATTTACGGGCGTTCATAGAATCCCAAATGCAATGCTCCAGATTAGAGAATGGTGTTAGGAACTATGGACCATTATCATTGGAGAATAACAAAACAAGGGAAAAATATGCCTATAGTTGGAAACCAGAGTATCTAATAGATAAGACCTCTCAAAAAAAAGCTCAGCGAAAGGTGGTGAAAGTTTCAATGGTTTTGAAAGAGTATGGCCCTATGCAAGATAAAGCGGTACTCATCAACATACTAAAGAACCTTATTGGAAAAGAGATAACTGCTACATTTGATTCTTCTGATACGATACATAACGCTAATGATCAAGCTGGCATCCTTGAAGATATTGCCAAGATAAATAAGGCTCTGAAAGATTTATCTGATTACTATAATGCCATCGGAGATAGAAATCCGACGTTCTTCTGTCGTTTGTATAGCATGGAACAAATCTATTTCCTCATCCGGGAATCAACGAGCCAGGATCATTTCGTAAAGCTATTGATGGGTGAATTGATGACGACTGGTACAGAGAATTTCTGGAATGAGTATTTGAATGCGAAGATGATTCAGAATAGCTGAGTTAGTTCAGATGAAATCAAACGTAAGCCAACCGGTCAGTCCCATCTTGTTTATTTGATTCAAGTTGCTCCGACTCGGGCAGAGTCGGTCACGAGTGGGGCTACGTTGGTCCGAGTAGGGCCTATTCGGTTGCGAATTGGTTCCATGCCGCGGGTAAGCATCAAACATCAATGAAACCTCGCAAAAGCGGTTAGGAAAAGACGACGCCCACTATGGAGCACTTGGAGGAAATGGAGGAGACGGTCGGCTATTATTATTATTTCCTAACGATGTCGAAACGATATACGACGGAAGACTTCATCGCTAAGGCGACGGGTATTCACGGGGATAGGTACGACTATTCCCGTGTCGTCTATGTGGACAGTGTTACTCCGGTGAGTATCGTCTGCCCAGAACACGGAGAGTTCAAACAGCGACCGGCGATGCACTTGTCCGGGAGAGGATGTCCAGGATGTGCAAATGAGAAAGTCCGCAAGGCTCTTTCGGATACGAGGGATTCCTTTATTGAAAAGGCTCGCGAGGTCCATGGAGATAATTACGATTATTCGTTGGTGGATTATGCCGGTAGCGAGCAAAAGGTGATTATCATTTGCCCGATTCACGGGCGGTTTCCACAGACCCCTCATAGTCATATATCCGGTCAAGGGTGTCCTGTTTGCGGCCGCCTCAAATCTGATAAGAATCGCAAGAAGGGGCTGCAATACTTCCTTGACCAGGCTCACGCCGTTCACGGGGATAAGTATGATTATTCCAAAGTTGATCTGAAGACCAGGAGGGAGAAAGTCATCATTATCTGCCCGATTCATGGAGAATTCGAACAGACACCATACAATCATACCCTCCAAAAGCAGGGGTGTCCGAAGTGCGCCCGTGAGTCCAATGCCGTCAAGATAACCAAGGATACGGAGTGGTTTCTTGAGAAGGCACGAGCAATCCACGGCGACAGGTATGACTATTCTGAGACAGTCTACACGAAGGCGAAGGAGAAGTTATGCGTCATTTGCCACGAGAAGGATGACGGCGGCTATGAGCATGGGCGGTTCTGGCTCACACCGCACGCGCATCTCTCCCACTCCGGGGGATGCCCGAAATGCGGGCACCCCAAGCATACGATAGGGTGGTTTGTCAAACAGGCGCGTGCCGTTCATGGGGATTTGTATGACTACTCGCAAGCCGTGTACGAGAACAATCACTCGCCGTTGACTGTAATCTGTCCGGACCACGGCCCGTTTTCAATCTTTCCTTCATCTCATTTGAGGGGTGCTGGCTGCCCCAAATGTGCGGGGCGCAATCTTACCCAGGAAGAAGCGATAGAACAGTTTCGGCAAGTCCATGGAGACCGATACGACTACTCAAAAGTCGAGTATGTCAACAAAACAACCCCTGTTTTCATAATCTGCAAGAAGCACGGCGAATTCTGGCAGACGCCCGCCGGCCATCTCCTAGGCCAGGGATGTCCGACGTGCAACCAGAGCCACTTGGAGAACGATGTTGAGATGTTGTTGAAGCTCCATAAGATTCATCATCGGAAACAAAAGACCTTCCCGTGGCTGAAAGACAAAGGCTCGATGAAGCTTGACTTCTTCCTCCCGGATTATGGCGTGACCATTGAATGCCAAGGCGAGCAGCATTTCATCGCATCAGAATTTATGGGCGGAGAGGAAAAGCTTCTTGCGCTTCAGCGGCGTGACCGCCTCAAGGAAGAACTCTGTACTGCACATGGTATCAACGTCCTGTACTATTCCAACCTTGGAATTGATTACCCTTACTTTGTGATTGAGGACAAGAGCGTTCTCCTTGAAGCCATCTACGCTAATGGAGATTACGACCCGTCGGTGTTGGAGGATCCAGAACTGCCGCTTACCTGGTAGCGGGCTTTTTCAAATGAAACGGGCCAGCACCTCCGCCGAGGTCGCTGGCCCGATGTGTTTTATTGCTAATTGACAGTGGCGATCAAGTCGCGGCACACTGAGTAAGCGCCACAGTAGTGTTGAAATTGCCCGGTAATAATACTTGGGCTAATTCGATATGATTGGGCGGCTTCCAGAATGGGACGTTTGGCCGTGAAAGGAGAATGACTCCATTTCTCAAATAACTCGTTAAGCGGAGCATCTTCACGAAGAGCTTTAAGGGCGAATTCATTAGCCTCCGCTTCTTTTGGATCGTCCGCATCCGGCGTGATTATATCAATATAATCCTTTTGCCCGCTTTTCTTAATATGTCTCATAATGTGTCCTAATTCATGCATAATTGTAAAAGCAAAATTATCAAGGCGCTTGAAACGGAGTGAGACCGCAATGGTTGGGTTTTCCCCATCCCAAAACGAGTAACCATCTACAGGGGTCTTTTCAAGATTCTCCTGGATGACAAACTTAATCCCGTATTTATTCAAAACTCTCTCGGTCTTTGCTTTGGTATCTTCGTTTTTGAAGAAGATGACGTTCAGTTTCCTAATTAATTCACCTGCCAGTTTCGCATCAAACGATACTTTGGGAGATGGGATATCCTCGCTTTTTTTCCTAACCAATAGTATCCAAGTCATCATATTTGCGGCATCAACGCTTAATGAAGTGGATTGCTTGAAATAAGCTTCTGTTAAAGAAGCCTTTTCCTGTAGGGCATTGACAGAAGATACACCGAAAAATTGGAAGACCTTCTCAATATTCTCTTCAGGTGTTCCAGTAAGCCCGAGCTTCTTCTTCAGAAAAGAAGCATTGAAGAGAGACTTGAGGTGATTCCACTCTTCCAAATCCTTGCGTTTCTTTGCCAAAGACTCATCCCGTCTAATCATTGCTAAATCGTATTGGCATTGGTAAGAAAGCCATTCTTCTGCAGGGATGTCCACAATGACCGCCTCTAGCATGTAGGCAATCTCTGGGGAGATGCCGCGTCTGCTTTGGAGGATATCATTGATGACTGGGGTGGACTTTCCAATAGCATCTGACAGGTCCTTTTGTTTTATGTTACGTTCGTCCAGGACTTGTCTTAAAATGACACCAGGATGAACGACTTCGTTGAAGTCTGCTGGATTTGAACGATTCGGCATATGATAAGAGTGTTGGTTTTCAGTCGCGTATGCTGATTTCAGCTGGCTTTTAGAAAACAAAGATACAAATTTATAATCTATTTTCAAAATCAATATTATTATTTTATTAACAAATATCAGAACAAAATAATGTTGAAAAGTTCGTGATTTTTGTTTTTGCGAATTCGGCCTTTTTGATTAATTTTGCAGCGACATAGAAAATGCCCCGGTAATGGGTGGCTCCATCCCGAGGCAAAAAGGGACTGACTAGGTCCCGGTTTCAAAAAAATGTTTTCAAAAATAGGGAAAGTTTCCCGTTTTTCCAAGCATCTAGTCTGATATCCTTCCTCCAAGGGTATTTAGAGAGCCGGAGGTAACCATTAATCCTTTTTGTTTAACTTCTAAAACCGTTGTACAATGGTCAGTTTAGAAAAAGGTTTTCCGGCACCTCAAAAACCGGAAGGAGGGCACAAGCCGCCGAAGCCCTACAAGATCAAAATCGATGGCAAGATGTTCGAGGTGGAAGGGCGCTTCATCTCCGGCAGAGAAATCCTTATGTTAGCCCAGAGAACTCCACTAGACCAATTCGAAGTGGGCTATAAGGAGCATGGCCATGACATCAGGGTCATCGGGCTGGATGAGCAAGTCGACCTTGCCGACCCCGGTGTTGAAAAGTTTGTCACGTATCACACCGGACACACTGATGGAGAGGAGGGGCCCCAGGGCCCCTTCCCTTTTGCCTTTACCGAGGAGGACCAGTTGTTCGCTGATCGGCATGATGGTCAAGTGGAGCGTGTTGTCGAGAGCGGGAATCATTGGGTATTGATTCACGATTTTCAAGTTCCCGAGGGATACAATGTTAAAATGGTGACTGCTGCGGTAATGTTGCCAAGCGGGTATCCGATGTGTGGGCCAGATATGGTGTATTTTTATCCGGTCCTTTCGTTGAATTCGGGGAAGAAGATCCATGCTGCCGAAGCGCGGATGATGATTCAAGGGAAGTCCTACCAGCGATGGTCTCGCCATTTTACTCCGAGCGCCCCTTGGCGTCCGGAGGAGGATTCGCTGGAAACGTACAGCCTTATGATCCAGAGTTGGCTGAAAAAGGAGGTGTCGAGATGAGAACGTGTTTAAGAATCAGTTCGGAAGACTATCAATCCATACAGAAACACCTTTTCCCGCAAGACGGGAAAGAGGCCATCGCATTCGCCCTTTGCGGAAGGGCGCAGGCGGAGGATCGCTTGGTCTTCGCCGTTCATGAAGTCCTGCTGATTCCTTACAGTCGATGTGTGCGAGAAGCCGACTACTTACACTGGAAGACGGAGGATGTGGTACCTTTGATGAATAAGGCTATGGTCAAACATATGGCCATCATGCGAATCCACAGTCATCCCGGAGGCTGGCCGCATTTTTCAAGAAATGATTTGGCTACTGACGAGGAGTTCTTCGGAAATCTCATAGCCGGATGGTGTGAAGATGGGTTGCCTCATTTGTCTGCCATCATGATACCTGGGGGTAGGGTGTTGGGACGTGTTTACCATGCCGATGGTACTGTTCAACAGTTGGATCAGACGGTTGTCGTGGGGGAGAAAATACAATTCGCAATGTTGGATGAAGAACAAGAAGATGCTCCTCCAGAAGAGGCGCTGAGAAATATCCAGGCCTTCGGTGATGGAATGTATAACACTTTCAAGCGGTTACGAATCGGAATTGTGGGGTGTCCGGGAACTGGGTGTCATGTCATCGCGCAACTTATGCGAATGAAAGTCGCAGAACTCATTCTCGTGG
>JAEEGL016702090.1_pt1 | contig 10109 bp, 6 predicted proteins | sample 9134231 | NCBI WGS metagenome assembly JAEEGL01 (sample SAMN16246548, study PRJNA631951) | gut metagenome | biome: gut microbiome; feature: rumen; material: fiber-attached | host: Bos | place: Iran: Karaj | collected 2018-10 | reverse complement strand
GGCGGCAACACTCGGTTCTCTTATTTCGTCAGTAATCTGCGTCATCTTCTTTATTCACATGAAAAGGTCAAAGAAGTACTTTTAGAAAAAGAGTTTAATACAGTTTTTTATCGAAAGCACTTTACGGCGGGTCCCAGCGACGAAAAAAACAGAACGGTATCCCCCGGAGGTCCCCCCTTTCTGTTTTTTTCTGCGTCCCGCCCTTATGTGCTTTCGATAAAAATGATTATGCTTTTTCTGTTGTTAAGTGCCTTAAAACCATGTAGAATAAAAACATGCGGAAGATACTTGCCTCACTTTTTATAATTACGGTTTTTATTTCATGTTCAAAAAAACAGGAAGACGGGATTGTGCTCCCAGAGAATGCAATTGAAAGTATTGAATCTTTAAAATTTCACAGCTGGTATTTTCTTAGCGAAGGAAAAATCGAAGAAGTTTCACTTCCGCAGAATGCTCCCCTTGTTCCTGAAAAACCGTGGACAGAAGCCGTACGTATTTCAAGTGCAGCGGGCGCTGTTGATGTTTCAAAAAGTTCGCCGTACGAAGCTTATGCACTTGTAAACCGCAGGGGAATAATCGGCTTTACAAAAACTGAACCGCAGATTTTTGGTGACGAATCACTTTTTCCGAATGATACCGCAGACGGACTTGTGTTCAGTTCCGGACTACCTGTGTTTTATTTTTACCGGAGTTCTTTCTTTTTTGACGAGACAAAAAAACGCAATGTGCAGATTCAACAATCGCGTCCTTTTCTTGTAGAGTTTGATAATGTTACTAAAAATTTTTATCCGCTTGTAACTTATGAAAATCTTCAGCTTGATAAAAAGGATCAGATTACGGGTTACTTTTGGGACGGAAAAACCTGGATTTGTTGTGCCAAGAAAAATGATGCAGATCTTGTTGAGTTTAAATATTTTTCGTGGGAACCACCGCTTGAACTCAGCGACATAAATCCAGCTCTTGGTGGAGAAACTTTTATTATTAAGTATTCAAATGAATCAGTTTATCTTGAGCTGAGTCTTCCAAAACTTTTTGACAAAGCTCCTGATGAATTAAAAAAACTTCTTGCTTCGCTTCCTAAGGAATTTGGTTTTTATATTTCTTGGCGAGACAGAACAGGAACAAGTCCTGTAAGTTATTTTAATCAGGGCGGCTCTAATACAACGCTTAATGCAAAGGCGGCGGTTTTTCCGTGCGCAGGGCTTTCTGCTGCAGTGTTTGCTGACGGAACGGTTTATGTTTTAAAGGACGGAGAAGAGTCTTCTTCTGCGTTCAGACTGCCGCGGCTTCCTGCGGGATTTACTTACGGAGACTTTGCTGTTGCAGGAAAATATCTTTATGTTTCCTGGGAAGAAAACGACTTTTATCTTACAAAGCGCGCAGGCTTTATAAAAGCAGACCTTTCTAAAATTTTATAAGAATCAAATCTTTAAGTGGCTTTTCTACTTTCTTAAAGTGAAGATAGCGTAAAGGGTGCAGGTCCAGTGCGTTGGAATACCAGCCGCCTATTTCATCTGTATTTATAATGTGCATACTGAGTGAATAGTTTACCGGAATTATTTCGCCGTCATTTATAAGAACCTGCTCTGCTTTTGAAAGAAGTTTCATTCTGTCTGTGCTGCTTTCTGCGCGGCCTGCTTCTATAAGGTAATTATCGTATTCTTTGTTTGACCAGAGCGATTCATTAAATGAAGAGCCGCTTCTGAATAATTCAAGAAAAGCAAGCGGGTCTGCATAATCGCCTATCCATGAATAAACGAATAAATCTGCATCCCATGATGCAATTGAAGAATTGTAGCGTTCAAACGGTGCAGTCTGTACAAGCAGTTCTACTCCGAGAGGTTTCCATGCTTCGGTAAGAATATCTGCCCACTTAGACATGTATTCTGCTTCTGTTGCTGCAAAAACAATTACAAGTTTTTTGTCCCGTGGAATTTTTAAAGCATCGCGTGCTTCATTCATCATTGCTAAAGCATCTTCTGCATCATAATCATTCAGTCCCTGAATTTTCGGATAACCAGAAAGAGGGTAGACGAGGGTTTCCGCTTTTAAGTAATAATCTTTTCTGAGTTCGTCATAAGGAATAGCCGTTAAAAGAGCGTTTCTTATTTTTGCATCGTTCCACGGAGAGTAACTGTTTTTAAAAAACAGATATGTAGTTCCAAAGTTTGCACTTACATGTATGCTTGAAGAATCAATTATTTTTTCTGAAACTGCATAGCTGTCAATCCAGTCGACTTTTCCGTTGTTAAAAAGAAACGAGTTTTCATCGTTGTCATTGCTCAGTGTTATGGTAATTCCCGGAAGAAGAACTTTTTCTGCTTCATGATAGTTTTCATTTTTTTTAAGGACGATTTTTTCGCCTGAATAACTTTCAAGAACGAACGCACCGGAATACACTTTTTTGTTTTTGCTTACGGCACTTAAGGAATGATGACACAAAAGACTTGCAAAGTGACCTGTAGGTTCTTCAAGATTTACAACGAGCGTTGTGTTGTCGCGGACAGTAATTCCAACGTCTTCTTTTTTTGCCTTTCCATTTCTGAATGCACCTGCATTTTTTACGCAGTCTAAAAGAGAAGCAAACGGTGCCCTTGGATTTGAAAGCAGAGTAAGCCACGACTCTTTTATTTCATTTGCAGTAATCGGGCTTCCGTCTGAAAATTTTATGTTTTCATGAAGTTTAAAAGTCCAGCGTTTTTTATCGCGTGAAATTTTATATGATTCACAGATTGCGTTTACCGGTTCAAGTGTCATGGGATTGTATGAAAAAAGTCCTTCGTACAAGCCTGTAAGAATCTGTGCTTCATTTGCATAGGAAGCTGTATGCGGATTTAAATCATAAGTGTGATTTCCGCTTATGATTTCAAACTGATGCTGTTCTGATTCTTCGGCGTGAACAAAACCGAGTAAAAAAATGCATGCAAAGAGAAGACTGATTTTTTTATTCATTCTGTGTTCCTTAAGAATGTATGATTCCGAGCTTGCGCATCTGATCCTGCTCTTCTTTGTAAGCAGTGTATTCAGCGCGGTGCTGGTTTACTTTTACAAGAATGTTTTTTATTGTCGTAAGTTCCATTTTAACGCCTTTAATTTTTGTACGGTTTATGGCGTTTACCATGTTCTTAAAATAATCATCAAGGGACGACAGAAGTGCGCTTATATAATTGCAGTCTGAAATCTGTGTGTTAAGGAATTCGAGACCTTTTTCTTCCGGCATTGAATAAAGTCTGTTGTAGCCAGGAGAATGTTTTACGGCAAACGAAGAAAAATATCTTGCGCGTTTAGAAAGGTTTTCCATAAACTCATTGTAGCGGATTGTTTCTTTTCGCTTTGCTTCTGTTTTTTTGTCAACAAGAACGACGGTATATTCAATTTCAGGATCTGCAAGGCCAAAAAGTTTTCTGAGGAACTTCATGAATTTGTCTTTAAATGAATTATGTTCGCTCTGGAGAATTTCGTGGTTTGCTGCAACTTTGTGACAGCATGTATTAAAAAGTTCAGAAAGGCCGGCAAGTGAACGGATTGCTTCCATAAGAAGTTCATGCGTATCAATAAGAACTTCTTTCTTTTTGTTTTCGTCTTCCTGCTTTTTGAATTTCTGAATGAGGGCAGCCTGAAGTTCAGCTTTGTTTGCAGCAGTTTCTTCGGCAACAATTTCGTTTACAAGTTCAGGAACAAAAGGTTTGTTTGCCATGCACGAAGGATAAAGCCGCTTTATTTCTGCAATCATATCTGCAGGAGAAGCAGAAGCTTTTTCTTTGTTAAAGCCCGGATTTAAGAGAACGTTGCGGCGTACTTCTATCTTGTAGTTTTCACGCTGGAAATCAGCAAGAGCTTTGAGTCCGTTATTTATTTCTGTAATTGCTTCGGAACTTTTGTGAGTTGTATCTTTTATAAGGCTCAGGGTTATAGGCGAAGCATTTGTGCGCAAACCTTTTATTGAAACTGCAAGTCCGCGGGTGTTTGCTTTAGGAGAATTTTCAGTAAGATTATTCCATGCAAAAGTTGCATTAAGTTCAGCAAGTTTTCGGATTTTGTCCATTGTAAGCTGGCTTACTGAAAAGCGCATGTAATTGCAGACAAAGTCAATCATTATTTCGTAGTCGCTGCATCTTACACCGAGCTCTATGCTGCGTTCATTATCATTATATTCGCTGGTGTCAGGAACAACGATTTTTGAAATCTTTTTTTCTTTTTTGTAAGGATCAGGAGTAATAAGATTTTTATTTTCGAGTGCTTCAAAAAGATTTTTAATACATGTTAAATGAAGGCGATAGGCTTCCTGAATTTTAGGAAGCTCTTTTGCGTCGAGCATCTGCCCTTTTTCTTCTACGAGCTGAATTATCTGCTGGTTAAAATCAAGTGTTTCTTCTTCTGCCATTGTTTTTCCTTATTTTATAAAAACAATATTCCACTTTCAATATCGGCACAAAATGCGGATTTCTTGAGGGTCTTTTGTCATTGTAATAAACTCAAAAAAGTTGTACTCTTATTGCCACTAATTTTTTCTATAATATATAGGTGGTAAAAAAATGGCAGTTGATGAAAAACTTCAGATGGTGCGCCACAGCTGCGCACACGTAATGGCAGAGGCGATAATGCATCTGTACCCCGGTACAAAGATTGCAATCGGACCTTCAATCGAAAACGGATTTTATTATGACTTTGATTTTTCAACTACCACCACCGGCACAAAACCAAGCGAAGTTGATTTTCCGGAAATAGAAAAAGAAATGCGCCGCATTCTCGCAGGAAACCATGAGTTTGTACACAAAGAAGTTTCTAAGGAAGAAGCCCTTAAGCTTTTTGCAGATCAGCCGTACAAGGTTGAACTTATAAACGACCTTCCTGAAGGCGAAACAATTTCTACTTACGAACAGGACGGTTTTTTGGATTTGTGCCGCGGTCCTCACGTTGCTTCAACAAAAGAAATCAATGCACAGAGCTTTAAACTCATGAAGACAGCCGGTGCTTACTGGAGAGGCGACAGCGAAAAGGCAATGCTTACGCGCATTTATGCAGTATGCTTTTACAAGCCGAATGATTTAAAGGATTATCTTGCAATGCTCGAAGAAGCAGACAAGCGCGATCACAGAAAGCTCGGCGTTCAGCTTGACCTTTTCCATCTTGATCCTGAAGATCCGGGTCAGATTTTCTGGCATCCGAACGGCTGGCAGATGTATGTAACCCTTCAGGACTACATGAGAAAGAAGGTTGTAGAAGATGGTTACATGGAAGTAAACACTCCTGCAATCATGCCGCGCACGCTCTGGGAACGATCAGGACACTGGGCACATTACCAGAAGAATATGTTCGTTACCGAAAGCGAAAAGCGCCTCTTTGCAGTTAAGCCCATGAACTGTCCGGGAGCACTTGAAATTTTTAACAGTCGAACAAGGTCTTATAAAGATTTACCCCTGCGTCTTGCAGAGTTCGGACACTGTGCCCGTAACGAGCCGAGCGGAACTCTTCACGGAATTATGCGCGTGCGCGGCTTTGTTCAGGACGATGCGCACATTATCTGTACTGAAGAGCAGATCGAAGCAGAAGTAGAAAAGTTCTGCCGCCTTCTTATAAGCGTTTACAAGGATTTTGGTTTTGACAAGAATCTTCTTGTTAAACTTTCTACAATGCCGGAAGATCACGTAGGAGATCTTGCAACCTGGGAACATGCAGAAAAAGCTCTAGGAAACGCATGTCACGCTGCCGGAATGGAGTACGAGATTCAGCCTGGCGAAGGTGCTTTCTACGGACCAAAGCTTGAGTTTACCCTGATTGACGCTCTTGGCCGCCAGTGGCAGTGCGGAACGATTCAGCTTGACTATCAGCTTCCGAGTGCAGAACGCCTTAATGCCCAGTACATCGGTGCCGACAACCAGAAGCATCATCCTGTTATGCTTCACCGTGCAGTTCTTGGTTCGCTTGAACGCTTTATGGGAATTCTTATCGAAAACTATTCCGGGGCACTTCCTGCATGGCTTCACTTTGAGCAGGCAGCAGTTGTTCCTGTTTCGCCGGAATTTAATGATTATGCCCGCAAGGTTGAATCAACTCTCCGTGCAGCAGGAATCCGTGTAAATGCGTATGCTGATGATGACAACATGAAATCAAAAATCAAGACGATTTCTATGGAGCACAGAACTCCGTACATTCTTGTTGTCGGTGCAAAAGAGCAAGAAGAAGAAAGCGTAACCGTTCGCTTCAGATTCAGTTCAAAACTCCCGCAGCAGACAATGAAGCTCGAAGAATTTAAGGCTTACGTTCTTGATAAGGTTGCAACACACTTTAACGGAATTTAAGCTCAGGCTTTAAATTAAAGAGAGGCCCCTGTTCAGGTAGAGCAGGGGCCTCTTAATTTATGCACGGTTTTTATAAACTGCCGGAATTGCTCCAGCATTACGTGTGGTTGTTCTTTAATTCAACCTTACTTTTTTAAGCCGCCCATCAGTTCGTAGAGACGAAGAACATCAAAAGAATCTTTAGGGTTGTTAACATACTCGGACTCGTATACAAGCATCAGGATATACCTTGCTGTTACGTTTCCAGGTGTAAATCTTCCAATGTCAACATTTTTATCTCTCTGATAGTCCCATGGTGTAAAATTTTTTCCGTCTACAGATGTCAGGAGTTCCCATGTTGATGCATTGTCCTCTCCAGTCTCTCCACTGCACGTATTACGGAGTATGTAAGAATCAAAATCCTTATTCTTTCCAAGATCCAAAAGAACATAATGCTGTGCTCCATATGCAGCATAAGAATTATCCGTAACTACCTCAGTGCCTGCATACCACTTGGTATCTGTTTTTCCGTCTACGAGGTAAGAATCCTTTTCGCCATTACTACATCCAGAAGATCTGACAACCTTTGCTCCTTTAAAGATGTTTTCTTTGAGAGAAAGACTTGATTTGTTCTTAGCAGAAGATGTGTGTTTTATTGCAGGTACATAAATCTGTTCAACGTTTGGAACTCCCCTGATATTTTCGGTAAGGAAGTTGTCTTTAAAGTCCTTAAAGCCATTAAATGTCCATGTACCGTTTCTGCATTCCTCAAGATACTTATTGCGAAGCTGTTCTATAGTTTTGAATTGTTTATCTGTTACAGAAGAAACAATCTTGTTAAACTCTGAATTTTTATCAGATGGTTCCCCCAGTTCGAAATCATCCTCGTCTTCCGCAGCTTGTGCTGCACTATTCAGGCTGTCAATTAATCCAGGAATTTTTTTGCCGCCTTCCATGTGTGTAGGATATTTATCATCCATATAAACAAAGAACGGTACGCAGTCGCCATAAGGAGCGTAATCTGTCCAGGTTTGTATTCTTCGTGATGCTGGAAATAAAGGACTCAAAGTATCTTCATGCTGCCAGTGGAAGTAGCGGAATCCTGCATAACTTGCCATTCCTTCACAGAACCATTCCATGCCGATTTTATAACCTTGAACAACGTGTGCAAGTTCATGGGCAAAATAACCAAGATCATATGGTGAATCATTAGCTCCCTCTATACTAATGGTTATATTGTTATCAACTGTACCGGCAAAACAGTCGTCATCATATTTTGCTTCAAAATTGATTGTCGTGTAAGTATTGTCAGTTCCCCATCTTTTAAGAAGCTTTGGATAATACTCATAGAAAAGGTTTTCAAGCTTTGTCTTGTAAGTCTTGTCTTTGATCTTATCCCATTTACCTGTAAAATTGATTTTACATCCGACTTTAGACCTGTCAACGTTTGAAGTGAGCATTGAAGCATTTTTTGTTACAGGCTCATGCAGTACGTGAATTGCCGGGTCATTGATTACAGGTGGCTCTTCAATATTTTCAGCTTTCGGCATAACCCTGAATTCATTCGGCTTCTTTTCTTCAAATCTGATCTGTGTGTCTGTTGAGAAGGTGCTCCAGTCGGCTGCGTCAAAAGAAGGTGCGATGCTGATATACTTGATTGCAATTACACTGTCTTTTTTGAATTCTCCGCTATATGTAAATCCTATATAGCGTGTTGAATTTTTTGTCGTTACCGTTACAGGATACCAGCCGTTTCTGCTGGAGTCACTTGTTCCGGAAACATATGAATCCATGACTGTAGTCCATTTTGTGTAGCTTCCTGAACCATCACGTACTGTAAGTTTTGTGCCTGTCGGGAATGTATTGTTGCAGTTATAGGTTGTGTAGAAAGTGAAGGTTGTTCCGCTTGCAAGAGTTTTTCCAAGATCAAGCCTGAATTGAAGCCTGTCTTTTGGTGCTGATTCTGCAACGGCATAGATTCTGTCTCCTGAAGCTGCAAATGCAGCTCGTGAAGCTGATTCGTGTGTGCTTCCAGCGTTTATAGCGTCAAACGAATCGCTGCATCCGGTAAATATTCCCGCTGAAAAAATTATGGATGCTGTTACGACAGCAAATTTCTGTAAAAATATTTTAAACATTTTGTTATCCTTTTTTTATGAATTTTGCGGAAAAAAAGGCCGTTCCAAAACTGGAACGACCTGTAGTCTAAAGAATGATTCTATTAGAGTCCACTGAATTTAACTTTGTGGAGCAATGAGTTAGAAGCATCCTCTCCAATCCAGATACATCCGTTTGCCTTGTCTACACAGAGTGCCTCAGGATTGTTGTGTGCAAAGTCTCCGATGTAGTATGTGTTAAGAAGTTTTGTTGCATTACCGTTGAAAAGATAGATTGTATAAGAATAATAGTCAGTGCCGTTCTTTTTATTTTTTTCTTTGTTGTCATTTGAATCAAGAACCCAAAGCCAGTCATTGTCTGGATCATATTCAAGATCTGCAACTTCAGAAATATGTGAAGTAACACTCTTAAGCTTCTTTACGCTTCCAACCTGTTTTCCATCTGTTGTGTATTCCCAGATTTTTGCATCTGTCTGTGAACCTACATAGATATTACCCTTGTGCCATGCAATACCTTCGATTCCGCTGTTTCCAAAGCCTGATGCATCACTGATTTTCTTGAGGAAAGAAGAGCTTGTTGAGTATTCCTTGTAGTCTGAAGAATAAGTAAGCTTAAAGAAGTAGTTAGGCTCACCGCAAACATAGATGTCACCTGTTGAAGGATTCATTGCAAGACCTTCCATGTCACGTCCGTCTCCATCAGAGTCCTTATATCCGCTTGTAATTCCAAACTTTGAAGCTTTTCCATCAAAAGTAATCTTATAGAGGTATCCGCCGTCAATGTTACCGATAAGGTATTTTTTGTCTTTGCTCAGTGTAAGACCTGAAAGTTCTGAAACCTGAACTCCAGCCTTACTCTTGCTGAGAGTATATGTTTTTTCAAGACCAATCATCTTTGGAGTTGTTGGACTAGGAGCTGGTGGATTATCAGGTGGATTTGAACTGCCTGAATCTGAGCTGCCTGTGTTAGAACCGCTGAAACTCAAAGAAGCCGGGCTTGAGTAATATGGTTTTGTTGCATTCTTTACGTCTGCTGCAGAAATCCATTTTGAACCGATCTTTAAATCACCGATAATTACTGCACCAGAAGTCTTTGAGCTTGATGTGTAGAAGGTGATTCCGAGTTCTGAATCTGCAGACGTAGCTGTTGTAGAAATGTTATACCATGTTCCGCTGCTTACGGTGTAGCCACTGAGGTATTTGCTGTCTGTTGTTGCGCCTCTTACGGTAAGGCTTGTAGCTCCGCTTGGTGCCTGAACCGTAAATGAAATAGTGTCGTTTACCTGGATGTTTAATCCGGTAATCTTGAACTGGAATTTAGTCTGCTGTTCCCAGTTGCTTGTTGAAGCTGCAGCAATTTTTACGTAATGATTTGGTGCCGAAGCAGCTCTTGATGATTCTCCGGCAACAAATTCATCGCTTGTAGTTGCCAGATCGCTACAACCGGAAAGCATTCCGGCGGCCATGAGTAAAGCTGCAGATGCAACTGTTACTCTACTGATTACTTTTTTTATCATTTGACAAACCTCCTTTTGTTTGTTGGTAAAAAAGACTGTTTAAAATTATCAGTCTGAATTTTTTATTTGTCAACGAAAAAATAAAAATTTGTTAAAAATTGTTAAAAAAATGTTATATTTTGGAATTTATCTTAAAACGAGGCTGCAATTGCAAAAAAAAAGCCGGCTTGCAGATGCAAGCCGGCTAAAACCTT
>JAEEGL016676856.1_pt1 | contig 10109 bp, 8 predicted proteins | sample 9134231 | NCBI WGS metagenome assembly JAEEGL01 (sample SAMN16246548, study PRJNA631951) | gut metagenome | biome: gut microbiome; feature: rumen; material: fiber-attached | host: Bos | place: Iran: Karaj | collected 2018-10 | reverse complement strand
TACGGTCAAAGAGATAAACCTTAACGCCTGCTTCCTTTGCCTGTGTGAGAACATCGTCCCAACCTGTTGTCTCAGCTGCTGAAACAAGAAGATAATCAACACCTTCTGTGATGAAGCCCTGAGCTGCCTGAAGCTGCTCGTCGTTCTTAAGGCTGTAAGAAGTCTTAAGCTCGTAGCCGTTGGCTGCAGAGAAAACAGCCTCCATGTCCTTAACGTTTGCCTCACGATAACCTGACTCTGACGGCGGGTTGTTTACTACGCCGACCTTGATGGTGCCTGAGCTGCCTGAAGAAGCAGCTGTTGTGTCTGTAGAACCTGATGAGCTCGATCCTGAGCCTGAGCTTGTAGCTGCGCCACCGCATGCGCACAAGCCGATTGACATTGTCAGTGCCAATGCTGCACAAAGAAATTTTCTAGCCTTTTTCATTTTCTTTCCTCCTTATTTTCAAACCATGCCACCCGATGCGGGTGTTTTTGTTTTACAATATGGAGTTTAACGCTGGGCAGACACAAAGTAAATCAATGATCGTTTTGATATGGTTGAAAATAATATCGAACCATTGAAAAAAGGTTGAATATTTTTTTATTGCGGTTGATTTTGATTTTGCTGTCTGTATTCCGACGGTGTCATTCCGGTATTTTTCTTGAAAATATAGCTGAAATAGTGGGCATCGTTATACCCTGTCTCATGGGCTATCATAGAAGTCTTCATGTCGGTATTACGCAGAAGCTCCTTGGCTTTATTGAGTCTCAGATAGATAAGATACTCCGTAAATGTCTGACCGCTCTGCTGAGAGAATACCGTGGAAAACCTGCTGTTGCTCATGTTCACCGCGCCCGCCACATCCTGCAGCATGATATTGGGATCGCAGAAATGCTGTGACATATAGACCTTCGCCTCGCTGATGACTGAGGGTGTCCCGCTTTCACCTACGTTATCACCCATCTCCCTGACGCCCAAGATCAGCGGGTTCTCGTCATCTCTCTCCGATAATATGTGTCTGATATGTCTTGCGCTCTTAAAGCTGTGCAGGATATCCGAAGGCTTTTCCACGATATCGCCTATTCCTGCCCTTATGCCCGTACACCCGGTACGCTCCAGCTCCATCGCCAAAGATGATGCGAAGGCATAAGCTCTCTCCTCCGTATCCGGCGAATTGTCGCCCAGCACCAAAAGCCTTGTGCCTGCGCGGCTTCCGGAAACATGCACTATGCCGCCGCTGGCCTCAGCCAGCATCGCTGCTGCCTCCTGTCCTACATCCACCGGTGTGAAGGCTGCGTCAATGACAGCATAGCATGGCGCCGTTGCTGAACTCCCCATAGCTCTGAGCTGCTTTAACGTGTTCTCCGCATCCTCTTCCATCGCCTCGTCGGAAAACAGAGTGCCTATGAGCTTTTCTTTTAAGAAACGCACATCAGCATTGATGTTCATCCTGGCTCTCAGGCTCTCCGCATGCTCTCCGGCCTTTCTCTCCTCCTCGAGCTGGCTTTTCAGCTTGTCAAGCGCCTGCCTCAGATCCTGCGCATTGATCGGTTTCAAAAGATATTCTCTGACGCCGAGGCTTATACAAGTCCTTGCATACTCGAACTCGTCATATCCGCTCAGTATTATGATACCGATCCACGGCATCTGGGTACGCAGAACCTTGCACAGCTCTATGCCGTCCATGAACGGCATCTTGATATCCGTTATCACTATATCCGGGTTGGTATCCCTGATCATCGGAAGGGCCATCTCACCATCGGGCGCCTCTCCCACCAGTGTGTATGAAGTTTCATCCCACGGAAAAGATTCCCTGATACCTTCCCTGATCACTATCTCATCATCAACCAGAAAGACCTTCATCCTGTTCTATTTCCTCCCTTTTTTTCGCCGGCACCTTAAAACTTATTGATGTGCCGCCGGGACCGCTGGCGATATTCAACCCCTGCGGCTGATTGTAATAAAGCCTTATACGAAGGTTGACGTTCACGAGACCGAAACCTCCGGTACCCTCGCTCACCTCAGGCTGCCCCTGTTTCATACGATCCTTCAAAAGCTGCAGGTCATCCGCCATCATGCCCGTACCTGTATCGGCCACGGTAAATTCCAGCATGTCATCCACCAGACGGCCCTTTACTTTTATAACACCTCCGCCGCGCTTTATCTTTATCCCGTGATAGAGAGCTTCGTCCACCATCCGCTGCAGCAGCAGCTTCAAAACATAGAAACCACATATCTCGTCTGGGATATCTATCTCATAGCGCATGATGTCGCGGTATCTTGTCTGCTGTATCTTAAGATAACCCTCGATATGCTTTCTCTCCTGCCCCACCGGTATCCAGTCGGCACCTGAAGACAGACTGATGCGAAAGAAATCGCTCAAGGCGTTGGTCAGGGCTATGACCTCCTCCTTCTCCGCTGCCTCCGCCTTCCATATGATGGCATCCAGCGTGTTATACAGGAAATGCGGATTAATCTGCTCCTGCAGCGTTCTAAGCTCCGCTTTTCTGAGGTTTCTCTCATCGAGACGGCTCTTTTCCATCATCTCCTCGAGACGGTCCGCCATTATGTTGACCTGTATGGTCAGGTTTCTAAGCTCCGTAACTTCAGTGTCCGGAAGCCTTGCGTTCAAGGTGCCCTCCGCCAATTTGCCGGCCACCTCCTCGATCCTGTCGATTGGCTGCATGACAAATTCCGAGGTACTCTTCATAACCCTGTTTCTGATCAGCCATGCCAGCGCTACCACCACTGTCTCCGCAAAGGCGGTTATCAGGACCAGTATCTGCAGCATGGCGCTCTCCTCAGCCGTCGACTCAATCTCCTGTGCGATGTAATCACCCAGCATGCTGTCCACCAGCTTCGCCACATCCCTGACCTCCGAGAGCACCTCCTCGTTTTCCACTACAGGGCGCTGTTCTTCGATATTGGAACGTATCTTGTCCACATAGTTTTCAAGCGTCTGCATGGTGCGCTCCGCCACAATCAGCGACAGTCTGTTTTTTTCATCGGTTTTTGCGCTTATCTCGCCTATTGTGTCATAGACGCTGTAAATATTCCCGTAGACCTTGCTCTCTGTAATGGTATATCTTCCGCTGACTATGCCCCACACACTCTCCGGTATATCCACCGCCACCACGGTCTTTAAGCTTGTGATGGTCTCCATACGCTTGATGGCATTGTGATAACGCCCCGAATACACAAGCATCAGCACGAGACTTATGAAGATGGGGAGCACCAGAATAAACACCAGAGCCTGGCTCATGCTGTCGATCCTGCCCACGATGCTCTTTTCTTTTTTGATCTTACCGCTCATGGCGCTCCTTTCTTCCCTTGATCAGTGACTCAAAACAGCGGCCCGCTGTGAAACCCCGGACTATGAATATATATGAAGCGGCTGCGAGTAGTAACCATGCAAATTAATATCCTCTCGGCGCGAGTTTTGTCAGATCCTGCTCGTCGCTGAAGAATCCCTCTGAAGGGTGGATAAGCTCGTCGACCTGCTGCCCTGCCTTAAGCTTGAGGGCTGTCTCCATAAGGGTTCCGCCCAGCATGGGGGTACATTCCACAACGCAGTTGATCTTGCCCTGTTTTAAAACATCGATGGCTTCCTGCCCGCCGTCTATGGATATTATGACCATGTCGCTCCCCGGCGCAAAGCCCGCATTCTCGATCTCCGTGAGCGCCCCCAGCGTCATCTCATCATTATGACTGTAGATCACGTCGATCTTGTCACCGTATTTTTCCAAAAGAGTGCGCATGCACTCGGCGCCACGGCTCTTTAAAAAGTCACCGTTGATACTCTCCAAAACCTCCATACGGGAATCGTCTTTTATCGTGTCCATAAACCCCGCCTGACGCTTCAGCATCGGTGTGGAAGCCTCCGTGCCTGTTATCTCCACGATGTTCAAATGCTCCGCATTCAAAGCATCCGCCTTTCGGATCAGATACTCTCCGGCCATGACTCCCTCGTTATAAAAATCGGCTCCTATAAGGCAGGCTGTAAGTCCCGTCTTTTTGGTATTTATGTCACGATCCACCAGGATCACGGGGATACCTGCTTCTTTCGCCTCCGAGAGAACATTGTCCCAGCCTTCCTCCACAATGGGTGAAAACGCTATGACATCAACCTTATATGCGATGAAACGCCTTATGGCATCGATCTGGTTTTCCTGCTTCTGGTTTGCGTTTTCCAACATCAGGTCAATGCCGTATTTTTCTGCCTTTTCCTCTATGTCACGGGTGTTTCCGATGCGCCACGCGCTCTCCGAACCGACCTGGGAAAACCCCAGCAAAAGCTCCGGCTCCTCCGGCGCACTCTTTTCCCCACACCCGCAAAAAAAAGCCGCGGCTAAAGCAGCCGCCGCAGCCAATAAAATGATCTTCGTTCTTATGTCCTTGTGTAACCCGCTTGCCACGTAACTTCTCCTCTTAATTAATTCGGTTATTATCCGGCCTATGCCTGACATTTCAACTATCTATCCCGCTTCATCAGCGCCACTACATCCGACAGGGATTTTTCCACCCTGTCCGCAAGCTCCCTGATCTCATCATCCGGCTGCAGTATATCCGGCACCATCACGGGATGCATGCCGGCTGCATGAGCCGCGCGTATACCGTTGAACGAATCCTCTATCACCATGCAGTTTTCCGGCTCCTGTCCCAAAAGTTCCGCAGCCTTCAGGAAAATATCGGGAAACGGCTTGCTCCGCTCTACCATATCACCGCAGACTATCCTGTCAAAATAATCTATGAGGCCTGCATCGGAAAGCTCCTGTCTCACAGCCCACTCCTCCGTAGATGAGGCTAAGGCGATAAGTATGTTTTCCGACTTCAGATAGTCCATGATCTCGCGTACACCCGGTTTCATGGGAAGCCTCCCCTTGTCATATCTCTCCATAAAGAGCTTGAAGCTCTCATCCCAGTATTTGCCGATATCAAATACATCTCCGTAAGCTTTGCGGATAAGCTGCTTAGTCCTATCCACCGTGGCGCCCAAGCACTGTAAGGCAACATCTTCTTTGAACTCTATGCCCCAGCTTTTCGCCACGTCGCGGCAGCACCCTATGTAGGCAGTCTCCGAATCGAAGATAACGCCGTCCATGTCGAAGATCACTGCCTTAATATTCTTAAAAAATGAACTGTCCTTCATCACAACCTCACTCCACGGGAATATTATTTCAGGAATCCGTTTATGATCTGCTCTTCAGCTTCTGCCTCTGTAAGTCCCAAGGTCATGAGCTTAATGATCTGATCTCCGGCTATCTTTCCGATGGCTGCCTCGTGCACTAAGGCCGCATCAACATCGTTGGCCTCGAGCCCCGGAACCGCCAGGATCTTGCCGTTATCCATGATGATGGAATCGCACTCCGTATGTCCGGAGCAGGCCGCATTGCCTGCAAGCTTTGCGTCAAACTTCTGGTAAGAATTGTCCCTGGCCACGGATCTTGACACAACGTCCGCTGAAGATCCTTCGCCGTTTAAGTTTACCACATATGTGCTGACAGCGTTCTGCTCTCCGTGTGTCATCAAACGTTCCCTGACCACAAGTCTTGCGCCGCTGTCAAGCTCTGCCGTCGTGGTGCGGTTGGTATCGTCAACACCTTTTATCTGCACCATCTCCATCTCCATGTAGCTGTCTTCCTTCATGTAGACTTCAGTGCCGGGGTTCAATATCCTCTTGCCTGTTCCCGTGCCGGAACCGTAATGTTTTTCCACGTATTTGACTTTTGAGCTTTTTTCCAGGAAAAAACGATGTATTCCGTCATGCTCGGAATCTTTGGGACCGCAGTTATCGATGCCGCAGCCTGCCACTATGACAACATCCGCGCCTTCGCCGATATAAAAATCATTGTAGACTATCTCTTTCAATCCGCTCTTGGTCATGACCACCGGGATATGCACACTCTCGTTTTTGGTGCCGGGCTTGATGTGTACGCTTAAGCCCTGACCGTCCTCGCGCGGCACTATCTCTATGTTGGCTGTGGATGCCCTGCCTGCGGATTCACTGTTGGAACGGATGTTATATGCGCCTTCCGGTATCTCGTGAAGACCTGCCACCTCGCTCAGAAGTCTCTTCTGTATCTCATCAAGCTGTATCATGACTTTACCGCTCCTTTCAGTATACTGTTCGGATTGCAACCCTTAACAGCAGAAGTTGTACCTAAAAGCTGCGGCAGGATCTCGTCTTTCGTGCCCTGTGCGGTGAGCTTTCCGTCCTTTAACACCACAATCTCGTCCGCAATATTCAAGATCCTCTCCTGATGGGATATTATGAGGATCGAACTTCCGGCAATCTCCCTTCTCATCTCCTCAAAAACCTCTATAAGATTTCCGAAGCTCCAAAGATCGATTCCTGCTTCCGGCTCGTCAAAAACAGACAGTCTTGACTTCTTGGCTAACACCGTAGCGATCTCAATACGCTTTAGCTCACCGCCGGAGAGAGAACTATTCACCTCTCTGTCGATGTAATCTTTTGCACAAAGTCCCACAGCGGAAAGATATTCGCAGGCATCAGCCGTCGATATTTTCTTGCCCGTGGCAAGGCGGATCAGATCAAAGACCTGGATTCCCTTGAAGCGCACCGGCTGCTGAAAAGCAAAGCCGATACCGCTTTTTGCTCTATCGGTTATGGACATCTCCGTGATGTCATTGCCATCCAAAAAGATCTTTCCCGCGGTCGGTTTTTCAATGCCCGCAATAAGTCTTGCCAGGGTAGATTTGCCGCCGCCGTTGGGGCCGGTGATCACCACCAGCTTGTCGTCGGGGATCGTGAGACTTATGTCCCGGATGATCTCCTTGCTGCTTGATTCGTCGTCCACTTGGAACGAAATGTTCTTCAGTTCTAACATGTTTGTGTTTCCTTTTTATATTTTATTTCTCCCCTCAGCGTGAAAGTACCTTTCACACTTCGAGGTTTATGACAACATAAACTAAATATTCTCACATGTTCCCCCGTAGCCTCGCTCTTTAAAGAGGTGCATCATCTCGTTGGTTAGGCTGTAGTCGAGGGGTTGTAGCTCGATATCTTCGCGATGTACCCACTCGGCGTATTTGAGTTCGGATTCATCCATGCGGATTTCCCGCTCACCTATGACATCACAGAAGAAGCCTGCGAGGATATCGCTTGCGAGACCCCAGGGTTGGGATTTGTAGTAGCGGATGTTCGTGACATCCAAACCCACTTCCTCTTTTACTTCCCGCGCGACTGTCTCCTCTAAAGTTTCACCTATCTCCGTAAAGCCTGCCACCAGAGCGTTGTGAGCGAAGCCTCTGCGGTACTTTGTCAGGACTATGGAATCCGTATCTTTATCCACAACTCCTATTATGACTGCCGGATTTATCCTTGGATAAGTGATCATTCCGCAATTCGGGCATTGTCTGGCGCGTTCAACGGCATGATACCCGTTCAGACTGCCGCATCTTCCGCAGTATTCCGTGGATGTATACCACTCAGAGAGCTGATAAGCCGTGAAAGCCGCGAAAACATATTTTTTCGGGAAAAGATAGCCGTCTCTTAAGGATCTGATCTTCCTAAACTCGAAACCCTGCAAGTCAAACTCTTCAACAGAGGACCTTGCCAGCAGAAAGGCTTCGTCACCGACGGAAAACAGATAAACAACGGTATTTGCTCCCTCCCGGCCATTATCCGAGAGTACGGAATCCGCTCTACAGATATCCTCACTATCTGCTCTCATCAGGTCCGTTACCTTTGGAAACCTCAGCTCATCACCGGAAATCGCCGACAGTATCTCATCACCTTTGAATATCATTACATGATCTTCCGGCTTCGGCACGTAATCCGCTCTGAAAGCATTATCGAGTTTTTCGGGTGAAATATCCTGTATCATAGCCTCACCTGTAGCTGCCGTTCTTTTTCTTGAATGCATTTTTGGTGCGGTACATTGCTTCATCCGCGCGCTTAAACACCGTCTCAAAGGCCGCATCTTCGGACGTAGCATCCGCCATACCTGCAGCAGCGGAAAATCTCTGCCACTGAGGCACATCTTCTTTTGCATACGACATTGCGAATCTCTGCTCCAAATATCTGAATCCGACATTGCGCTTGCCGTAATCCGCCCCCTCTAAAATAGCTACGAACTCATCGCCGCCGATCCTGAACACCGGAGAATGCGAGAAAACATCACATATTATCTTGCTGCATCCCTTGATGTATTCATCGCCGCACTCATGTCCGTGAAGATCGTTGATCTTCTTGAGATCGTTTATATCCACCATTACGACAGCAAACTCCGCGCTGCCGGAAGCGATCTTCTCGTTAATCTCGTCCACAGCCTTATTGTAAGCCATGGTGTTGCCCACCTCTGTCAAGCCGTCCTTATAAGCATCATGACTTATCCTGTCTAAGCGCTCATCCATCTCCCTGATGTCACTCTCTGCGCGCTCTTTGTATTCCTGCAGCCGGGTCACATGATCGACATAATCTAAAATCTCTGTCTGCATCAGCTTCATGCCCTGATAAAGATCCTGTATCTCATCATTTGAATCCCGATCCAAATATACGATACCGGCATCTTCGTATTTGGCACCCGCATAAGGCTTGAAATCCTTCATCTGTTTTGTGAGAGAACGAAGTGGCCTTACTATGACCTTGTCAGCCAGAAGCGTCGATATAAGCACGGCCAGCGCCGTAAAAATACAGGCTCCCACGAGAACATCTATCAGGAATCTGTGTCTGTCCTTCATGACCGCATCCATGCTGATATCACAACCGACATGACAGACAACATTGCCGTCTTTGTCATACAGAGGGGCAAACGCCGAACACAGCCATCCCCACTCTCCGTTGGATATTGTGGGTTCCACCTCCTGCTGTGCATTCATACCCATCAGCTCATCTTCCCTGTCCTCGTAATATCCGGTCTTATATACAGGATTGTCATCATCGTCAAAAAGGAACATGTCCTGTGTGGCGTTCTCGTCACCCAACACTACAATGTACAGATACTTTACATTTTCTGTGTTGTCAAGATAGGTGTTCAGCGTACTCCAAGTCTGCGAATATTCTTCCCAGAGTCCCGCATTTTTAATGTACTCCCTAACAGGCGCATCGTCATCATCCGCCTCTGCCTTATCACGAATGGCAGTATACTCGTCTGTCAGCGCCATCGTCTTCAGTCTTGAAATGAAATCCGCATCCAGCATCAGAGTGAAATTTCTGGCGTGGCTTATAGCCTCCGATTTATAGTATCTGTCTATCTGTTTTAAATTGTTGTAGTATGATATTATAGCCGTTCCAAATACAGCCGCCAATACGGTGATTATGATGAACGTATACATTTTCTGTCTGAGCGAGAAAACCGCTCTCTTCTCTTTCATCGAAAAAACTCCTCAAATAATCATGCTCGACTGCATATTGAAACGCTACCAAAACTATCCATCAACTGCCTGCCAGAGAACCTATCTCCGTAGCAACTACCGCAAATCCGCGGCCCGCATCTCCCGCTCCGGCTGTCTCTATGGCATCAAAAGCTTTATGTCTTCTTCCAAACGGAAAAAACCGCTTTTATTATAACAGAAAAACATGCCGTTCACAACAAATTTATAACTGTCACGGCATGTTTTTCTATATTGATATTTTACTGTTCAAAGTCACTTCACATATATTTCGACACGGAAAAAATATTGTGCGGCGAAACCGACAGTTCATCGATACCGCAGTCCGCAAAAAATCCCGTCAGCGCTATATCTGCCGCAAGTTCCCCGCAGATTGCCACGCTGATACCTGCCTTATGCGCATTTTCGGCCGTAAGACGGATAAGCTCCAGCACCGCGGAATGATGCGGGTAGCAACAATCCGAGACTGCAGGATCTTCGCGGTCAGCAGCCACTGTATACTGCGTCAGATCGTTAGTTCCTATACTGAAAAAATCCGCTTCCCGAGCCAATTCTTCACTGATCAGTGCCGCAGCCGGCGTCTCTATCATAACGCCGGTCTTTAGTTTCTCATCGTATGCCTCACCTTCAAGTTTTAACTGCTCTTTGACTTCCTCTATGATTATTTTACTCTGTATGACCTCCTCAAGCGAAGTTATCATGGGAAACATCACAGATATATTGCCAAAAACCGATGCCCTTAATATCGCGCGAAGCTGTGTACGGAATATTT
>JAEEGL016307001.1_pt1 | contig 10109 bp, 8 predicted proteins | sample 9134231 | NCBI WGS metagenome assembly JAEEGL01 (sample SAMN16246548, study PRJNA631951) | gut metagenome | biome: gut microbiome; feature: rumen; material: fiber-attached | host: Bos | place: Iran: Karaj | collected 2018-10 | reverse complement strand
GTACGAGAGGACCGGGGTGGACGAACCTCCGGTGTATCGGTTGTCCTATCAAGGGCATGGCCGAGTAGCTGAGTTCGGACGGGATAAACGCTGAAGGCATCTAAGCGTGAAGCCCCCCTCAAGATAAGATATCCCATTCTTTTAAAGAAGTAAGACCCCTTGAAGACGACGAGGTAGATAGGGCAGAGGTGGAAGCGCAGTAATGCGTGCAGCTGACTGTTACTAATCGGTCGAGGGCTTGATCTCATAAGACTCTGTAGAGCTTGTGGCTTTTCTCTGTATGCGGTTTTGAAGGTGCGAAAGGAATATTCCTCGATAGCTCAATGGTAGAGCATTCGGCTGTTAACCGAAGGGTTGTAGGTTCGAGTCCTACTCGGGGAGCGAAAAGATCCGGTCATGCCGGATCTTTTTTTGTGCCTTTTTCCTGTATGGCGCCTGCATGGTATCTGCATCCAAATGCTAACGATATCCTCAAGTTTCCCGAAGTTTCATCCATTCGTCACATTTTTATTGTATAATGCACTGGTATGTGTCTGAACAGACCAGGGAGGAGTACAACATGTCTTTATTGAACAGAAAGATTCTTCGCGGCGCGGTGTGTGCCGGACTGGCGGCGGTGCTGGCATGGTCCCTGACCGCCTGCGGCGGCAGCGGCTCGGGCTCGGGCGGCAGCAGCAGCGGCGAGCACGATCTGGCCGCGCGCGATTACAGTGAGTATATGACGCTCGGTGAGCACCCGGGCATGGATATCGAGGTGGACCCGCTGGCGCAGGTCACCGAAGCGGATATTCAGGACCAGATCAATATGATCCTGGAGAGCATGTCCACGCCGGAGCGCATCACGGAGGGTGTGACCGCCGAGGGCGATCAGATCGACATGGATTTTACCGGCTATCGCGACGGTGAGGCTTTCGAGGGGGGCAGCGCGCAGGGCTACCAGTACACGATCGGCAGCGGACAGTTCATCGAGGATCTCGACACGCAGCTGGTCGGCCTGAACGTCGGACAGACGTATGATCTGGAGTGCACTTTCCCGGAAGATTATCACAGCGAGGATCTGGCGGGCGTGACCGTGACGTTTGCAGTGACCGTGAACGCGATTCTGGGCGAGCTGCAGGTGCCGGAGTGGACGGACGAGCTGGCGGCGGAGTATTCCGGCGGGCAGTATACGACGACTGCGGATTATGAGGCGTATGTGCGCGAAGATCTGGAGAACAGCGCGTCGACCACGCAGCATCAGCAGTATATCGAGAACGTGTGGAACGCGGTGATGGAAAACTGCGACATCCAGGGCCTCCCCGAGGACGAGGTGACGGCGGCGCAGGCGTTTTATTATGACAATGTCGTGAACTACTACACGGATTTTGCCGCGCAGTACGGTATGGATCCGGAGGAGACGGAGCTGAGTGAGATTCTCGAGATGTTCGGAACGACCGAAGAGGATCTTCAGGAGTACGCGCGCTCCATGGCGGAGTCGGAAGTGCGCTCGTTCATGATCGCGAACATGATCTGCATCGCGGAGGATATCGAGCTGGATGAGGATGACTACACCGCGCAGATGACAGAGGACGCGACGACCTACGGCTATGCCTCGTTCGAGGACTTCGAAGAACAGGCAGGCCGCGGCTATCTGACCGATACGTATAAGTACACGCTGGTCCTGGAGTGGCTGCAGGAAAACAATAATATGGTGGAACGTGCTCAGGCAGAGCAGGAGACCGCTGCGGAGACGCCGGCCGCCTGACGGATCAGAGCGGTCCGGGCAAATCGGCGCGCCTGACGCGCCGGCGGATCAGCGGTCCATCGCGGCGGGAAACTCCGACAGCAGCTCGTCGCGCAGGATCTTCAGAACTTCTTCGAGCCGGTCGCAGTCCGAGGGCGTGAAGCGCTCGCGGATCCGCTCGGAGAACGAAGCCAGAAAGTCTTTCGAAACTTCCTGGTACTGGAAGTATTTCGATGTCGGAACCAGATGATATTCACGGCGGTCCTCTTCGGACCGCTTTTTTTCGAGCACGCCTTTTTCCACGAGGCGGTTGATCTTATAGACCGCGTTCGGCGCGGAGATGCCCATGAACTGGGCGAATTCATTGACCGTAGGGCCGTCCAGCGCGTGGATGACCTCGAGAGAGATCGTGTCTGCCAGCGACAGATCGGACAGCCCTCCGGGGTAGCCCAGCAGGATCTCGCGGAAGAACAGCGAGCGCATGCGCAGGTAGGTCTCCTCGAGCACGCGGTCCAGTTCGGGGCGCACGGGTTCCGCCGGGGGAGTCAGCTTCCCGAAGCGGATCTCACCGGGCTGGGCGATCTTTTCTTCAAACGATCTTTCTTCAGAAATCAATGACATCTTTCAGATTCTCCAGGTCTGCGAGCGTCTCGCAGGGAATCGTGCGAATTTCCGGGACGGTCTTCCGGATGAAGCCGGAGAGCGCCTTCCCGGGCCCGATCTCGATGACCGTGTCCACGGACAGTTCCGCGAGCCGGCGGATGGTCTCTTCCATCCGGACCGGCGACTGCACCTGCCGGACCAGCAGCTCGGGAATTGAGAGGTCCTCGGGCTTCTCGCGTCCCAGACAGTTAAACAGCACCGGCACGCGCATCTCGCCGAACGTCTCGCCGCGGAAACGTTCCGCCAGCGCCGATCCGGCGGGCGACATCAGCTCGGTGTGGAAGGGACCGCTGACGTTCAGCGGCAGGCAGCGCCGCGCGCCCGCTTCCTTCGCGCGTTCGGCCGCGCACGCGACGGCGGCGGCATGGCCCGATATGACGATCTGGCCCGGGCAGTTATAATTCGTGGCCTGAACATGTCCGAGGCCGCATTCCGAGACTTCGGCGCAGATCGCTTCGAGCGTCTCCGCGTCCAGGTTCAGCACGGCCATCATGCCGCAGTCGATCCCTTCGGCGGCCTGCGCCATGGCTTTCCCGCGGAACGCGACGAGCCGCACCGCCTGCACCGGGTCGAAGACGCCGGCCGCCTGCAGCGCAGAGTACTCGCCGAGGCTGAGCCCCGCCGTGATATCCGGGCGGATCCCGCGCTCCTCGAGCAGCCGCGTGACGCCGGCGGCGAACGCGACCATGCAGGGCTGCGTATACTCGGTCCGGTCAATGAGCCCATCCGGGTCCTCGAAGCAGACCGTCTTCAGATCGAAATCCACGGCTTCCGCGCAGGCGTCGAACCCCTCGCGGAAGGCCGGCAGGCCATACAGATCGGCCCCCATGCCGGCGTGCTGGCTGCCCTGTCCGGCGTACATAAATGCAAGCGCCATTATTTCATGCCTCCTTAAACTGTCAGGGACGCCCGCGCCGGATCAAAGATCCTGCTCGAAGTCCAGATTAGTCAGATAGCGTTTTCCCATCGCGGCGAACTTTTTGCAGCGATGCGCCGAAAGCGCGGAACCGTTCATGTCTTCGTAAAGCTGGAGATGACGGCTGATCGCGCTGTCCAGTTTTTTAACGACCGCATTCGGGTGCTCGTGAGCGCCCACTGCGGGTTCTTCGATGATCTCGTCGATAACGCCCATCTCCAGCAGATCGGCGGCGGTGAGCTTCATGACTTCGCTCGCCTCGGCGCTGCGAGACGCGTCTTTCCAGAGCACGGCCGCGAAGCCCTCGGGCGAGAGTACGGAGTATACCGCGTTTTCCAGCATGAGAACGGAGTTTCCCATGGCCAATGCCAGCGCCCCGCCGCTGCCGCCCTCCCCGGTGATCACCGAGATGACCGGGACCCGCAGACGGCTCATGCGCGCGAGGGAACGTGCGATCGCATCGCCCTGGCCGTGCGCTTCCGCCTCGAGCCCGGGGTAGGCTCCGGGCGTATCGATAAATGTGATGACCGGGCGCTGAAACTTCTCGGCCTGCGCCATCAGCCGGCCGGCCTTGCGGTAGCCTTCGGGCGAAGGCATGCCGAAATGGTAGCGCAGATGTTCGTCGAGGTTACGGCCTTTCCGGTGTCCGATCACGGTCACCGGTGCCCCGTGGAACATCGCCACCCCGCCCAGTACGCTGCCGTCCTCGCCGCAGAGGCGGTCGCCCTTCATTTCAAAGAAGTCGTCAAAAAGCGCGTCGATAAACTCCGCTGTGCCGGGGCGCCCGGCATGTCTGGCCAGCGCGACCCGTTCGGCGGGAGTCAGATTCGGTTTTGCGTCTTTCTTTCCGGCCATGGTCTACTTCCTTGGATCAAATTCATTTCAGGTCGGGCTCGGGGTCGATCTGCTTCGCGATGAAGCGGTCGTCCGCGGCGTCGGCGGATGCCGCGGTATCCGCGTCGGCGTCCGCATCGTCCGTATCAGCGGAGCGGTCCGCGTCCCGTGCGGCGTTCCGGTCCGTAAAGTTCTGCTCCTTCGTGCGGTCTTTCCCGCCGGGCAGGAAGTTCGTGATCGAGCGCGAGGGCGCCTGCGAGCGGTAGCCGTGCAGCTTCAGCAGCTGCGACAGCGCCTTTTTCAGGTCCTTTCGCTCGACGATCGCGTCGAGGAAGCCGTGCTCCAGCATGAATTCCGCGCTCTGGAAGCCCTCGGGGAGCTTCTCGCCGAGCGTCTGCTCGATCACGCGGGGGCCGGCGAATCCGATCAGCGCTCCGGGCTCCGCCAGAATGACGTCGCCCAGACTCGCGAAGCTCGCGGTCACGCCGCCGGTCGTCGGGTGTGTGAGTACGGAGATGAACAGCCCGCCGTTCTCGGAGAACTGCTCGACCGCGGCGGCCGTCTTCGCCATCTGCATCAGGGAGAGGATCCCCTCCTGCATCCGGGCGCCGCCGCTCGCGGAAAAGATGATCAGCGGCAGGTCGCGCCTGTCCGCGTATTCGATGAGGCGGGCGATCTTATCGCCGACCGCCACGCCCATGCTTCCCATCAGAAACCGGCTGTCCAGCACGCCGACCGCCGCGGGGATCCCGTCGATCCGCCCGACTCCTGTGAGGACCGCCTCATGGATCTTCGTCTTCTCCGCCGCCGCGCGGACTTTCTCCTGATATTCCGGGAAATCCAGCGGGTCTGTGGAGACGATGCCGCCTCCGAGTTCCTTGAACGAATCCTTATCCACGGTCAGCCGCACGCGCCGCTTCGCGCCCAGCGTCAGATAATGCCCGCAATGCGGGCAGACGTAGAAGGTGCTCATGAGCTTCTTCTTTTCGATCGTCGCCTGACAGGCAGGGCAGGTCTTCTGCTTATCCGGGTTCGGCCGGCGCAGCTGTTTCAGGCTCTGGAGAGCCTGTTTTCGTTTTTCAAATGCGTTCAGGGGGTTCGCCATGATCCGTCCTCATTACCGGCGCTCACGTGCCCGCTCGAGCATGCGCTCAAAGTTCTTTTCCAGGAATCCCGTGTCATAGTGCCCGCGCACGAAGTCGGGGTGGTGCAGGATCTGATGCATCAGGTCCGCGGTGTGTACGGGCCCGAGAATCACCAGCTCCTCGAGCGCGCGGCGCATCCGCTTCATGCAGTCTTTCCGGGTGGGTGCGCAGCAGATGATCTTCGCGATCAGCGAGTCGTAGAACGGCGGAATCTCACAGCCGTTGAACATCGCGCTGTCGATGCGGACGCCGCAGCCGCCGGGGAAGTGGAGGAACGAGACCGTGCCCGGGCTGGGCCGGAAGTCGTTCATGGGATCCTCGGCATTGATCCGGCACTCGATCGCGTGCCCGCGAATCACGACGTCATCCTGCCGGAAGCTCAGGGGCAAGCCCTGCGCGATCCGGATCTGTTCGCGGACCAGGTCAATGCCGGTCACCATCTCGGTGACTCCGTGCTCGACCTGAATGCGGGTGTTCATCTCAATGAAATAGTAGCGGCCGTCCCGATCCGTCACGAACTCGACGGTGCAGGCGTTCACGCAGCCCGCCGCGCGGGCGGCGGTCAGGGCCGCGGCGCTCATCTCCCGGCGCAGTTCCGGGCTCAGGGCGCAGGAAGGCGCCTCCTCGATGAGCTTCTGGTTCCTCCGCTGGACGGAGCACTCGCGGTCTCCGAGCTGGACCACGTTTCCGTGGGCGTCCGCGAGGATCTGAAATTCGATGTGTCTGGGGCTCTCGATCTGCTTTTCGAGGTAGAGCTCCCCGTCCCCGAAGCAGGCGACCGCCTCGGCGCGCGCCTCCTCGAAGAGTTCCGGCAGTTCGTCCGGGCCGCTCACACGCCGGATCCCGAGCCCGCCGCCTCCGGCGGAGGCCTTGATCAGGACCGGCCAGCCCACGGCTTCCGCGATCCGCAGCGCCTCGTCCGCGTCGGCGACCGGTCCGTCGGATCCCGGCACTACCGGAACGCCGGCCGCCTTCATCCGCGCCCGGGCGGCGGCCTTCCGGCCCATCTCCCGGATCACTTCCGCGGGAGGCCCGATAAAGGTCAGTCCGGCCGCCTCGCACGCCTCGGCGAACTCCGCGGATTCCGCGAGAAATCCGTAGCCGGGGTGGACGGCCTGGCAGCCGGTCGCGAGAGCGACGGTCAGCAGCGCCTCCGTGTTCAGATAGCTGTCAGCGGCGCGGGCCGGCCCAATACAATAAGCGTGCTCCGCCAGCTGGACCGGAAGCGAGTCCCTGTCCGCCTCGGAACAGACGATCACAGGGGCTATATCCAGTTCGCGGCAGGCACGCTGTACGCGCAGGGCGATCTCTCCGCGGTTCGCGATCAGAACACGGCGAAACATGCGGTCACGCTTTCGTGTAACGGATCAGCGCTTCTCCGTAAGAGACGACGGAGGCGTCCTCTGCCAGAATCTCGAGGATCAGGCAGTCGCAGGGCGCGGTGATCTCGTTCATGGTCTTCATGGCTTCCACCAGACACAGGGTCCGGCCGGCCTCCACGCGGGAGCCGGGCGTCACGTAAGGCTCGGCGCCGGGCTCCGGGGACGTGTAGAACGTTCCCGCGAGCGGGGAGACGATGACGTCGGACCCGGGTTCCGCCTTTCCGTCTTCGTCCGCGGCCGGCGTGTCGGCCGGAGCGGGAGCGGCAGCGGAAACCGGCCCGCCGGGCCACAGGGGCGCGGGCAGGGGCGGCGCCATGACCGGAGCGGGAGGGGCCTTCTGCAGTTCCAGCGAGAAGTCCTCACACTCCAGCTTCATCGAATAAAGGCTTCCGGACTCGAAGCGGTCCATCAGCTCATAGATCTCTTCTTTATTCATTACGGTTCTCAGGGAAGCTTTATGCCTCAAAGATACTCTTCGACCAGGGCCAGCAGGTCGCCCACGGTCTTAATGCTCTCCAGCGCCTCGTCCGGCACGGAAATGTCGAACTCTTCCTCGACTGCCATGACCATCTCGACGGCGTCGAGCGAGTCGGCCCCCAGATCCTCGGTGAAGGTGGCTTCGGGGACGATCTGTGCGGGATCGATGCTCAGCTGTTCTGCGATGATATCACGGACTTTTTCAAAGTTATCCATTTTGGTCTCCTTTTTTCAAACAGCGATATACAGGCCGGCAATTAATTAAAAAAATTTAAATATCGGCCACAAGTACTTTATATTAATAATATCGGCCGATGTCAATGTGAATATCCACGGACTGGCGGGAGAAAAATCCGCCCGGGCATGGTAATATTACACAGGAACCGCCTTCGGCGGGGAGAAGGCTGCCCGAAAGGGGAGGAGGCGGCCCCGCAGGCAGGCGCCGCCGGCGGAATTTTTGCCTGCGGCGCGCGGAAAAGGAGTCGAGATGGCGAAACGAATCGTAAGCGGAATACTGGCCCATGTGGACGCGGGGAAGACCACCCTGCTCGAGGCCCTGCTCTATGAGAGCGGGACCGTCCGCAGCCCGGGCAGCGTAGACCGGAAAAACTCCAATCTCGACACCTGGACGCAGGAGAAGGACCGCGGCATCACGATCTTCTCGAAACAGACGGTCCTGAATTTCGGCGGAGTCGAGTTTTCGTTCCTGGATACGCCGGGACACGTGGACCTTTCGGCGGAGACCGAGCGGACCCTGGCGGTACTCGACGCCTGCGTGCTCGTGATCGACGCGACCGCGGGGATCAAGGAACATACCCGGACCCTCTGGAAGCTGCTCGAGCGGCACCGGATCCCGGTCTTTCTGTTCGTAAACAAGATGGACCGCAGGGACGCGGATAAGGAGGCGGTGCTGGCATTGATCCGGAGGACTCTGAGCCGGGACTGCGTCGACTTCTCGGAGGACCGCGACCCGGAGGCCTGGGCCGAAGCGGCAGCCTCGTGCCGGGAGGACCTGCTGGAGGCGTATCTCGAGGGAACGCTCGACGCGGATCCGGACGGGGGCTTCGGTCCGTTCGGGGCGGAGACATTGTCCGAACTGATCGCGGAGCGGCTGCTGTTTCCGGTGTTTTTCGGGTCGGCCCTTAAGATCACGGGCGTGCGGTATTTCGCGGAGACCATGGCGGCGCTCGTCCGGCCGCCCGTCTACGGAAAGGAGTTCGGAGCCCGGGTCTATAAGATCTCGCGGGATCCGGCGGGCACCCGGCTCGCCTGGCTGAAAGTCACCGGCGGAACGCTGACCGCGAAGATGCGCGTGGGCGATGACAAGGTCGAACAGATCCGGGTCTATGCCGGGACGAAATATGAAACGCTGCCGCAGATGGAGGCCGGCGGCGTGTGTGCGGTCTGCGGCCTGGCAGGCGTGCGGGCCGGAGACTGCCTCGGTGCGGAAGCCGGCGGGGACGGGGCGATCCTGACGCCCGCGATCCGCTGCGACCTGATCCTGCCGGAGGGGACGGACGCGCCGCGCATGATGGAGGACCTCATGATACTCGCGGAGGAGGAACCCATGCTGGCCCCCGAGTGGGTCGAGGAGACGGGGAGCATCCGCGTGAGCTTCATGGGGCAGATCCAGACCGAAGTGGTCGCGTCGCTGATCGAGGAGCGCTTCGGCGTGAAGGTCGGCTTCGGGCCGGGAAAGATCATTTACAGAGAGACGGTCTCGGAGCCGGTGCTCGGAGCGGGACATTTCGAGCCGCTGCGGCACTATGCCGAAGTGCGGCTGCTGATCGAGCCCATGCCGGCCGGGTCGGGGCTGTCGTTCGAGAGCCGGCTCAGCACGGATGTGCTCGCGGGACACTGGCAGCGGCTGATCCTCGGGCAGCTCGCGTCCGCGCGGCTGAAAGGCGTGCTGACTCGGTCTGAGTTTACGGACGCGAAGATCGTTCTGGTCGGAGGAAAAGCGCACCCGAAGCACACGGAGGGCGGCGATTTCGGGCAGGCAGCCCGGCGCGCGTTCCGGCAGGCGCTGATGAAATCCGCGGCGAAAAACTGCGCCGTGCTGCTGGAACCGTGGTATGATTTTCGGGTGGAGCTTCCGCAGACGAACGTCGGGCGGGCGCTGAACGATCTTCAGAATATGGGAGCGCGGTTCGAGGGACCCGAGATCGAGAGCCATGCCGGCCGCGCGGCGCCCGGGGACGGCGCGCACGCGGAGGAACTGACCGCGGTCATCACCGGGAGCGGCCCGGCGGCGGGTCTCGGAAATTACCAGCAGGAGCTGACCGCTTACAGCGGCGGGCGCGGCAGGATCGACTGCGTGCCTGCGGGGTTCGCGCCCTGCGCGGACGCGGAAGCCGTGATCGCGGAACGCGGGTACGACCCGGAGAGCGACCGCAGGAACCCGGCAGACTCGGTCTTCTGCACGCACGGGTCCGGCTACACGGTCCCGTGGTGGGAAGCCGATGAGAAGATGCACACGCCGGAACCGCGGATCCTGGTGGACGGTTCTGTGGAAACTCCGGGAAACGATGTGGAAAACCGGTCGATTCCCGTGGAAAACCCGGGAACGGCTGTGGAAAATGCCGCGCCGGCGAAGAACAGTTATGACGCGGGACGCGCGCTCGACGCGGAACTCGAGGCGATCTTCCGCCGTACCTACGGATCGAAGAGCGGGGCCGGAAACAGCCCGGACGGAGCCGACGGCGGGAAGTCCGGAAGCATCCGGAGCACGTCCTACGGCAGCGTTACCTACGGCCGCATGGGCGCGGGCGACAGTCTGGACGTGCGGGCCGCGCAGGCGAAGACAAATACGAAGGCGTCGGTCGAGGCATTGCGCGCGGGGACCGGCGGGGCGCCGGCCCGGAAAGAGTATCTGCTGGTCGACGGCTATAACGTCATCTTCGCCTGGGACGAACTGGCCGAACTCGCGCAGACGAACGTCGACGCGGCACGCATGCGCCTGGCCGAGG
>JAEEGL014930889.1_pt1 | contig 10109 bp, 7 predicted proteins | sample 9134231 | NCBI WGS metagenome assembly JAEEGL01 (sample SAMN16246548, study PRJNA631951) | gut metagenome | biome: gut microbiome; feature: rumen; material: fiber-attached | host: Bos | place: Iran: Karaj | collected 2018-10 | reverse complement strand
GGCGGGCCACAATGGTCCGCCTCGCTTGATGATATGACGTGAAAGTATTAAGCCTCCGGCAAGTTCAGCGCAAGACAGAGTTCGTCAAGCTGAGCCTGGTCGAGTGCGCCGGGTGCATCGAGCATCACGTCGCGCCCGCTGTTGTTCTTCGGGAAGGCAATGCAGTCGCGAATGCTGTCGAGGCCAGCGAAGAGGCTCACCCAACGGTCCAGGCCGTAAGCCAGACCGCCATGAGGGGGCGCACCGTACTTGAAGGCATTCATCAGGAAACCGAACTGCTGCTGCGCCTTCTCGGGAGTGAAGCCGAGAATCTCGAACATCTTGGCCTGCAGCGCCTGGTCGTGGATACGAATCGAACCGCCGCCCACTTCGACACCGTTGCACACCATATCGTAGGCATCGGCCCGTACGGCTGCGGGATTCGTGTCGAGCAGGGGAATGTCCTCATTCTTGGGATGCGTGAAGGGATGGTGCATAGCCATGAGGCGGCCTTCCTCCTCGCTCCACTCGAACATCGGGAAATCAACCACCCAGAGCAGCGAGAACTTGTTCTTGTCACGCAGTCCCATACGGCTACCCATCTCGAGACGTAGCTCACAGAGTTGCTTGCGCACCTTCATGGCATCGTCGCCGCTCAGGATGAGCACGAGGTCGCCGGCCTTGGCGTTCATCTTCTGCCGCAGTTGTTCAAGCACCTCGGGCGTGTAGAACTTATCCACGCTGCTCTTGAGCGTCCCGTCGTCCTGCACCCGGGCATAGACAAGTCCCTTGGCACCGATCTGGGGACGGCGCACGAAGTCCGTCAGCTGGTCGAGTTGCTTGCGGGTATAGACTGCCTGACCCTCGGCACAGATGCCGGCAATGAATGCCGCATCGTTGAAGACGCCGAACTCGCCCGTGCCCTTGAGCACGTCCATCAGCTCCACAAACTGCATGCCGAAGCGCGTGTCGGGCTTGTCGGAACCGTAGAGACGCATGGCATCGTCCCATGTCATGCGCGGGAACGGCTCTGTCAGTTCCACGCCGCGCAGCTCGCGGAAGAGGTGCTTAGCCATTCCCTCGAACAGTTGCAGAATGTCCTCCTGCTGTACGAACGACATTTCGCAGTCGATCTGGGTGAACTCGGGCTGACGGTCGGCACGCAGGTCCTCGTCGCGGAAGCACTTCACAATCTGGAAGTAGCGGTCCATCCCAGCCACCATGAGCAACTGCTTCAAGGTCTGCGGACTCTGCGGCAGGGCATAGAACTGGCCGGGGTTCATACGGCTGGGCACTACGAAGTCGCGTGCACCCTCGGGTGTCGAACCGATGAGCATCGGAGTCTCAATCTCAAGGAAACCTTTCGAGTCGAGATATCGGCGCACCTCCATCGTCATGCGATGACGCAGTTCGAGATTGCGGCGCACATTGGGTCGGCGCAGGTCCAGATAGCGGTACTTCATGCGCAGGTCGTCGCCGCCGTCGGTGTCTTCCTCGATGGTGAAGGGGGGCAGCTTGCTCTCGTTGAGCACCGAGAAGGTCTCGACAATTATCTCCACCTCACCCGTGGGCAGGTTGGGATTCTTGTTCTCGCGTTCACTGACGAGGCCCGTAGCCTGAATCACATATTCGCGGCCAAGCTTGTTGGCCTGCTCACACAGGGCGGCATCACGCTCCTCGTTGAACACCAGCTGCGTAATGCCATAGCGGTCGCGCAGGTCGATGAACGTCATGCCACCGAACTTACGCGAGCGTTGCACCCATCCGGCCAGCGTCACGCGCTGTCCGGCATCGGAGAGTCGCAGCTCTCCACACGTGTTTGTCCTATACATTATTATATATATATATATTATATATGTACTCAGCGCGAATGTCGCTTCCCCTTACGAAAAGCAAGAAAGGATGAACTCGGAAGTCCATCCTCACTCTCTCGCGTACGCCCTCAGGGGCTCGAACCCTGGACCCATTGATTAAGAGTCAATTGCTCTACCAACTGAGCTAAGGACGCATCTCAAAACGTCTGCTTCTCCTGTGTACGCCCTCAGGGGCTCGAACCCTGGACCCATTGATTAAGAGTCAATTGCTCTACCAACTGAGCTAAGGACGCATCACGTGCTTCGTTTTGCGAGTGCAAATGTAGGGACTTTTGCCGACATGGCCAAATCTTTGGCCTCTTTTTTTCAATTTGCTGTCAATTCATACACCTCCGAGGGCTGTTTGCGCTTCAGGATGTCGAGTTTGAAATCGACACCGGCCACGATGCCGTACCCCTTGAGCACAGTCTCCACGGTCTTGCGAGCCAGTTCGGGATGGTTGTTTTCTTCGCTGAGGTGGCACAACCATACGTGCTGCAGCTGTGGCGTGGCATGTTCGGCAATGAGGCGCGCCGCTTCCTTGTTCGACATGTGTCCCCTGCCGCTGCGTATGCGTTTCTTCAGGTAGGCGGGATAGGAACCCATCATCAGCATGTCCTCGTCGTGATTTGCCTCTAACACCAAGTAGTTGGCACGCGCCACCTCCGCCTCAATCTCGGGAGTGCTCTCGCCCACATCGGTAGCCAGACAGAAGGTGATGCCGTCGGCTTCGATGCGGAAGCCCACGCAGTCGCTGCTGTCGTGAGGGACCGAGAAAGGCATGATACGCAGGTCGCCCAACTCGATGGCCACGCCCTTCTCGATATAGCGTATGTGGTCAGGAGTCAGTTTGTTGGTCACGCAATAGTTACGGTTGATGCCCATGTGGACAGGCTCTGTAGCATAGACCAGCCGGCCATAGTCATTGGCCAGGTAGCCCACCGATTTGATGTGGTCTGCATGGTCATGAGTGACAAAGACGGCATCTATCTGTCCCATGTCTATGTGGCATTCCTTGAGGTGTCGGACTATCGTACGTATCGCTACGCCAGCGTCGATAAGGATGTGCGTGTTGCCCGACGAGAGGTAATACGCATTCCCGCTGCTGCCCGACCCAAGTGAGATGAACTTCATCATGGATTTCAAAATTTCATGCAAAGTTACATCTTTCTCCTCTATCTGACAAATCTTTCTCCACTTTTTCCATCAGAAGGGCAAACCGACGGCGAAGTGGAGGCTGAAGTCGCGCTTCATTTTGGGATATAACAGGGGATAGTGGTGCCTTGTGTCGGTGTAGGCAGGGTGTATGGCCTTCATACCGCCGTCGAGGCGCAGGATGAAATAGTCGAAGTTCAGGCGCAGGCCCAGTCCGTAGGCCATGGCAATCTGTTTGTAGAACTTGTCGAACCGGAATTGTCCGCCGGGCTGGTCGGCATATTCGCGGATTGTCCAGATATTGCCCGCATCGACGAAGAAGGCGCCGTCCAGCTTCCAGAAGAGGTGGCTGCGATACTCCACGTTCATGTCCAGCTGCATGTCGCCCGTCTGGTTGATGAAGTCGATACGCCCGTCCGTTCCCTGGAAGGAACCGGGGCCAAGCCCGCGCACGCTCCATCCTCTCACGCTGTTGGCGCCGCCACTGAAGTAGCGTTTCTCGTAGGGCAGTATCGTGGTGTTACCGTATGGATAGGCGATGCCGAAGCCGAAGTGCAGGGCCAGCGAGTTACGCGCATCGATGCGGAAGCTCTTCGAGAAGTCGAAGTCGCCCTTCACGTACTGGGCGTAGGCGATGTTGAAGAGCGTGTACTGATTCTTGCTGTTCTGTGCGGTATGGAACAGCTGCGAGATGCCGTAGAGGACGTTGCCCGAGGTCTCGATGCCGCTGCGCAGGGTGTAGGCATTTGTGCCGTAGTTCAGCGACGCCCCGTTCAGCAGCTGCGAGCTGTAGGTGAAGCTGTAGCCCCACTTCATGATGAAGAGGTCTTCGTAGATATAGCGCAGGATGGCATTGCGGCTCGTGGGGTTGTCCAAGTAGCGTTCGCGGAACGTGGAGCTTATCCAAGGCATGAAGACATAGTCCAGGTCGAGCAGATCGACGCGGTTCTGGCGTCGACGGTCGCCACCCGACCAGCGGTAGCGCCATGCAGCGGTGACCACGCGGCGGTGGAACTCGGGACGGTCCTGCAAGTCGAACATCAGGCTCACCTCACTCGTGGCCAGTACCGCATGGCGGAACTGCTCCGAGAGGAAGGGGAAGCGGAAGTCGGGAAAGGCGAGACCCATCTCGGCGCCGTATTCGATATAGTTCTGGTCGTTGTATCCGCTCAGTCCCTTGATTGCCTCGAAAGCGCCGCGCAGCTTCACGCTGAAGGCTTCCGATCCGTGGAACATGTTGCGGTTCTGGTAGGAGAGGCTCAGCGCGGCACCGAAGTCTCCGGCCGAGTTGGTGCCCTGCGGCTCCACATTGAAGGTGTTGCGTTTGCTCGGGAAGAGTGATATCTGCGGCAACAGGAGGGTGCTGTCCTGAGCCGACTCGGCAAAGCGGATGTTTACGCTCTGCACGGCACCGAGCCTCATCAGGCGGGCATAGGTGTCCTGCACATCCCCTTCGCGGTAGAGGTTGCCGGCGCGCAATTCTGTGGCATTGTGTATCACGCGCGGCCTCACGAAGGGGCGACCGTCCTCCGTCTCGAAACGATAATCCACGGCCCCGATGCGATACTGCTGGTGGGGGCGCAGGTCGAGCTGCGTGCCGCTGTGATAGGGCCGCACCTGCATCTGCAAATCGACGCGGCGGCGACCTATCGTGGTGTCGGCTTCGAAGTGCACGAAGTCCTTATGGAAGCGGTAATAGCCGCGGTTCAGCAGGTAGTTGCTCAGTCGGCTGCGCTCGGCATCCAAGCGGTTCAGGTCGAAGTCCATGCCCGACTCGAGCGTCGTCCGGTAGCGGTCGCCCTCGCGACGCATCACCGAATCCACACCGCGGTCCTGCACATCCATCTGCATCAGCCTCACCGTGTATCGCTCGCGGGGATGTATCTGATAGAGCAGACCCATCTTGTGCTTGTGCCGGCGTTCCTGCAACTCCACGTCGGCGTCCAGATAACCCAGGTTCTGCACCGCCGACTCGATGTTCTGCCGCGTCTTGAGTGCCAGTCGGCTGTCATAGACCACGGGCGCCTCGCCCAGCCGTCTCACGAAGCGGTTGATGCGTTTCGTGCTGTCGCGACCCGAGAGGGCGTATATGCCCAATGGCACCTTCACGAGCGAGAACCACTTGCTGTTCGGGTGTTGCCGGATGTAACCCTGAAGGGGGGCGGGCGATAGCGAGGCCGAGTCGGAGCGTATCGTCACCCGATCCAGCAGATAGCCGTCCTCGGGGAGCAAGCGGCTCACGCTGCACCCCGCCAGCAGCCAGCCTGCCAGCATCGTTCCCGCAAAGGCATATACGATACGCTTCATTCTTTTTCTTTTTTTTTCTATAGTTACTATAGTGACTATAGTTCCTATAATCCCCCTATCAAAATTCTATCCCATTTTCCTCAAGCAGCTTCTTAAGCCGCGCCACTTCGTTTCTCAGTGCCGGCACATCCTGCCGCAGCCGTGCCAGTTCCTCATCTTCCGCTCGGCGATACGATGTACGGGCCGCATGCATGCGTTCCTTGATGCCGCCCTGCTCCACGAAGTCCTTCTCCAAGCGCAACAAAGTCTTATGCAGCATCGAGTCGGTCATGTAGCACAAGGTCAGGGCAACGTTTGCCATCTCCTCGTCGCTCCATTGCTGTACAAAGGGTTGATAGTCCTCCACCCTGTTGTGCTGGCGGCAGAACTCCTGCATCTGGCGGTAGCGTGGATGTGCCGAACTCCATATCGGTAAGGCGTGTGCGAGAAGATAATCGCGATAGTCCTCCCGCAGTTCCTGTAAAGAACTGCGTGCCACGTTCAGCAGCTTGATGTGCATCTCCGTGGACGTCTCGCCATCCTCGGTGCCTTCCACGATGTTCTGCTTGCCCGAACGCGCCGCCTGCACCATCTGGTCCACAGTGCGGTCGCCGTGGGCAGGCAAGAAACGCTGACAGAATGCATACGTCAGCTGGTAAATCACCTCCGACTTCTGATAGTAGTATGCATCCCGCCAAGGCATCTGCCGCTTCAGCACCTGATATTTCTTCTCAATCATTTCTTTTTTTCTATAGTCACTATAGTTACTATAGTTCCTATAATCCAATTAATTCTCCTTTTCTCCCGCAAAGATAGCTGTTTTTCGGCAAAAAAGCGTAACTTTGTCGTCGGAATTTTGTTGTAAGACGCAAAGCAAAGACATCTGGTATGATTAGCAAGGCCAAGCTGAAGCTCATCCACTCCCTCGAACGGCGGAAGAACAGACACGAGACATCGCTCTTCGTGGCCGAGGGGCCACGGTTGCTTGATGAATTGTTGCCTGCCATGCAGCCCGTCTATGTGGCGGCATTGCCTGCATGGTTCGAGGCGCATCGCCACTGCCTCGCCCCGACGGTCGAGACCGACACCGTGACGCCCGACGAGTTGCATCGCGCCAGCCTCATGCAGGCGCCGCAACAGGTGGTGGCACTTTTCCCGCTCCCCCACCCCGTGTGGGACGACCGCTTGGCACAGGAGAATCTTTGCATCGCACTCGACGGCGTACAGGACCCTGGGAACATGGGGACTATCTGCCGCGTGGCCGATTGGTTCGGTATCACCGACATCCTCTGTTCGCCCGACACGGTTGATGTTTTCAATCCCAAGGCTGTGCAAGCCACAATGGGCGCCCTGGCCCGTGTCCGCGTTCATTATGCCGACCTCCCGTCGATCCTTGCACGGCTCAGCGTACCCGTCTATGGCACCTTCCTCGACGGGAGCGACATCTACACCCAGCCACTTGCCGACCACGGCATCATCGTCATGGGTAATGAGGGGAACGGCATCTCGCCCGAGGTGGGAAGCCAGGTCTCCCACCGTCTCTTCGTGCCGAACTTTCCGCGCGAACGGACGACTACCGAGAGCCTAAACGTGGCTGTGGCCACGAGCATCGTCTGCGCCGAGTTTCGCCGACGACAGCAACAATAAGAGGAAGGTGAGTAATCCGTTGCACATCAGCAACTCGTAGCCGAAGCGATAGCCCGTCAGGTGCCCCACCACGACGTCGGCCACATAGCAGGCCAGCGGCGAGAAGATGCAGATAAAGGGCACCCATCGCTCGCGCGGCTTGCGTTTTGTGAACAGGCCGAAGGCAAAAAGGCCCAGCAGCGGCCCGTACGTATAGCTGCATACGGTATAGACCGCATCGATCACGCTCGTATTGTTCAGCGCTTCCACCAGCATGATAAACAGGAAGAAGCACAGCCCGACGGCGGGGTGTGCCCATCGGCGCAGCCGTTCATCGTCGGGACGTCGCATGAGATCGACACAGAAGCAGGTGGTCAGGCTCGTCATGGCCGAGTCGGCACTGCTGAAGGCGGCGGCCACAATGCCGATGGTAAAGAGGGCCATCGACGCCTGCCCCAGCATGCCGTTGCTGCACAGGGAGGGCAACAACGCGTCGCCCGAGGCTGGCAACGTCACTTGCATCACGTCGCAGAAATGGTAGAGCAGCACGCCGAGTGCCATGAAGAGCAGGTTCACGGGCAGATAGAGCAGGCCGTTCACACACATATTCAGCTGGCTCTGCCCCAGCGTCTTGCATGTCAGGTTCTTCTGCATCATGTCTTGGTCGAGGCCCGTCATCACGACAACGATGAATATGCCGCTCACGAACTGTTTCCAGAAATATTGCTTGCTGCCTGGGTCGTCAAAGACAAAGACGCGGCTCATGGGACTTGCTTTCACCGCTGCCACGGCTTCGGAGGGCGAAAGGCCAAGCTGCCGGCACACCGCCACAATGATAAGCACGAGGGCCGTGAGCAGCACGACCGTCTGCACACAGTCGCTCCACACAATGGTGCTGATGCCGCTGTTGCGGGTATAAAGCCATATCAGGAGCAGCACGATGAAGACCGTCGTGCCGAAGTGCACGCCATACTGCGAGAATACCATTTCCTGCAGGATGAAGCATACTAAATACAGGCGTATGCTGGCACCGATGAGCTTGCTCACGAAGAAGAACGACGCACCGGTGCGATAGCTCGACGGGCCGAAACGGCGGTGCAGGTAGGTGTAGATGGTGGTCAGGTTCAGGCGGTAATACACGGGGAGCAGCACAAAGGCCACTGTCGCATAGCCCAACACGAAGCCCATGCACGTCTGCAGGTAAGTCATCTGTGTGGCGGCTACCATGCCGGGCACGCTCACAAAGGTCACGCCGCTCACGCTGGCGCCTATCATCCCAAAAGCCACCGCCCACCACGGCGAGCGGCGTCCCGCACGGAAGAAAGCATCGTTGTCGCGCTTCCGTCCCGTGACCATCGACAGCAGAAGCAGCAGGACAAAGTATCCTGCCGTCATGCCTATCAACATTGTTCCCGTCATCTACGTCTCACATTTTATACGCGCCTATCCCCCTCCTCAGGGAAGGGTTGGGGAAGGGCCGTTCACTCCTACTCCTCGACGGGGAATCCTTCCTCGTCCTCGCTCTTCACTTCAGCCTCAGCCGAATAGTTGCTGTAGAAGTTCTCGTCGTCGGTCTCTTCGTCCTCATCCTCGTCGCGGTCCTCATCGCGGTCGTCGATGTCTTCGGCGTCCTCGTCGCCCAAGTTGCCGTCCTCGTCGCTCTTGTAGAAGGGACTCTCGAAGTGCAGTTTCTCGACGGGGTCTTTCTTCTTGGCAAAGATGGCCTCCACCCACGTGCCCTTGGTAATCTCGAGCACCTCGTAGCCCTGCTGCACCTTGTGTTCCAACGTACCGCCGGGCGCATGGATGCGCGATGCAGGCAGCTGGGTGGTGCTGATGTCAAAGCCGCTCTCGATGATGTCGCGTATCTGCAGGGATATCGACTCCCAGCCGCCGCCGAAGTTACGGTCGATGAGTTCGAGCAGCGTGGCAGCCGTGATGTGGCGCACGTTCTCGTAGCTCAGGTCGGTGATGCGGGTGATGTTCTTCCGCCGCAGTGCCACGGTGCCGTGCCCGGGATGGTTGTGGGTCAGGTGGGCCCACTCGCTGCCCTCGTAGCGTGCATTCTCGCGCGGGTCTTCCTCGTTGTAGTGCACAACCTCAAAGGCTAGACGTATCGTGTTCAGCAGCTTCGCCTCGCTCGGCGTAAAGTCGCCCTGGAGTTTCTCGGCCTCCCACAGTTCGGCGATTTGAAACTCATTCAATGTCCACACATTGTTGCTGTTGAGGTCCAATATCGACTCCAACGCCATGGGGTCCTTCTGCCCCTCTTCTGTTACTTCCTTTTCCATCGTATTTCGTGTTATCTAAGCTCTCGGCTGCAAAGATAATGCAAACGAGTGGAATGGCAAAGAGAAAACATGAGTTTTTTTTCTTTCCATTCCCGAGCGTAGCTTATTTTCGAACGGAGTTCAAAGATACAAAAAAGATTGATACGAAAAAGTTAATTATTCATAATTCTGCCATCCAGTCCCATTCCCTCGCTTATTCTTCGTATGCTGACCTTCGGTCGAGGAAAGGCTGCATTCGGAAAATGTAAAAAGAAAATCCGAGTTTTCTTTTGCTATTTCACTCATTTGCACTATCTTTGCACCGCGTTAATCAATTAACTCGTAATCATATAAAGAAATGAGCAAGCAAAAGAAATTCCTCCTACAGGAGAACGAGATTCCCACACAGTGGTATAATATCGTGGCCGACATGCCCAACAAGCCCCTGCCTCCCATCCATCCGGCTACCAAGCAGCCGCTCGGCGTGGATGACTTGGCACACATATTCCCGCGCGAGTGCTGCGTGCAGGAGCTGGATCAGGAGCATGCATGGATTGACATCCCCGAGGACGTACTCGACAAGTACAAATATTATCGCGCTACGCCGCTCGTGCGCGCATACGCTCTCGAGGAGGCACTCGGCACGCCCGCTCATATCTACTTCAAGAACGAATCGACCAACCCGCTGGGTTCCCACAAAATAAACTCGGCGCTGCCTCAGTGCTACTATGCCAAGCAGGAGGGCACCACGAACGTGACCACCGAGACGGGTGCCGGCCAGTGGGGTGCGGCCCTTTCCTATGCCGCCAAGATTTACGGCCTCGACTGCGCCGTTTATCAGGTGAAGATTACCATGCAGCAGAAGCCTTACCGCTCCTCCATCATGCGTACCTTCGGTGCCGTGGTCGAGGGTTCGCCCTCTATGTCGACCCGCGCCGGT
>JAEEGL014471173.1_pt1 | contig 10109 bp, 8 predicted proteins | sample 9134231 | NCBI WGS metagenome assembly JAEEGL01 (sample SAMN16246548, study PRJNA631951) | gut metagenome | biome: gut microbiome; feature: rumen; material: fiber-attached | host: Bos | place: Iran: Karaj | collected 2018-10 | reverse complement strand
GGAATTACTAATTGTAAAGTAATAAATTCTAATTATAAAGAAGCTCTTAATTATTTAATAGACAATAATATTAAAATAGACATAGTATTTTTAGATCCTCCATATAAAACAAATTATATAGAAGAAAGTATTAATATTATCGTAAAAAATAATATATTGAGTGATAAAGGGATTATTATATGTGAATCAGATAGTATAGATAAAATAGTCTATCCAGAAGAACTAAAATGTATAAAAGATAAAAAATATGGAGATAAATACATAATAATTTTAAAAATATGATACAATAATATAAGAATAGAGGGTATATATGAATAATAAAGGATTTGCAGTATCTACAATTTTATATGGTTTATCTATAATGGGATTTTTAATAGTATTAGTATTAATAGGTCTAATGGCATCAAATAGATCAAATACAAAAGATTTTGTCATGCAAGTTGAAGATGAATTAAATAGATTTTCATCAAAACAAACAGAAATAGCTTTTAATGGTAATACTAACTATCCACAAGAATATTTTACAATGGATGGAACAAATAATTATTGGTACAAAATAGAACTATGGAATGGAAAAACCTATAAAAGTTCTACGTTTAAAATTAGTCCAAATACATTAATATTTTTCTACATTGGAAATGGAGGAGATATTCCTACAATTGCATGCTTAGATGGTGAGGCAAGGGAAAATTGTAAAGCTGAAAAAAATAATTTAATAATGTCAACTGAAGGAGAGGAAAGTACTGGAATAATCTCTCAAAAATCTGATGCTGGAGATTCAGAAATAAGAGCAATTTATGTGAATCAAAAACAAAATAATTATGGCTTTGACAATGCTTATCCCAACCAAAAGGTACGAGTTTCACTATCATCAATGGATGAAGCTGGGGGATTTTTAAAACATCCAAACGATAATGTAGCTGGAGTTTTCTACTTAGGTTCAGATCAAAGTATATATACTTGCAATAATGGTAGTACAGTAAGTACAGGAAAGTTTACAGGAGATCAAAATCAACAATGGACAATAATAAATGGAACAGCAACTAATGTAAAATATAAAAGTTGTACAGTTCCTTATAGTGGTCAAGAACATCACAACGCATTATTCTAGTAGTAATTTTACTACTAGTTTTTTTATTATAAAAAAATTAGCACAACAACTTGACAAGTGCTAAAAATAAGCATACAATACTATTAGCACTAAGAAATTATAAGTGCTAGGAGGAAGGCTATGTTAACTACAAGGCAAGAAGAAATATTAAAACTAATTGTAGATAGATATATTAAAGATCCAATACCTGTAGGTTCTAAATTACTATCTAAAGAATTAAAGTGTTCTAGTGCCACTATTAGAAATGATATGGCAGCTCTAGAAGATAAAGGCTTATTAGAAAAGACACATACTTCAAGTGGTAGAGTACCAAGTGAAGCAGGTTATAGATACTATGTAGATAATTTAATGCAACCTAAAGAGATGAATGCAGAAGATATGAATAAATTACAAATAGTATTTAGAAATAAGCAACTTGCTTTAACAGATGTAATTTCTAAATCACTTCAAGTAATATCAGATATGACTAACTATACAACTATCGCATTAGGTACATCTGCAAAAGATAACTTACTAAAACAAATTGAAGTAGTACCTATGAGTGAATCTTCAATGATTGTAATTATTATTACTGATAAAGGTCATGTAGAACATAAAAATATTAATCTTGAAGGAGTAGATTCTAAAGATATAAAAGAAACTGTTAATCTAATAAATAATTTAATCGTAAATACTCCTATTAGTGAAGTTAATAAGAAATTAGAGTTTGAAATAAAACCTATCATAGGAAAATATGTAGTTCAACATAAGAAATTATATGAAGCTTTCTATAATGTCTTTAATGATTTTACAACTAATGAGGTAAGAGATGATATAAATATTGTTGGTAGAAACAAGATATTAGAACAACCTGAATTCACAACAGATATTGATCGTATTAAAGACGTTTATAATAAATTGGAAAGCCCTGAATTCTTGCACAAAATTGAAGAAGATAATGATAATAATATTAAAGTATATATTGGAGATGAATCTGGTATAGAAAAAGATGTTAGTGTTATAAAAACTAAATTTAAAAGAGGCAACGAAGAAGGAACTATTGCTATAGTAGGACCTAAAAGAATGGACTACGATAGAGTATTAACAATGTTAGAATACATGAAAGAAAATATTGAAAGGTAGGTGTGGTATGGAGAAGAAGAAAAAGACAAATAATCCTACTGCTGAAGAAGTAAAACAAGAACAAACTATTAATTACGAAGAAGAATATAATAAATTAAAAGCTCAATTTGATGAATTAACTAATAGTTTTAATGAATTAAATAAAAAGATTGAAGAAGCAAATAAGGAAAAAGAAGAATTAGTCAATAAAGTAAAACTTGCTCAAGCAGAATTAGTTAATTATCGTAAGAGAAAAGATGACGAAGTATCTTCAATGTTAAAATATGCTAATGAAGATCTAATTAAAGAATTAATTGGAGTAGTTGATAACTTTGAAAGAGCAATTTCTCTAGATGATAATGATCTAACTGATGATTTATCAAAATTCTTAAGTGGTTTCAAAATAATGTATGGAACTTTAACTACAATATTAAGAAACTTTGGAGTTGAAGAAATATCTAGAGTAGGAGAAGAATTTGATCCTAATCTAGAAGAAGCACTTTTAACTGATAAAGTTGAAGGTCATAAGAATGAAGAAGTACTAGAAGTACTATTAAAAGGCTATAAATTAAAAGATAAAGTAATACGTCCAGCCAGCGTAAAAGTAAATATGATTTAAGGAGAGTGTTAATATGGGAAAAATAATAGGTATAGATTTAGGTACAACTAACAGTTGTGTAGCAGTATTAGAGGCAGGTGCCCCTAAAGTAATTCCAAATCCAGAAGGAGGAAGAACTACACCATCAGTTGTTTCATTCAAAAAAGGAGAAAAAATAGTAGGAGATTCAGCTAAACGTCAAGCAATTACTAACCCTGATACAGTATCTTCAATTAAAAGATTAATGGGTACTAGTAAAAAAGTAGAATTAGCTGGAAAGAAATATACTCCAGAAGAAGTTTCAGCAATGATTCTATCTTATATGAAAGATTATGCTGAAGATTATTTAGGAGAAAAAGTAACAGAAGCAGTTATTACAGTTCCTGCATACTTCAATGATGCTCAACGTCAAGCAACTAAAAATGCAGGTAAAATCGCAGGATTAGATGTAAAAAGAATTATCAATGAACCTACTGCTGCTGCATTAGCTTATGGTTTAGAAAAAGAAGAAGGACAAACTATCTTAGTTTATGACTTAGGTAGTGGTACATTTTATGTATCTATCTTAGAATTAGGAGATGGAGTATTTGAAGTAAAATCAACTAACGGAAATAATAAACTAGGTGGAGATGACTTCGATAAAAAGATTATTGATTATATCGTAAAAGAATTCAAGAAAGAAAATGATATAGATCTTGAAGATGATAAGATGGCAATGCAAAGACTTAAAGAAGTTGCTGAAAAAGCTAAAAAAGATCTATCAGGAATGAAAGAAACTCAAATATCTGCACCATTCATTGCTAAAGATGAAGATGGAGAACCAGTTCACTTAGATATGACTCTAACAAGAGCTAAATTTGAAGACTTAATTAGAGACTTAGTAGAATCAACAATAGATCCAGTTAAGAAAGCTTTAAAAGATGCTAAAATGACTAAGAAAGATATTGATAAAGTAATCTTAGTAGGTGGATCTACTCGTATTCCAATGGTATATGATTTAATTAAAGAAGAATTAGGACAAGAACCATCTCGTGAAGTTAACCCTGACGAAGTAGTTGCATGTGGTGCTGCTATCCAAGGTGGAGTTATCGCAGGAGATGTTCAAGATATAGTATTATTAGATGTTACACCTCTATCTCTAGGAGTTGAAACTCTAGGTGGAGTAATGACAGTATTAATTCCAAGAAATACAACTATTCCAACATCTAAGAAAGAAGTATTCTCTACAGCAGCAGATAACCAACCTGCAGTTGATATTAAAGTACTTCAAGGTGAAAGACCAATGGCTGCAGATAATAAAGTGTTAGGAAACTTCCAATTAACTAATATTCCAGCTGCACCTCGTGGAGTACCTCAAATAGAAGTTAAATTCGATATCGATACAAACGGAATTGTTAATGTAACAGCTAAAGATTTAGGAACAAATAAAGAACAATCAATTACTATTACAAATTCATCTAACTTATCAGATGAGGAAGTAGAAAAAATGAGAAAAGAAGCAGAAGCTAACAAAGAAGCAGATGAAAAGAAAAAAGAAGAAGTAGAAGTTAGAAATGATGCTGAATCATTAGTATTCCAAACTGAAAAAACAATCAAAGATCTAGGAGATAAGATTGATGATGATGAAAAAGAAGAAGTAGAAGATGAAATAAAAGAATTAAAAGAAGCACTTGAAAAAGATGATATAGATGAAATCAAAGAAAAGAAAGAATCTTTACAAGAAAAAGCTATGAAACTAGCAACTAAAGTATATGAAGAAGCTGCTAAGAATCGTCAAGCAGAAGAGACTGATGAAAAAGAAGAAGATGAAGACGAAGAAGATAACAAAAAAGATAAAAAGAAAAAGAAAAAAGATGACGATGTAGAAGAAGCAGATATTGAAGAAGACTAATAAATAAAGTTCTAGGAAACTAGAACTTTATTCAAGTAAAGGAGTATCAATGAAGACATATAATAGTAGAAAAGAAGTACCAGAAAAATATAAATGGAATTTAGATGACTTTTATAAAAATGACAAAGAGTTTGATAAAGACTACAATGAAGTAGTTAAATCAATTCCTAAATTAAAGGAATTCAAAGGTCATTTAAAAGACGCAAATAAACTTTATGAATTTTTAGAATTAGATGTAAAAATAAGCTTAATATATGAAAACTTAAATGTATATGCATATGTAGTAAATGATCAAGAATTAGGCGTAGAAGAAAGTATAAAAAGATTGAATAAAATAGAGAAAGTAGAACCTTTATATATTCAAAACACTAGTTTCTTTGAACCAGAATTATTAAATTTATCTAAAGAAGAATTTAAAGATTTATTTAAAAAGAATAGTGAATTAAATAAATATAAAAAATATTTAGAAAACGTTTATAGAAATAAAGAACATTATTTAGATGAAGATAAGAAGAATATTGTTACATCTTTAGTAAATGCTATGGACAAATTTGAATTAACTTCTTCTAATTTAATAAATAATGAAATAGATTATCATACTATAAATGTAGATGGGGAAGAAGTGCAACTAGCACTAACTAACTTGAGAAGATTCATGCGTAATAAAGATGAAAAGATTAGAAAACAAGCTTATTTCCAATTCTACAAAGAAATAGATAAACACTCAACTACATTCGCAACATTACTAGATTCATATGTAGGAATGAATAATGAATTAGCAAAAATACATAACTTTAAATCTTCATGGGAAGAAAAATTATTCTATCAAAAATTATCTAATAAGGTATATGATACTTTAATCGAAACTACAGAAAATAATTTAGCCCCATTACATAGATATTATGAATTAACTGCAAAACTACAAAATAAAGATATATTAAGAAGTTATGATTTATCTCTATTAGATATTTCTAGTAAAGATATAAAATATAGTATTGAAGATGCTATCGAGTTAGTTAAAAAAGCAACAAAACCTTTAGGCGAAGAATATTCTAAAAAAATAAATAAGATTTTTGATAACCATTATATTGATTATTGTCAATATAAAGGAAAACAAAGTGGTGGATATTCAATATCAACATATACAAGAGATTCTAGAATATTAATGAGTTTTAATGATAGTCTTGCATCTGTATCAACAATTGCACATGAAGGTGGACACAATGTTAATCATCAATATATGTTAGAAAATAATTTACCTCATTATAGAAGAAATTCATCAGTTGTAGCTGAAGTAACATCATTAATGAATGAATGCTTATTATCTAATTATTTAGCTGAAAATGGAAAGAATAAAGATGAAAAACTAATGGGATTAGCAAATATAATTGAAGTATTTATTTCAAATTTCTATGGAGCAGTTCGTGAAGGTAAAATTGAAAAAGAAATGTATGAATTAGTTGAAAATAATGGTACTTTAACTAAAGAATATTTAAATGACTTAGTGTATAAATCAAAAGAACTATATGGTGGTAAACATAGAGAACTAGATGAGTACACTAAAAATTCTTGGGCAGTAAGATCACACTATTATATGAATTTTTACTTATTTAGTTATTCAATTAGTATTGCAGTAGCAACCTCAATAGCTAATAAGATAATAAATGGGGATAAAGAAACATTGAATAAATATATTGAATTCTTAAAAGCAGGAAGTGATAAAGATATTACTGAAACATTTGCTATTTTAGGAATCAATTTAGAAGATAAAAAAGTATATGAAGATGCAGTAAATTTCTTCAACTCATTACTAGATAAATATGAAAAGATATACAATGAAGAATAGGAGGTAGCTAATGAATAATAAAGATTATTATAAAATATTAGGAGTAGATAAAAATGCTTCTCAAGATGAAATAAAATCAGCATTTAGAAAATTAGCAAAAAAATATCACCCTGATTTAAATAAAGATAATCCTGAAGCAGCTAATAAATTTAAAGAAGTAGGTGAAGCATACTCTGTTTTATCTGATGAAAGCAAAAGAAAATTATATGATCAATATGGAAGTGCTGCTGTAGATGGCTCATCTCCAAACCCAGGTGCAGGAGCAGGTGGCTTCGGAGGTTTCGGTGGATTTAATCCATCAGACTTTGGATTTGACGATATATTCTCATCATTCTTCGGAGGATCAAGTGGCTTTGGAGGATTTGGTGGTAATACTCGTACAAGAGCCCGCAGAGGTAGCGACCTTCTAATGCAAATAAGATTAAAATTTGATGAAGCTATCTATGGAACAAATAAAAAGATAAATTTAGATGTTGTAGAAGATTGTGACAATTGTGATGGAAAAGGTGGTTTCCACGAAAAGACATGTTCTACCTGTAATGGTAGAGGAGTAGTTCAACAAAGAACTAATTCAATATTAGGTCAAATAGTCACAAATACTACATGTCCTGACTGTAATGGTAGAGGAAAAACATTCAAAGAAACATGTTCAGAATGTAGAGGTACAGGTAAAATTAGAAAGAATAAAAATATTACAGTAAATATTCCAGAAGGAATAAATACAGGTGATAGATTACGTGTATCAGGAAAAGGTAATCAAGGAGAAAACGGTGGCGAAAATGGAGATTTATATCTAGAATTTATTGTTGGATCTCACGAATATTTTGAACGTGAAGGAGACGATATATATCTAGAAGTACCATTAACTCTAACTGAAGCTATCCTAGGATGTAAAAAAGAAATACCTACACTATATGGAAATGTAAAACTATCTGTCGCAGCAGGAACAAATTCAGGAGATAAACAAAGGATTAAAGGCAAAGGAGTAAATAATAAATATCATAGAAATAAAGGTGATATGTATGTTGTCTATAAACTGTACACCCCTAAACGCCTTACAAGAGAACAAAAATCATTAATTGATAAATTAGGAAAAACCGATTTATCAACAAGAGAAATAGAAGAGTTTAATGACTTTGTAGAAACTAATGAAAGTTAGTTTCTTTTTTTTGATTTTTATGATTAAATTAAATTTAGGAGGTAAAGGTATGATTAATATAGATTATTTAAATTTAAAACAAATAGAGAGAAATGAAAAACCATATACATTGAAACAATTAACTTTTGATAAACCGATGAATGATGGAGAATACTTAATTGATGAAGAAGGAAATAGAATAGGTACAAAAGGTGATTTTAATACTAAAATGCTTATCTATGAATTATTAGAGAATGGTTGTTGGGATGAAAACCCAAGACCAAAGTATGAATCAGATGGAAAACCTGCGTATACTTTGAGTGAAAATAATATAGTAAATTGGACTTATGATATTTCAAAAGGTGAATGTCCATTAATTACTCTACGTCCAATCGCAATTCAAAAAGCAATTGGAGAAATTCTATGGATTTATCAAGATGAAACATGTGACTTAGAAGTACTTAAAGAAAAATATGGAGTTACTTGGTGGGATCTATGGGACTTAAAAGATGAAAACGGAAAACCTCTAAGAGATATAGGTTCAACATATGGTAGAATTATTGCTGATTATGACCAAGTAAGAAAACTAATTGAAGGAATAAAAAAAGATCCAGATGGAAGAAGACATATTATCAATATGTGGCAATTTGAAGAATTTGAAAAACCTCATGGATTAAAACCTTGTGCTTATGAATCTCATTACAATATCAGACATGGTAGAGATGGAGTAGATTACTTAGATATGAAACTAATTCAAAGATCTTCAGACTTCATGGTAGCTGGATGTATTAATCAAATGCAATATCTTGCATTAATGATGATGGTTGCTAAAGCAACAGGTTATACTCCAGGTACATTCACATGGTCAGTTACAAATGTTCATATTTATGATAGACATATTCCTCAAGCAATAGAATTATTAAATAGAGAACCAATCTTAGAAAATGGAGAACAACCATACTTAGAATTCAATACTGATGAGACTGATTTCTTTAAATTTAAACATACTAACTTTAAGATTAAGAGATATGCTAGAAAATTAATCGAAGAAAGAAACCCACAACAAACATTTGATAAAGGAGTATAGTATGGCAAATTTAACTATAATAGCTTGTGTTGGAAAAGATAGAGGTATAGGAAAAGATAATGAGTTAATTTATCATTTTAAAGAAGATATGAAGTTCTTTAGGGAACACACTATGGGTAAAAAAATGATAATGGGAAGAAAAACTCTAGAGTCTCTTCCAAATTTATTACCAGGAAGAACACATTTAGTACTAACTCATTCTAAAATAGATAATCCTGAAATAACTACATTTTCATCAATAGAAGAGTTCTTAGATTATGCAAATAAAGATGATGAAGAAATTATGGTTATAGGTGGAGCAAAAATATATTCTGAACTATATCCATATTCAAATAAGATGTTATTAACTGAAGTAGATGATACAAAAGAAGCAGATGCTTTCTTCCCAGAATATTCAAAAGATGAATGGGATAGTGAAGTATTATCTGAACACATTGAATCAGGAATAAAATATAAACATTTACAATATAAAAGAAAGTAATTAATACTTTCTTTTTTTAATAAATCATAGTATGAAGAATTCTATCAGTATTTTTAAAATTCTTTTTAGCTACTTTATTAAGAATTTCTTCACCATACTTTTAAACTAATTCTTCACCAATTTTATCAACGTCAGCTCCAGCCCCTTTAGGAAGAGGAACATGTACTTCATCACTTAATTTATCAAACTCTTTAAGAAATAGATATCTAGAAATAATAGCTCCACATGCAACAGCCATATTCTTATCTTCTGCTTTAGTTATAAATGTTATTCCTCTTTGTACTTTATCTATTTCTTTTAAATAATTATAATAACTTTCCTCATATGCAAATTGATCAACTATTATATAGTCATATTCTTTAATTTCATTAGCTAATTGATATAATACATTATTATGCATAATAGATTTAATCTTATTTAAATTAAAATTAGTTCCATACTTTTCATTATATTCTTCATTTTTTAGAATAATACTTTTATATTTAATCTTTTTAGCAATCTTTGGAGCAATATCTCTAATCTTATCATCACTTATCTTTTTAGAATCCATTACTCCTAATCCTTCTAAGAATTCTATATCTTCTTTTTTTACGTATGTAGCAGTTACAACGATTGGTCCAAAATAATCACCAGTTCCAACTTCATCACTACCAATACTATTAGAATGGTAATACTTATCATATTTTTTTCTAGTATCTTCTTTAGCTTGTTTTTTTTCTTCTATTTCAATTCCCCAGTGACTAGCATCTATATCAGCACTTTTACCTTGAAACATAACTTTACCAGATTCATACATAGTAATAACAGTATCTTCTTCTTGTGCTTGAAATACAACATAAGGAATAACTTTATCTCT
>JAEEGL013662045.1_pt1 | contig 10109 bp, 12 predicted proteins | sample 9134231 | NCBI WGS metagenome assembly JAEEGL01 (sample SAMN16246548, study PRJNA631951) | gut metagenome | biome: gut microbiome; feature: rumen; material: fiber-attached | host: Bos | place: Iran: Karaj | collected 2018-10 | reverse complement strand
TATTCGTTGATGTCTTCGGGATTGATGACGCCGCAGTTGCGCAGCGCAACGCGCTTTTGCTTTTTATAGAAGTCGGTTTCCTTGAGGGGTTTGACCTCTTCGGAAGCGCCGGCCTTGGTCTCATCGTAAAGCAGACGCTGCACGATACGACCCTTGAGCAGATGTTCTTCCACGATCTCGGGCACGTCTTCCACTTTCACTTCGCTGTAGAAGCAGCCTTCGGGATAAACCACGACGACCGGACCGAGCGCGCAAAGACCGAAGCAGCCGGTGCGGATGACCTTGACTTCGTCTTCCAGACCCTTTTCCTTGATCTGGGCTTCAAACTGTTCGATGATCTTCGGGGAGTTTGAGGAGGTACAGCCGGTACCGCCGCAAACAAGCACATGGGATCGATACATTTCGTTTCCTCCTTATTTTTTCAGTGCGCCGACGGTGTATTCCACGACGGGATTGCCGTTGACGAGATGATCCACAACAACCTTCGTTGCCTTTTCCGGATTCATGAGCACGTAGGTGACCTTTTCCTTGCCCGGTTCGGTCACTTCCACAATCGGCTCATACTGGCACATGCCGATACAGCCGGTCTGCGCCACGGTGACGTTGGTCAGGTTGCGCTTTTCAATTTCTTCGGAAAAGCGGTTCATGACCGGTCTTGCGCCGGCGGCGATGCCGCAGGTTGCCATGCCGACCACCACGCGGGTGACGGCGGTGGAATCTTCGCGCGCTGTCATTTTTGCTTTGGCGGCGTCTCTGAGCGCCATGAGTTCTTCGAGTGATTTCATATCATTGCACCTCCGTGATTGCTTGTATGTTTTCGTTGATATAACCTGTCATCCATTGCATGATGGACGGATCGTTCATCGGCACGTCACCCAGAATCTCTTTGATCTGCTGCGTGTCGAACAGGAATTCCCTGCCGTCAATCGTGTGGCGGTATAGAAAGCGGATGTGTTCGTTCATCGCCGCGAGCATAACGACGGTGTTCGCCATGTCGCCCAGCGGCACGAAATCCACGTGATCGGTGTGGAAATGTGCGCGCACCTGCGTGCCTACGCCGACGGTGCTTTCAATCTCCAGATTGCCGCCGGTCATTTCCGCCGCCATTTTGAACAGCGGCACACCCAGCCCGACCTTGCGCGTGGTGCGCGTGGTAAAGAACGGGTCGCGGACCGATTGCACCTGTTCGGGCGTCATGCCCTTACCGTTGTCGTAAATGCCGATCATCAGCGTTTGCGCCGCGGTGTCCTGCAGCACTTCGATCTCGATTTCGGACGCGTTTGCCGAAACGGAGTTCTGCGCCACGTCCAGCACGTTGAGGGATAACTCGCGCATTATGCGTATTTAGCAAGAATGCCCTTGACGTCGGCAGCGCTGATTTTGCCGTAGACGTCGTCGTTGACCGTCATGACCGGGGCAAGACCGCAGGCGCCGATGCAGCGGCAGGCGGAAAGCGAAAACTTGCCGTCGGCGGTGCATTCCTCTGCGCCGATGCCGAGCTGGGTGCAAAGCTCATCGAGCACACCCTGCGAGCCCTTGACGTAGCACGCGGTGCCCAGGCACACGCTGATCGCGTATTTGCCCTTCGGGGACAGTGCAAACTGGGCATAGAACGTGGCAACGCCGTAGACTTTTTCCAGCGGAACGTTCATGCCGTCTGCAATCTTCTTCTGCACCTCGAACGGCAGATATCCGTAGATGTCCTGCGCAACCTGCATCACGTGCATGAGCTGGCTTTCGTCTCCGGCACATTCAGCAATGATCGCGTCCAGCTTCTTAGCCTGTTCCGGTGTGTCGGAAAAGGGAATTTGGCTGATTTTCTTAAGCATGGATAGATCCTCCTTTTCACGGGACAATCCCGTTTTGCAAATAATACATCTTTCAAACCATCTTGCCGCAGCAAAAAAAGCCTGCGGCATGTCAAGTCAATATATCATAGCATATCCGCGCAAAAAAATCCATAGGTTTTTTCTGCCGTTTTGCCGGAAAGCAGTCGATTTTTGAAAAATTAGCAGCCGCTAACTTTCAAATGCTTTGCAACCGCGCGCTTTTATGCTAGAATACCCATAACGAAACCCGAAAGGAGACGCAATACCATGTGCTTCCAGAAAGAACACTGCACCCCGACCGGGGGCGGCGCCTGTCTGTTCGTCCACTTTGTCGGCAACCGTCCCGAAGAGGAGCGGCTGCATTTTGCGCTGAGCAACGACGGCTACAACTATTCTCCCCTGTTCGGCGGCAAAGAAGCCGTTTTGCAGCAGAAAGGCACGGGCTGTGTGCGAGACCCGTATATCCTGCGCGGCGAGGACGGCGCGTTTTATATCATCGGCACCGACATGAAAAGCGAAGACGGCTGGCTGTCGAACCACGCACTGGTCACCTGGCGGTCGGAGGATCTGCTGCACTGGACGGACGAGACGATTCTCGACATCCGCGACTTCTCCGGCAGCTTTGCCGACACCACGCGCGCTTGGGCGCCGCAGGCGATCCGGGACAAAGAGAAAGGGCAGTACATGGTCTACTGGGCGCATTCCGCCGGCACCGAGATTCCCGCCGCGCTGTACTATGCCTATACGAGCGACTTCAAGTCGCTGTCTACGCCGCAGCCGCTCTATGTGCGCACCGGCATCCAGACCATTGACGGCGACATTGTGTACAATGAAAAAGACGGCTATTACTATCTCTATTTCAAAGAGGACGTCACCCAGTCCATTGCGTGGGTGCGGTCGAAGCACCTCACCGGACCGTATGACGCCGCGCCGCCCGTGATCGCGTCGCACGCGCCGTCGGGCGTGGAGGGCAGCTCGCTGATTCCGCTCCCCGGCACGGACCGCCATTTGCTGTTCATGGACGAATACGGCAAGGGACGGTTCTTTTTGGAGGAGACGGCGGACTTTCAGCGCTTCACTCCGGTGCCGCGCGAGCAGTACGGGTTCCACAATCTTGTGCCGCGCCACGGGAGCTTTCTTTGGATTACACGGGAGGAAGCGGAACGGCTGCGAGCTGGGAGAATTAAGAATGAAGAATTAAGAATTAAGAAGTAAAAATTGAAAACGGAAGTGCCGGAATAAAGGTGCAGTCGGTGCAGTTTTTCTTTGGATCTGCACCAAAACTGCACCCCGAAAAGCCCAGACGTGGCGGGCGTTTTCAGGCATTTGGTGCAGTTGGTGCAGGTTTTTTGAAGTCAGTGACAAAAAGTGAAAGATATAAAAAACTTATAATGAACTGAAAAAAAGCTGCACTTTCTGCACAACAGCACACGTTTGCTGCAATTTTGCAACCGCAGCCGTCTTTGTATACTGACAACATGCAAGCGTGAGCTGCGGCGCTGATTGAATTGTCATATTCAGTTGGAAATCACTCTGCTGTCTGCACCGGGAAGGAATGGAGGTGACAACAAATGCTCAATTTATCGGAAGAACAAAAACAGCTATTACTGGAAAACAACGTGCCGCTTTCTGATGACATCGACACACTTTTGTTGGATTTGGACGCAAAGATTACGGAAGTCGGTTTTACAAGGGACCAACAGCATCTGACTGCGCACGGCTTGAAGCTTCAACGGCTTTATGACCAGATTTATAATCAGAACTAACCCGTTTTGTCTTTTTCTCACAAAGAATCAGCCGGCCGCAAAATGCGGTCGGCTGTTCGGTTTCTATACAAATTGTTCACTTTTCACCCAGCAGCTTTGCCAGCTCTTCCATAAACGTGTTGATATCCTTGAACTGGCGATAGACCGAGGCAAAGCGGACATAGGCCACTTCGTCGAGCCCTTTGAGCTTTTCCATCGCCATTTCGCCGATGTGGACGCTGGTGACCTCGCGGTCGAGCGAATTCTGCAGCTCCTGCTCAATCTCCGTGACCACCGTTTCAATCTGCGCGATGGACACCGGGCGCTTTTCGCATGCGCGCAGCATCCCGTTGAAGAGCTTCACGCGGTCGAACGCTTCGCGCGACTTATCCTTTTTTACAACGATGATCGGCACGGTTTCAATGATCTCATAGGTCGTGAAGCGTTTGCCGCAGGCGATGCACTCGCGTCTTCTGCGGATCCGCTCGCCCTCGTCGGTGGGACGGGAATCAATCACTTTGCTTTCACTGCAGGCACAAAACGGACATTTCATGGTTGCAATCCTCTCCTTCGTTTACCGCGGCAGAATATTATAGATATTGTAACACATTCTTTTCCAACATACAATATATATACGAAAATTATTTTTCGCCGCAGCCCAGCGCCTCCAGAAAGCCGATTTCCGCCTGCAGCTCCTCCAGAAAGGCGCGGCACGCCGTGTCGCGGCGCAGCTGCGCCCCCGCCCGCTGCACCCGGTGCAGAAACCGGTGACTGAACTGCACCTCCCGCTGCACGCGCACCAGCGGACAGATCCTTGCCCCGCGCGGGTCAATCCGGGCGCGGATGCTGCCGTCCGGGTTTTGGAACGGAAAAAACGGAAAGATCCGGCACGCCAGCGGGCGTTCCCTCCGGCAGCAGCGACCGCCGCACACAGCAAGCCGGCGGTCCCCGTTCTCCAGCACGCGAAACGGCGTCGGTTCCCCGGGGAACAGCAGCATGCCCGTTGCGTCGTCGCCCTTGCAGCAGCTTTGTTCACACAGCACCCCGCAGTCCGTGCGCAGCGGCGTGGCATATTGCAGCAGCCGAAACGCCTTTCGATAGATCCGTTTTTGTTTTTGTGTCATCTTGCATCACCTGCCATACTGTAGCATATTTTTCCTGCTTTCGTCAAGGGGCGTGCGTCTTCCCGCAAAAAAGAGCACGCCTGCGTCTTTTTTTCGTTCGCCGACACGCTTCGCCGCTTTTCGACGGCACGGTAGTGATACAATACACACGAAAACACAACATCTTGTGAAAAGGAGACGATTCAGATGTCGAAACAACCAACAACCGCCAAAGCCGTCTATACCGAAATGCAGCTTGCCATGCTGTCCGGAATGCTCAACTGCGCGCAGAACGGATCCGAGATCTGGAAGCATATCCCCTGCCGCGGCGACTGCCCCACCCCGGAGGAGCTGATCGTCTGGGCAGCGGCGGAGGCTGTGCGGCGGCTGGAAAAATAAAAAACGGAAAAAGAAAAAAACAAGTTGTAAAACCGGCGTTTCTGTGCTGTCCTTTTTTCATTCTGAGCAAAAGGAGCATTTCCAATGAAACGATGGATCGCATGGCTGCTGTGCCTGCTGCTTTGCTGCGGCGCACTGCCGGTTTCGGCTGCTGCAGTATGCCACGCCGCCGCGCGGCGGATTCTGCACAAAAAAATCTTGCAAAACCCGTCGGTCTGTGTTATAGTATAAAAGATAACATATAGTTCTGCGGGAAGGTGAACGACATGTTTCAATTAGGATTTGACAACGACAAGTATATCCGCATGCAGTCCGAGCATATCCGCGAACGCATGAGCCAGTTCGGCGGCAAGCTCTATCTGGAATTCGGCGGCAAGCTGTTTGACGACTACCACGCCGCGCGCGTGCTGCCCGGTTTTTTGCCCGACAGCAAGCTGCGCATGCTGCTGCAGCTCAAGGACGAGGCGGAGATTGTCATCGCCGTGTCTGCCGGCGCCATTGAAAGCAAAAAGCTGCGCTCTGATCTCGGCATCAGCTACGAGCTGGAGGTGCTGCGTCTGGTCGACCTGTTCCGTTCGGTCGGGCTGTACGTCGGCTCCGTGGTTGTTACGCAGTACAGCGGACAGCAGTCTGCAGACCGGTTCAAAACAAAGCTGACCGCGCTGGGTCTGCCGGTCTTTATGCACTACAAGATCGAGGGCTATCCGTCCAACGTGAATCTGATCGTTTCCAAAGACGGCTACGGCAAAAACGAATACATCGAAACGTCGCGCCGCCTGATCGTGGTCACCGCACCCGGTCCGGGCAGCGGCAAAATGGCAGCCTGTCTGTCGCAGCTTTATCACGAGCATCAGCGCGGCGTCAACGCCGGCTATGCCAAATTTGAAACGTTCCCGATCTGGAACCTGCCGCTGAACCATCCGGTCAACCTCGCCTATGAGGCGGCGACCGCCGACCTCAACGACGTGAACATGATCGACTCGTTCCATCTGGAGGCCTACGGCATTCCCACGGTCAACTACAACCGCGACATTGAAATTTTCCCGGTGCTCAACACCATTTTTGAAAACATCTACGGCGAATCACCCTACAAGTCCCCCACCGACATGGGCGTCAACATGGCGGGCAACTGCATCATTGACGACGAAGCCACGAAAGCCGCGTCGAAGCAGGAGATCATCCGCCGCTATTACAAGGCGCTGTGCGATCTGCGCAAGGGACTGGATTCCGCCAAAGAGATTGAACGGCTCCGGCTGATTATGAACAAGGCCGGCGTCAGTGTGACCGACCGTGTGGTTGCCACGCGCGCCAAAGAGGTTGCCGAAGAGACCGGCGCTCCCGCCGCCGCCATTGAGCTGCGCGACGGCACCATCCTCACCGGCAAAACCAAGCAGCTGTTCGGCGCCACAACCGCGCTGATCCTCAACGCGCTGAAATACCTCGCCGGCATCGACGACGCGCACGATCTGATTCCCTCCTCCTTCATTGAGCCCGTGCAGGCGCTCAAGGTGGAATATCTCGGCTCCAAGAATCCGCGTCTGCATATTGACGAAGCGCTGGTGGCGCTGTCGGTCAACGCAGCAACCGACGAAGACGCCGCCAAAGCGCTGCGCTGTTTGCCGGAGCTTAAGGGCACGGACGCGCACTGCTCGGTGATCCTTTCGGCGCCCGACGCCGCCGCCTTCCGCAAGCTCGGCATCAACCTGACGACCGAGCCGGATTATGAAAACGATAATCTGTATCATATTTAATCAGTCATTAGTCGACAGTCATCAGTCAATAGTGAAAGCCGCCCGCGGGCGGCTTTTTGTTTATGTCAGGGGCTCTTACCTTCTTGTATCTTGCCTTCTTGCATTCTATAACATCCTTGCAACAAATTGTTGCTTGATTTTTTCATAATTGTGTGGTTAGATGAAAGCAGAAAGGAGGCTGTCGTTATGACCAAAGTTTCCAAAAATATCAAACGGGCGCGGCAAAAGCAGGGACTTACGCAGGACGCGCTTGCCGCACAGGTCCACGTGACCCGGCAGACCGTGTCGAGCTGGGAGACCGGGCGCACGCAGCCCGATCTCGAACTGCTGCTGCAGCTGTGCGACGCGCTGCACGTGCCGGCGGAGGAACTGCTCTACGGCGAAAAGCGCAACACCTCGCTCGATGCGCCGACCGGCTACCGCAGCACGGTCAGAATCATTCTCACGGCGCTTGCCTGTTTGTTCATCGCCGCCGGCGCGCTGCTGGTGCTGCTCAACGGGTGGAAGGATCTGCCCCGGTCGGTGCGCTTTGTCTGCGCGTTTTTGCCGCTGCTCTGCGGACAGGCCGCCGCGCTGTATGTGCTGCTGAAAAAGAAAGACAGCGCCGCCCACGCCGAAGGCGGCAGCGTGCTCTGGGCGGTAGGGCTGGTTGCCACAACCGTGCTGCTGTATACGCTGCAGCACTTTGCACCCGACATCCCGGTCGTTGCGCTCGTGCTCTCGCTTCTGATTCTGCCGATGATTTTGCTGCTGCGTTCGCTGGCAGCGCTGACAGTCTATTTCGCCGGCATCACGGTCTTTGCAAGCACCGCCACCGACGAGTGGCTGCCGTTCGCGTCGCTGAGTGAAACGCAGACGAAGCTCGCGGTCTTTCTGGTCTATACCCTGCTGGTTGCCGCGGGGCTGTTCGCCGCGAAAAAAAGCTTTGCCGCCATGGACGACCAGCGGCGGCACGTGGGAATCTGGTTCTGCTTTGCCGCGGCGGTTGACTGGTGCATCTGCTGTGCCGCCGTGCTGGACACGGGCGTGTTTTCCATGCTGCTTTGCTGTGCGCTGTCGCTGTATGCGCTCGACGGCATCGGACAAAACAAGGCGATGGCCACACGCTATCTTGCGCTGCCCGGCATGCTGTTTCTGCTGCTGCTTGCGTCCGGCGGTATTCTGTTCAGCCTGCCGTCCGACTGGACGTTTTCACCGGTGATGCTGCCCGGCTTCTTGCTGCTCGGCGCCTTGCCGCTCGGCACGATGATTGCGAACCGCCGGGTGCTGCTGCACGACAGGCTGCGGCTCGGACAACTGCTTGTCGGACTGGCGGGACTTGCGTTCTATACCGTGATGTATCTGACAGAAAACAACGCCGACACCCAACGTGCCGTCGTCTTTCAGGCAATCACGTTTCTGCTTGCCGTGCTGCTGCTGACGCAGGGCGCGCTGGAAAACGCGCTGTTCAAAATCAACCTCGGCTTCATCACCGTCTGTGTGCTGGCGTCGTTCCTTGTGTGGCACGCGGAGTTCGGACTTTGGCTCAAGGGACTGATTCTGCTGGGCTTCGGCGTTTTGCTGCTGCTCATCAACCGCTGGGCACTGTCGCGCAAACAAAAAGCAACGCAGGAAAGGCAGGTGGAGGATGCATGAAAGCGAAACGTATCGTTGCATTCTTTCTCATCGCACTGGTGCAGATCGGCGCATGCCTGGCGCTCGTTGTCGGCGACAACGCACACACCCGCAGCATGGAGCGCGACGGCGAACACTACCGCCTTGCCATTCAGAGTGTGACGTCCTACCGCTCCAACAACCAGACCTTTGTCAACATCGTCTATCCCCCGGCGCTGCCGCTGCCGGAGGAAGAATACAGCGCCGACACAACCGTTTATGTGCTGAGCGTCGGCAGCGACGGGCTCGCCCGGCAAGCAGCCAGAGGCGTGTCGTTTGAGGAAGCCGAACAACTGCCGGATCTGATGCTGTCCGGCGTCAGCACCCCGCGTGCCGTCTGGGAAACGGCAGACAGCGTGCGAAGCGACCTTGAGGTTCTGAGCAATCTCATGTATCAGATTCAGTCGCTGTCGGGACAGGACCCGGCGTGGATTGCGCCCGAGCTGCAGAAGCTGCGGGAGATGCCGCAGGAGATTGCCGACCCCGCGCTGCGTGCGCTGGCACAGCGGCAGCTTGACACGTGGAACGGCGACGAGCTTGCAGACAGCTATGCGGAAGCGATTGTGTATGACGGCACGCTGTATCTGCAGGACTTGTATATTGCCGGCGTGCATATCGCGTCGCTGCAAACTTCGTAACGCGCTCTTTGCACAGCCGCAGAACAACGCTTTTGGACAAAGACCGGCGCCCGCTCCCGCGCCGGTCGATTTTTGTCTAAACTGTAAAAAGACTGTTTAATCTTTGTTAACAATTGAGACACTGCATTGACAAAATTATCTCGTTTTCTTTAGAATGTATACTGTTGAAAATTGTAATCAATTGAATTGGGGGATTTTCTATGCTTCCGTCTGTAGAAAACTATAACTGCTATGAGTATCTCAAGCACTGCACGTCGATCTATCCCGACGTGTGGATGATGCAGCACTTCGGCGTCAAATACCGCAAGAGCGAAATGTTCCGCGATATCGACGCGCTCTCTGCCTATTTCCAGAACGACCTGCGTCTGAAGAAGGGCGACGTCTACACGGTGTTTATGACCACAACCGTGCAGGGCATCCTGACGTTCTATGCGCTCAACCAGATCGGCGTCATCGCCAACATCGTGCATCCGCTGATGAGCACGGAGTATCTGAAAGAGACGCTTGCCGACGTGCACGCCAAGGGCGTGATGATTCTCGACATTCTTTCGAAGGATCACGTCAAAACCATCAACGACTCCGGTCTGCCGTGCATCGTCTGCTCTTCGTCCGACTACGCCGAGGGCATCAAAAAATACGGCACGATGGCCGGCGAAAAGATTGCCAAGGCGGTGTTCCCCAAATTCAAAAAAGCCATTCCCTATAGCCGCGCGGTCAGCAAATACAAGACCTGCGAGCCGTGCAAGAACAACGCCGACGACATCGCCGTCTATCTCAACGGCGGCGGCACCACCGGCAAGAGCAAAACGATCAAGCTGACAAGCCGCGCGATCAACGAGCTGGTGCAGCGCGTGTCGGATCTGGACGAGATCCACGATCCCGGCAACGAGGCTGAGGTCATCGTTCTGCCGATGTTCCACTGCTTCGGTCTTTGCGTCGCCATCCACATGGCGCTGTGCAACTCCGCGCGGATCATCCCGATGATGCAGTT
>JAEEGL012866631.1_pt1 | contig 10109 bp, 14 predicted proteins | sample 9134231 | NCBI WGS metagenome assembly JAEEGL01 (sample SAMN16246548, study PRJNA631951) | gut metagenome | biome: gut microbiome; feature: rumen; material: fiber-attached | host: Bos | place: Iran: Karaj | collected 2018-10 | reverse complement strand
TGGTATTCTGAATATCATGAAATGGAATCATTGAATAAATATCCAACCGGCCCCTTAAAAGGAGTTTATAAATCAAGCAGGGGATGTTCTTTTAATTTGTTTAGCGAAACGCAATATGTTTTGACAAAACGAAGTTATTTACAACCATCAAAAGGATACAGCTATTTAGGTTTTAGAATCTGCCGTACAAAAATAGATTAAAATTGAGGAAAAAATAAGCTTGTCTATAATGTAATACGCGGAGGAGATTATCTACAATCCTCTAATATATGTTATGTATATTAACGTGATTTTTATCTACAAACAGAAACAAATTCACCAAATGGATTCCGAATATGCCAAACGATTATTGAATAAGGAATAAAAATGGTAACAAAACAAACATCGTATCCTGCTGTCATAAAGGTTTTGACCGCAATTACTTGCATATTTTACATAATTATTACAAATTCATTTATTATGGGAAGTTTATTTTTTGTTTTATTTTTATTGAATATGAAGACTTCTTATGTAATGATTGATGAGGAATACTTGTATAAGAAAAAAACAATTTGTCCATTCTGGGCAGAAAATAAATATAATAAATATCCATTGGGAAGCATAAATTCTTTCGAAAATGGTTTTAAAAATATAATTGTTTGTTTCCCTAATGAAAAAATTATTATTGATAAAACTTGTATTTCTAGAAAAGATAAATTATTTTTACTTGATTTTTTAAATGAAAAAGTTATTGAAAATTCAAAACCTAAGATTCAAGTACAAGTGCATGACTCTGATAATAACAACACTCTAAAAGTACAAAATACAAATCTAACTGAAGCAGAAAAATTTGCAAAAATGAAAGAATTAATAAAGAATTTTGATGATTTGATGAATGTTCCTGAAATAAAAGAAGAAGCGGAACTATTGCGAAAAATGTATGGAGAATTGGCTTGTCAGCATTATTTAGAGAAGAAGGCAAATGAATTTGGTGTATAATTTATCAGAACTTAATTCTATAATTAGATTTAAAAGCGAAACTGAACAAAGTTTGTTTTTTTTCAGACTGCTATAAGCAGAATGGAAAAAAATAGAAGTTTTATATATAATTTGACATAAACACAAAAGAAAGGATATTATTATGGCAAGAAAAGATGAACTTGAAATTTCAATTAATTCAGATGGAGAAGTTTCAATAAACGTAATTGGTTCTAAAGGAAAAAAATGTCTGGATCTTACAAAAGATTTAGAAGAAGCTTTAGGTATTGTAACACAGCGTGAAACAAAGCCTCAATTCTATGAAAATGATACAAACAATTCTTCATATATTAACACAGGACTAAATTAATATGAGCCAGCAGATAAATTTTTGTCTTCCATTAGGAATTGAAAAAGATGGAAAATTGCTAAAGCATGGAAAAATGCATCTTACCACTACAATGGACGAGTTAAAAGTTCAGACAAGTGAAGATACTGAATTAAATCCACGATACAGAGACATTTTGTTACTTGCAAGTGTAATTGATGAAATTGAAGATATTACAGATGTCGATAAAGATGTTATTCTGGATTTATATGAAGCTGATTTTTTATATCTTCAGTTGTTATATAATCAGGTAAATGGAACCTCTGAACCAATTACAACAAAATGCCAGAACTGTGGATATGAATTTCCAATTATGCTTTCTGAACTCTATTCTGATAAACAAGGGCAATAATAAATATGGCTTTATATAATTATACAAGCAAAGAAGTTTTTGAAACAGAACTGCTTAGTAAGAACATTTCAGATTCCTCAATTCTTAATTCAAACCTAGATGAATTACAGTGCTCTGATACAATCTGGAGCAAAACGGATATGAATGATTCTAATTGCAACGATGCAGTATTTAATAACGCAAAGTTTACAGAATGTACTTTTTTCCGCTCAAGTTTGATTAATTCTAACTTTCAAAATTGTAATTTTATAAATTCGAAATTTTCTGGAATAAGTTTTATCAAAATAAAATTTATAAATTCAAGATTAAGAAATCAGCTTTTTGATTCATGTACAATGCAAAGAGCGTGTCTGAATAAGGTTATAATTCAAAATTCAACATTAAAAGATTTTGAAGCTGTTTATGCAAATTTCTCAAATATTGTTTTTATGAACTGTAATTTTGAAATTAACTATGGAAGTGGTTCTAATGGGCTTTCAAGCGCAAATCTTAATGACTGTATTTTTCTAAACTGCAATTTTAAGGGGTATCCATTGCGTGGAAGTAATTTAGTAAACTGTACTTTTATAAATTGCGCTGGAGAAATAACTGATGATGCTAATACACAAAATACATACGGTTTGCCTCATTTTCATACAGCAAAAACAATTTCATTAAATAATAAACAACAGGCAAATCGTTTAATAAGCGAGGTTAAAAATGGCTAGAGAAGAACAAATCAGATCATCAATCGACTCTGTAGATTCAGAAATATTAAAAGATATGTTATCAATATTACTCTCAAAAGATGACTCAATCTCATCTCCTTCTGCAGCTCACATGAACACATCGCCTACATATAAAAATTTTGCACAGGCTATAATGGATTTAAAAAGAAACTATAAATTTTCTGAATTAAATGCCTTTACAACTGAAGCAGACTTAGTTTATGTTCAGGCTGGAGACAGAAGAATACTTCTAACTGAGAAAAATGTTGAACCTGTAAATACACAAAATACAGTTCAACATAATAGCCCAGCAGTATCAGATAGTCAAAAAGAATCCGATAATTCAGAAGATGATTCTATGGATAACGCTTTTGAAAATATAAAACCAAATGATAATAGATTTTCACATCTGGAGTTTTAAAAATGCAGTTACGTAAAGAGTTTAGATTTACATTACCAAATGGAAACGGAATTAAAACATCAAACGGACATAAAGTTACAGGAATTATGCGTCTTACAAAAGTAAAAGACATAGTTTTAATTGAACGAGATTCAAAAGTTCAAAAAAATACTGGAGATTTTTATGTTGTTTTATTGAGCAAGGTTATTACTCAGCTTGGTGCAGAAGGAACTATAAACAGAAATACCATAGAACGATTAAATCCTATTGACTTTGCTTTTCTTGTAGATTTTCTGCATGAAATAAATCATCAGATTATAAAGAGAATTCCATTACATTGTCCAAACTGTGATTCTGATTATTATGGAGAATTTGAACAACTGGGGGAAGCATAAGCCGCCCTCAAAATGAAATTTTTGAAGAGGCGGCTGACTTGGCTTATTATTTTCATTGGCCACGTTCTGAAATTATGACCATGACTGGCAAAGAACGCATGATATGGTTAAAACAAATAAAGAGAATCAATCAAAAACAGAACGATAAAGCGTTAGATGAGTTCTATGAGCAAATGAAAATCTTAAATGAACAAAAGAACTCAGAAGCTGAATATTAATATAACATACATTCTGCTTTCCTAACAATGCCAAAGCGGAGTGGCGAGCTTGTTGCTGAATGGTTGGGCGCGGGTAAAGTCTGGGAGCCAGCTTGTGTCGTTGGAAAGTTTCTGGTAAAAAAGATATTCAAAATCGTAGGCTTCAATAAGGTCTTGAATGTCGGAATCTTCCTGAGCGGTAACAAGGCGGTTTTCGAGGTTTGAAAGGGCGAGCTTTCGGGCTTTTAGAGCGGCGGAAGATTCGTTAAAGTTTACGGGTGTGTATTGATTCATCAAAGAAATAATTGCGCGGCCGTCTGCATTTTCTTTTAGCCAGGAAAGAACTTCGGCAGTTTGTTCAAAATGGCCTGGCATAAAAAGGTGGCGGACAATTACGCCGGAAAGCATTTTGTCGCGCGGTTGGCCAGGCTCTGCCCATTCGGCAGGCTTTGCATTTGGCGGCTCTGGAATTGAATCAATTTTTAGCGGATTATTTTGAATCATCCAGCTGATTGCAGCAGTTGCGGCTTGCGGGTAAGAGGGCGCTGCAAACAAAGATTTAGAAAGCTCGCTATCAAGCGTTTTCAAATCAGGAAGCCAGATAGTAACAAGGCCTTTTAAAAGTTCGAGCATTTCTACAGTTTCAAAAGCCGAAGAATTCCAGCAAAAAGGAATTTTTACTCCAGCGTCGCGAGCAGCGCGCAAATATTCTGCAATTTTTGGAATATGATGACTTCCGGTTACAAGATTAATATTTTCGGCGCCGGCAGCTTCAAGGCGAAGACAAATATCAACAAATTCTGCTTTGTCGACTGTGCGGCCAAGCCCATTTTGACTAATTTGATAATTCTGGCAAAAGGCACAGCGGAGTGTACAGCCAGTAAAAAAAATCGTGCCGCTTCCGCCAAAAACAGTAACGAGAGGTTCTTCTCCAAAGTGCAGGCCTGCAAAAGCGATTCTAAGATCGGCGCTTTCGCGGCAAAAGCCGGTTGTCGAAAAACGGTTGATTTTGCACGCGCGTGGACATTGGCAGCAGTTTTCGTAAAGTTCGTCTGAATTATTTATCATTAATATGCGCCTTTGCTTACAAGAATTTTCATTAAATCCTGAAGTACATCAACGTCTAAATCTTCAGCTTCAAAATTTACAAGGCGGCCTAATTCGTTCCAGTCTTTATCAGAAATAAGTTCCTGATATTCGTCGCTGCTTTCAAGAAACGCAAGAAAAGCTGCAAGCCGGTTTTGATTTTCCGAGCTTGGCTCATTTGCAAGGTTTTCAGAACGGTAAATATATTCATTTTCCCAATATTCAAAAACAGAATCAGAAAGTTCTCCAACAGCAAACGCATTGCGTTCAAAAAGGCGGCGCAAATCATTTTTTACACGATTATAATCAGATTTTCCGCTGTTATTCTGGCGGTCATGCTTTAAAGATTTCTGAACATCAGAAAGAAATTTATTAATATCAGTCATACAAAGAGTATGGCAATTTCAGGAATTTTATGCAACAGTTTTTTTTAACCTAGAATCTAAAATCCAATATTGTTATACTCTTTTTTATGTTCAGCGATACTCATTTTCATTTTAATAATATTTGTAATTGTGGCGTAAATGGCGTGGAAATGCTTTCGGCACTTGCTGCGCGAAATACTTTTTTTGCACTTGATATTGGAACAAAGGCCGGCGATCTTAGCGAGCGTGAGTCTAGTGTGGAAAAAACAATTGCACAAATTTCTGATTCAAAACTTGCCGGTAAAGCCAGAGATTTTATGTACTTTTCTGCGGGAATTTGGCCGGATATTCAGGCAATTTCTGATAGAGAAAATCAGATGAAAATTTTGCGCGCTTCAATTGAACAGGCCGAAAAAAGTTCTGATCAAGATACATTAAATAGAAAAATTATTGCAATTGGCGAATGCGGAATTGATCATCATTGGAATCCAAGCGGAGTTGACGGGCGTTGTGAATCAGATTTTGATACAGCAACTTACAATGGCGAGAGGGAACTTTTTGAAGCGCAGTTGGAGCTTGCCCGCGAAAAAAAACTGCCGGTAATAATTCATAGCCGAGACGGTTTTGAAGATACTTTAGAATGCCTTAAAAATGTTGGTTATGATAACGGAATTGTTCATTGTTACAGTTATGGAATAGATGAAGCTCGCGCTTTTTTAGAGCGTGGCTGGTATATTGCTTTTGGCGGCGCCGTAACTTACAACAAAAAAGCAAAACTCGAGGCCGTAAAAGAACTTTTGCGTTTTGTGCCTACCGACCGCTTTTTGTGCGAAACAGACGCGCCGTATCTCGCTCCCGTTCCGTTGCGCGGTACAACAAACACGCCGGTTAATGTTGAATTAGTTTATAATTTTATTGCCGAAGTTCGCGGTTGCTCGCCAGAAGAACTAAGCGATTTGGTTGATGAAAATATAAAATCACTTTTTAAAATATCAAATTGATTTCTGACTGGGTTAAAGGCCGCCATTGGCCTTGTTTTAGTTCTTTTGGCAATGAAAGGTTTCCAATGGAAATGCGTTTCAGTTCTTTTACTTCGTTGCCAAGTGCGCGGAAAATGCGGCGTACTTCGTGGAATTTTCCTTCGTGAATTGTAATTTGGCAAAGGTTTGGGCTTGTGAAAGTTAGAATCGCCGGCTCACACTCCTGTTCCCCAGCCTTTTTTTCCGCGGGCAACGTCAGACCTTTTGAGGCGCGCGTTTTGTAGATTTCTTGATTTTCGGGCGAAACTTCGCATTCCAGTTTAGCTACATAAGTTTTTTCAATCCCCGAATCGCGCGCCGCAACCCTGTGAGAAAACAGACCGTCCGTTGTAAAAAGCAAAAGCCCGCTCGTTTCCGCGTCTAGCCTCCCGATTGTGTGAAGTCTGTGGCCACGTTTTGCGCCGCGCACAAAAGCCTGCTGTTCTGGCGTCAAAAGCTCGTAAACCGTTTTATGAGAATCAGAAACCGCTGAGCAAACGTAGCCGCAAGGCTTGTTCATTATCAAATAAATATTTTCTTCCATAAAATTAATTTTTTTGCAAAGTGTTTTGTAAAGCGGCCGTATTTCTTTCCCAAAAAACGCCGTTACTATAACCTTGAATTGAATTGTCGGTTTCGGCCATTTTCAAGCGCTTTTCAGCAAGCATACAATATTCTTCGTTCATTTCGATTCCGCAAAAGTGGCGGTCAAGTTTTTTTGCAACAACGCTTGCGGTTCCGCTTCCCAAAAAAGGGTCAAAAATTACATCGCCTGGCTTTGAGCTTGCTAAAATCAGTTTTGCATAAAGTTTTTCAGGTTTTTGAGTTGGGTGATCTGTGTTTTCGGGCATAGACCAAAATGGTACGCTAATATCGTCCCAAAAATTTGAAGGATAAGTAAGCCGGAAATTCCCTTCTGCGCTTTCTTCCCAATCTTTTGGTTTTCCGTTTTGTTTGTATGGAGCAATTACGCGGCGTTTTTGTTTTACAGCTTCAACATCAAAATAATAATCATTTTGATTTTTTACGCCAAACCAAATATCTTCCATTCCGTTTTTCCAGTTCGATTTTGCTCCTCGCCCTTTTTCTCGCTGCCAGGTGATTCGGTTTAGAACGGTGAGTTCTTTTTCCATTATTCGTTGCAGCGCCGAAGTGCATTTCCAGTCGCCACACAAATAAAGGGATCCGTTTGGTTTTAATTTTTTACAAACTTCTGAAAACCACGAATCAAGATAAGCATAATAAGCATTTTCCGAGCGTGCAGCAAAAACTGTGCCATTAAAATCCTTTGTAAGATTATAAGGCGGGTCAATTATGATTAAGTTGGCAAATTCGTTTGGTAAAAGTGGCAGCGCCGAAAGAAGTTCGGCGTTTATTGTGCGGTCTAAAAAATCAAGCTGGCTGGTAGTTTCGTTGATTTTTACCAGCCGGCTTTTTAATTCTTTTTTTTCTGATTCATTAAGTGTAATTGTTCTGTTGCGTCCTGCGCGATTTTTTTCTTCCATAATCTGATACAGATTTTATTTTAGAATAAAGTTCATGTAAACAGGGTTATGGTCAGAATTTTGGAAATCTTTATCAAGAACTTGCACAGAAATTTTTTCGATGTTTGGCGAAATTATAAATCCGTCGATTACAAAATATTGCCAGTTGTGCGCTTTTGCATTTTCGTCGTTGTAAGGCGCTCCGTTTGCTCGGCAAGTTGGTTTTGAATCATCAAAAGCAAACTGCCAGCCTTCGTCAAGCATATCTTCTTCAAGTTTGCCTGGTTTCCAGGTTTCTGGATTTAAAACCGGATATGCTTTTGCACCCGGAAAATTCTGATTAAAATCGCCGCCAGCAATTACATAATTTCCTTTTGCATATTCTGAATCAATAAACTCTTTTAACGCCTTTGTTTGCGCAATTTTTCCTTCGCCGTTATCAAATGCTTCAAGATGAAAATTGGCAAGCACGAGTTCGTTTCCGGTTGGAGTTCCGTCTTCGGCGTAAACTGGAATTCGTTCTGCAAGAATACAGCGTTTTAAGTTTGCAAGCCGAACTGGCCACTTAAAAGGAACTGGAAGCGCGTATCTTTGCGCAGAAGTTGTTTCAAAATCAGAAAAAGTTGCAACGCCACTTTCAACGCACCCCATTGGCGGAATTGGATACGGAACAAAATTGCATTTGTAATTATATGCAAAAGCTCCGCCAAGTTTTGTTGACTCTTTCAACGCTTCAAACTGATTTATTTTCCAGGTTCGGCTTGATTTTACATCAACTTCCTGAATAAAATATAAATCAGCTGCAGTTTCATCAATTGTTTTTGCAATTCCCTGAAAATAGTTTTCTACAACTTTTTTTGAATCTGGATGAACTTTTTGTCCACCGTCCATAAAAAAATCTTCGTCTTTTCCAAGTCCACAATAACCAATGTTCCAGCTCATAATTGAAAGCTGTTTGTTTTTTTGCAATTTTTGATTTCCACTTGTAAACGGCACATTTTCTATATTTTTAGGTCGATATTCAACAATTGTTAAATAAACAAAAAATAAAATAACGAATAAAATCAAACAAAAAATGGTCGCACCTGGAACTATCCAAAATAAATGTTTTCGTTTCATATAAAAAGTATAACACACAAAAACTGAATTGGTTAAACATATCTTGAACACAATTTGCTGTTTTGCTAAAATTTTTCTATGAAAAAGTTTCTTCCTGTTTTTTTGATTTTGATTTTTTTGACATCTTGCAAAGCTGCAAAAACAAGCGACAGTTTTAGCGCAATGAATACTTTTATGACTGTTAGCGTTTATGCGCCGGCCAAAAAAGGCAAAGTTTTGTGCAAAAAAATTCATTCCCGCATCGACGAACTTGAAGCTGTGCTTTCAACAACGCTTTTAGAAAGTGATGTGCATAAATTAAACAACAAAAAACAGTTAGATTTTCCTGTAAATAAAGATTTACTTACTTTGCTTGATTTTTCGCGTGAAATTAACAAGCAGACTTTTGGAGCTTTTAATCCGGCTCTTTACCCTGTGATTCGAGAATGGGGTTTTACAACCGGAAATTACAAAATCCCAGATTCATCGCGGCTTGAAACTCTACTTGCAAATACAGATTTTTCTAAAATTATTTTTGATGAAAATAAAGTTTTGCTTGAATTTGGAATGGAACTTGATTTTGGCGCAGTTGGAAAAGGCTATGCTTGCGATCAGGCAATTGAGATTCTAAAATCAAATGGCGTACAATCTGCGCTTTTGTATTTTGGTGGAAATATTCAGACTCTTGGCACAAAACCAGACGGAAGTTTGTGGCGTGTTGGAATCAAAAATCCGTGGAATAACGATTCTGCGGTTTCGCTAAAAGTTGAATCAAAGGCTGTTGTTACCAGCGGCGGTTACGAGCGTTTTTTTGAACTTGACGGTAAGCGTTATATTCACATTTTTGATCCAAAAACCGGGCGGCCAAGTCAAAACGACTTGGAAAGTGTTACAATTGTTTGCGAAAGCGGAACTTATGCAGATGCTTTGAGCACGGCTCTTTTTGTAATGGGAAAAGAAAAGGCTGTTGAATGGTGGAAAACGCATCAAAATTTTGATTTTGTTTTGCTTACAAAAGAGCGCGCGCTTGTTTATTCCTGCGGGCTTGAAAAAATAATTGAGCCGCTTATTGATTTTAGTTATATTGAGCGCATTGATTTTTGATTTTTAGAAAATTAGAGTTCTTGCACAGCAGAAAGGTTTAGCGCCGCTTTTATTTTTTTGATTATCGAGCCTTGTGTTTTTAGAAAACTATCGCTCATCAGCTTGTAATATTGCAGGCTTTTGCCAAGAAGTGTGTTTTTTCCGGGCTTTAAGCAAACGGCGCATTGGCTTAGCGCGCTAACTGTTGAAAGTGTGAGCGCTTTTTGGAGCGCGAGTAAAAGTGCGCCTTTTGTTAGCGAAAGGTTCCATAATTTGCACAAAACTTTTCCGTTTGGGACAAAAGCCGCTGAAATAAAAACGAAAAGCCACAGCGAAAGATGTGGCCAGAAAAATATTTTACGCTTGAACAAAAAGCGTTGTGCTATGAGGCTTACAAGGAGAGCCCCGCCGAGAACTCGGAGGTCTTTTAGAAAAAAAACGCTTGCTGAGAATGCAATAAGAGTTAGCGCAAGCACAATTTGTGCGGCGGGGCGGGGCTCACTTACTTTCGAGACTTCATCGTTTTGTATTGCGGCGCGCGCTTCGTTATTTTTTAAGAACTCGCTTTCTTTAAGCAC
>JAEEGL012550873.1_pt1 | contig 10109 bp, 5 predicted proteins | sample 9134231 | NCBI WGS metagenome assembly JAEEGL01 (sample SAMN16246548, study PRJNA631951) | gut metagenome | biome: gut microbiome; feature: rumen; material: fiber-attached | host: Bos | place: Iran: Karaj | collected 2018-10 | reverse complement strand
TGTACAGGGCACCGAGCTTCCTAGCGGACAGGCTTTCGGCGTGTATGCTTACAACACTGGAACAAGTGAAACATTTGATCCGGAGAGCATCTCTACTTACGGCAAGTTCATGACAGACGTTGCCGTTACTTACAGCGGCGGCGGAGCGTCAAATCCTCAGAAGTATCCTTACTCTCCGATGCGCTACTGGCCTAACTCCAAAGAGAGCAACCGCCTGGCATTCTTTGCCTACTATCCTCACAACGGAGCAGGCATAACCCAGACCGGCTTTGCAGACTTTGCAGTTACAGTTCAGGACACTCCTGCAAACCAGGTTGACTTCATGCTGGCAAATGTTGTTGACAACCAGATGTACGGCGCAGCCGGATCTGCTCACACCAGCACAGACATTGTAGACCTGAAGTTCTACCACATGCTTACCCAGGTTCGCTTCAAGGGCAAGACCGACGCTCCTTCTGGTGCTACTGTAAAGGTTACCAATATTCAGATGCTGAATATCATAAACAAAGGAACTCTTGCTCCTGACATTGAAGCCGCTTCTTCTGTCTGGACAGTTGACGAGACTTCTACTGCTGACTACACTGTCACCATGATAGACCAGGCCCTTCCTAGCACAACAGTAGATCCGTCTGCCGAGGCAATAGCTCTTGCAGATGCAACTCAGACTCTCCTGCTGATGCCGCAGACTCTTGGCGGAGACAGCAAGTTGAGCATTACCTACACAATCACAACAACAACTCCTGCAAGAACCATCACAGAGACCGTTGAGATTCCTCTGAAACCTCTGATTGAGAAGTGGGAGAGAAACAACCAGATTGTCTACACCTTGAACATCGGTCTTCATCCTATTGAGATTAGCGCAAGCGCAGAAGACTGGGCAGAGGATGAATATATAGTTATCGTTGAGTAAAAAATTAAGGATATGCGTATATATAACTTTTTTGCAGTTTTACTTCTGAGCGCAGGTCTGCTGGCATCCTGTTCCAAGAGTTCAGGAATTGACGAGCCTGTAGTACCACAGCCTCAGGAGCCTGAGACTCCTACAGCAAAACTTCCGAACATCACTTTCGGCAAGCCGGTAACCAAGGCTATGCTGAACGATGCTGACTTGAAGGAAGTAGGAAGCAAGATCCATGTTTATGACCTTTTGACGGGTTATTCAGGAGTTACTTTCGAAGGCTGGAATCCTAACACTCCTTATATAGATGAGGAAATCATCTACAACGGAGTAGAGGTTTGGAAATATTCCTCCGATGGAGTCTATCCTTGGACAGCTACAGGAACTCACAAGTTCTTCGGTTATCTGACTTTCGACAAGAAGTCTAACCTGACCAATCCAGTGACCCCAACTCTTACAGGTTCAACCATGTCGGTTCCGGCCATCACTTTCACTCCTGCGAGCACCCAGTTCGACTTCCTGTTTTCAGATGCAGTTGAAAGAAATGCCGCCAACAAGGACTACAGCGTGGTTCCTCTGAACATGAGGCACCTGTTCACAGCCCTGAGCGTGGAGGTTGAGAGCAAGACAGATACCAAGGTAAGGCTTAACAGCATAGACTTTGCGGGCCTGAAGAACAAGAACACCGCTTCCATTTTATTTGCAACTCCTTCTGAGGTTACTTACGGAACTTCTTCAGTTGACGGAAGCTTCTTCCCTACAATGTCATCTTCCATTGAACTTGATGAAGACGAGGTTTACGACCCTCTCACCAAGACTGAGGCCCCTTCAGAAAGGACATACTTCTTGCTCTGGCCTCAGACAATAGATGATGTTGCTCCTACAAATCTGGAGACAGACCCGGCAAGACAGGCTCAGGGATACACCCATCTTTCAACAGACTCCTTGATAGTTGTAGACTATGACCTTTTGATAGGAAGCACCTGGGAGAATCACAAAACAAGGATGAAACTCCCTAAGATGGCTTGGGAGGCAGGAAAGAAGTACCACTTCACAATCCAGTTCTCCGATAAGCTCATCCAGCTTACAACCAAGGTTCTTCCTTGGGACTACAACGAGTATGACGTTGACTATTCTGAAGGAACTGTTGTGGTTCCTACCGGACTGAAGTTCGACGCTTCCACCTGCAGCGTTTCTGGCAATGTTGCAACAGTGGTTTCCGGTAAGAATCCTGTTGGAACCTTCACGATCATGGCTCCAGTAGGCGGAACCTGGATGGTGGGAATGACCGGCGACACCGAGTTCTTCTCCATCAGCCCGACTTCCGGCACTATCGACCCTAACGGCGCCGAGTCTGGCAGGGTTTCTATCACCGTTACTCCTAACCTTAGCTTGGCGAGACCTGCAGACAAGCAGATCAGACTCAAGTTCACGGTTACCGCTAATGGAAGAGAAATTGATGCACAGAGTGAAATCAACCGTGATGATTGGATTATATTACTCCCTAAGAACCAGTAAGATATGAAAAGATATATACTTCTTTTAGCAATTTCAGTCCTGGCCTTTGCTTCTTGCAGCAAGGATGACAACAATCCTAAGGTTGAGGAAAGGAGCGGCATCTCGCTGGATGTTGTTTGCTCCACCATGTCTCCTGTAACCAAGGCCGGAATATCCGGAGTAAAGCCTGGCGAAGACGAATACAATGAGAATATCATCAAGACGATAGACTACTACTTCTATCCGGAAGGCGCTACCGATGCAAACGCTGTTCTTGAAGGCAGAGTTTCTCCGAACGCTCTCAACCAGTACACGGTGAACGTGGCCATTGACGAGGCAATGCTTAACACCACCCTCTTCCCTAGGCCTACCAACACCTGCCAGGTTGCAGTTCTGGTAAACTATCCTGGCGACCATCCTACTGGCAATACCAAGATTACAGACCTTGAGGGTCTTTCTCTGACTATTCAGCTTACTGACGGGCCAAAGCCAAGAGGCAAGGACCAGTCCGAGTTCGTGATGTTCGGCGTTCAGCAAGTTACACTCATCAGCCGCAAGGCCACTTTGGTTGCCAGCGAGATTGTTGACGTTCACAGAATTGCCTGCAAGATTACCCTGGACGCTTACATTACTCCTAGCACCATAGCTCCTGTAAAACTGATTGATGGCGGTGTAGAATACACCCTCAAGCAAGAATGGCAGCCTATGATCGACCAGATGTACATCTATCTTGAAAACGGAGTAAGCAACGCATTCGTAAGCGGAGACCCTGAGGCAGCCAAGCCTTACAACTACTTCAAGTATGACCAGAGGGAATTCACCGGCCAGATGGCTACACATAACATCAACGGCCAGCCTTTCCAGTTCCACAAGTCTTATCCGTTCTATACTTATCCTCAGACTTGGCCAACAGCCGATCCTAAGGAGCCGTTCCTCAAACTCGTCCTTCCTTGGACCAGAGTTGCAGGTGACGACCACGAGTACAACCCTGACTGGGGAACCAAGCCTCACTCTTGGGGAAGCATCCAGAAGCAGTTCTACTACAGAATTCTCCTTCCTCACGATGAAACAGGTTTTGTAAGCAACAACTGGTACCACATCAACCTTGACGTGGCTATCTTGGGTAGTGATATCGATGATGCTTCTGTTGACATTGAAGGCAAATATTGGGTAGTTCCATGGGGCGACGCTACTCCTGTTGAGGCTGATATCAAGGGTTCAAGATACCTTTCAGTATCCCAGCTCAACCACACGATGTACAATGTAACCAGGCTTGAGATTCCTTACGTAACCAGCAACAAATGCTCTATCACTAACCTGAGTGTAAGGCAGTATAACTTTAAGACTGCTAGTTATGTTAACTATACTTCACAGGCTCAAAGCGGCAACTGGGTTTCTCTTGACGAGAACAACAATATAGTAATTAATCATACTCTGAACAATGATATTACTGATAATAATTTTGATGTAGCTCCATATGAATACTCATTCCGCATCAGGCATGAGGATTCTGAGGGTTCCGTTTATTACAAGGACATTACCGTAATGCAGTATCCTGCAATGTACATTGAAGAGCATCTTTCCAATGGCTATGCTTTCGTAAAGAATACAAGTAATGCTTCTTCTTCTAATACCATTCAAGATAACAACAATTCTTTGGATGCTAGATATCGTGATATGGGAACAATGGATGCAAGAGCAAATATTGTGGGTAACTTAGATGATAATACTAATCGTCACCAGTATACTATTCATGTTACAGTGCTTCCTGAAGGTTCTACCAGCTCAATCGGTGACCCTAGGTCTCCTACGCCAAGTAATTTGAATAGTGGCATTACCCAGTTGGATAATTACAGACCAACTGCTGATGACACTCAAGATATTATTGCTCCTGTATTTAGAATAGCTTCATCTTATGGCAGAACTAATAAAATGACTTATGAAGGTGCTCAAAAAAGATGTGCCGCATATCAGGAAAATGGTTATCCTGCTGGTAGATGGAGACTTCCAACTAAGGCAGAAATAGAGTATTTGATGACTTTGTCTGAGAAGAATAAAATTCCTAAGTTGTTCGATCCCGAAGACTGGGCTGGATATTGGGCAGGAGGAAAGATTTTCATGATTTTGGATGGCACCCTTCAGTTCATAGATGCTAATGGTGTAACACCAACATCAAACAATTATTATTATAATATAGGAGGGAAAAATTATCAAGTATGGGCCCGTTGCGTTTATGACGAGTGGTACTGGGGTTCTGAACAAGTTGAACCACTGACTTCTTGGGGAGGTTACAAAGATTAATATACTTGGATTATGAAAAAGCTTATATATATATTTCTGATTCTGCTCGGCTTCACATCCTGTATGAAGGATGACAAGGCAACAATGGAGCCTGACGCAACAGACAAGGTAGAAATTATCTTTGGAGTAGACCTTCCGGAGACTATGACCAAGGTCATGGCAGATGACCCTCAGGTTCAGAATCTGAGAGTGGCCGTATTCGGAGGATCCGGCTTCTTGAAAGAGTATGTCCAGGCAGATCCTATTGGTTATGCTACTGAGAATACTACCAAGTATAACTATAAGGTCAGGCTGTCGCTGAGTGACAGTTACCTGAAGGTGCATTTCATAGCCAACGGTCCTGCGACCTTGCCTTTCAAGTATGAGGATGAGGTTATGTCTGTACAGACAGTCTCTGGCAATCAGGATGCATACTGGCAGAAGATAGAGCTTCCTAACGGTATTACAGCAAAGAAAGACGAAGACGGTGTTTATATCAAGGTAAACGGCGAGTATGTGGTTTCTGACGAGACCAAAGCTCATTTCCAGGATATTCCTATGGTCCGCAACTTCGCCAAGATTGTGGTTACTAGTGAAACTACTGACTTCATACTGAAATCATACGCAATAGTAAACAAGCCAACCGCTGGAAGTATTGCTCCATACAACAAGAAGACCAACGCTTTTGTAATGAATTACCAGGATTCAACTATGGCTCAGTTGAAGAGCTGGTATCCTGGCAATATTCCTGCAGCTGTCACTCTTGACAAGAGCATTCCTGCAGCTTCTGCTTTCTCGGCAAATCCTATTTACATGTACGAGAGGCCGATACCTACTGAGGATGCTACATTCTTGATTGTTTACGGTACTTATTCAGATGGAGAAGACTACTATTACAGAATAGAACTCCAGGACGCTGACGGTTATTATGCCATCTACAGGAACTGGGTTTATACCGTAAAAATCAAGGGTATACTCAGGCCTGGTTCTGATACCCCAACAGATGCAGCGAACTCTTCTGGTTCCGGTGATGTTTCAACAGACCAAAAGGCCGAGAACCTGACAGACGTTTCTGACGGTATAGCACGTATCTTTGTTCAGTATACCGATACCACAATTGTTGGTAATGGTGTAAATGTAACTCTCAAATACATGTTCTTGCCTAACGCTTCCTCTACTACTTCTGCAAATGGTGAAGTTTCCGGTGGTGTTGGAGTAGAGATTGCAAAGCATCAGGTTGGAGCAACAGGAGCTGTTATTGCCGGTGATATTACCCGTGCTGGTTCTGATGATTCACAGCACTGGAGAACTCTATCATTCACTACTACAAATGCAGGTGAAGTTACCAAGACCGAGTCTATAAAGATTACGGGTCACTACATGAACGGCAGCGTTCCTTCTAAACTCTTCCGAATTGTAACATTCCACCTGATGAGTCTTCAGACTATGCAGGTAGTTTGCGACCCTCACGACCTTCTCAAGGGCAAGGGGGAGAAAGTGGATGTCCTTATCAAGATACCTAAGGATCTTCCTCGTTCATTGTTCCCTCTCCAGCTCAAGATAGAGTCGAGCGAGAACAGCATAACCCCAGACAATGATAATCTTCCTGTTACTCCAGGCAAGTCTATCATAAATGGAACAACTGCTACTTATCAGTTCATCAAGACTCTTGATTATGATGATTATCTTGCTCTTCAGGATGCTTCTACTGATGAGTGGGTAACTGTTACAACTCATTTTAAGACCACCAAGGAAGAAAGTGACTGTGATGTATATGTTGCAAACCAGTATTTCAATACTGCTCACGACAACTTTATCACTTACACTATCAAGGACTTCAGCAACCTGGCATTCAGTAATTATAGTCAGCAAGCAGCAGATATGCCTGTAACATTCTCATTCAATATGGTTGCAAGTGATGTTCCTCAGAAGGTTACCCTTAAACTCACAGGCCTCAAGCCTACAGAAGGCAGTACTCTCGTTCAAGTAGGAACAAACACTTACGAGTACACTACAACCAGTTCTTATGGAAGTATAGACCTGTTGACATCAACAGATGATGGGTACTACAGAGTAGACATCAGTGCACCTCATTATAATGATGCTTCTTTGGATAATCTGCTTGAATATGATAATCCAAGATTCACAAGTACTCAGGCTCCAGCAGGTGCAAATCAGAATGTCAACTTCGCATTCAGTTATCAAAATGCAGCTATTGGAGAACCAGTAATTTTTACTTTGACAGGTTTGAAACCTCAGAGTTCAGATACTAGATTTAGCCATGTTTCTGGAGACAATTATAGATTCACGCCATCAAATACTAATGCGGCACAGACTATTACTTTCCAGACAACAGCATGGGCTCCTCAGGTATCTGTCATGATGAACGGTGATTCTTATTCTGAAGCAGGTCCTATCAATCTTGCATCAGCAAGTTCTATTACTGTTTCGAATTATGCATTGAGGTTCAGAAGAAACAATACCGCAATTAGGAATCTTACTATTTATAGTTCTAGTGGTACTCAAATTATGAATATCACAGCAGATTCTGATGGAGATAATTATGAATTTACATTGAATCGTACAGGTCTTGAGGATGATGTGATATACTTTGCTTATACTCAAGGTGGAACAACACGCTATGCTGGGCCTTATTCTGCGGCTGCTTTACGAGATGCTAACTACTATGGAGGTAGACAGTTAAGTATAACTACTTGGACTACTAATAAACCTACGACATTTCCTTAGTAGGTAATCACGAGAAATAATAAAGACTAGCAATACTTGAAGGGGCCTCGGAGTTATTCCGGGGCTCTTTCATTTTCGGCGGAACTTGAGACCTAGGGGGGCGCTGAGAATGGGCAGAGAAAGGGGAAGGCTAATCTTTTGCGTAAACGTAAAAACTTTTGGGGCGGACAGAGTCAATTGTACGTTTTGGCTTGGAGTTGTTTGGAGTTTATGCGTAATTTTGTTTTGCTATGCAAGGGAAAGGGATAATAAAACGGTTAGTTGTATTGGTTGCGGCCATGGTGTTATTTGGCTGCGGGGGGCTGTACGGGCAGGTTGATGGGGGAGCTCATCTGAACCATTACTGGGAGGGAGTAGACTATTCTAAGTTCAAGGATTTGGATATGGATGCCGAATCTGAGATAAAATCCAATGCCGAGAGGCTTGAGACAAGGCTGGCGGGGTATTTTTGGATGCTGAGATTGGCTCCTGACAGTGTGGTTTCGGTGTCTGTCCGGAACCTTTTGGACAGTGTGGCTGTTAATTGCGGGAGCGGGGAGTATCCTACCGGCTATGACAAGCTCCTGGAAGCGGCGGAGAGGTATTTCTATACTCCCGATTCTCCTTATTTCAACGAGGAGAGGCTGCTGCTGTTCCTTAATTACAAGATAGGGAGGACGGATATCGCTGAGGTGGACAAGAGCCGGGAGAAGTATCTGGCATCGATGATAAGCAGGAACATGGTTGGAACAAAGGCGGAGAATTTCCTTTTTCACATGGTACAGTCAAGTTCGCTTAATACTTCAGGATCTCCTGGCGGAGTTTGCCTATATGAAATAGTTGATATATACAAAGTCAGTATTGTGATACACTGTGAGAATGATGCTGAGAAGATGGAGGTAGAAGAGAAGGAGCTTATAAGCAAGCCGCTTATGCTGGTGTTCTATTCATCGGACTGCAACGATTGCCGTAAAGGGATAGCCAGATTGTCTCACTCTCCAGTTGTTAAGGAAAGGGTTTCTACAGGTCAGATGTGGGTGCTGGCGGTCTGTCTGGACAGGAAAGATTCTTCGGTTTCTTCTGGAATGCCGAAGGAATGGATGGTGGCGGTTGACGAGAGCGGAATCGTTGAAAAGTCGCTATACAGCGTCAGGAATTCTCCAAGCGTGTATTTGCTTGATGCGTATGGGGTGGTTCTTCTAAAGGACGCTTCGGTCTCCGAGGCCCTGGATTTCCTGCTTGAAAAATAAATTGCTATCTTTGAAATTCGAGAGAAATATTAGTTTAATTATAGTCAGTATGAAGATCAAGACTATTTTCGCGGCAGCCCTGTTGCTGCTTGTCTGCTTCGCCAATGACGCGAAGGGACAGAGGGCGGCTATCAAGACGAACCTGCTCTATGATGCCACCACAACTTTCAATCTGGGCGTGGAGTTTGCGCTGGGCGACAAATGGACTATGGACCTGTCCGGCAACTTCAACCCATGGCGTCTTCCTGAAGGAAGAAGATGGAAGCATTTCCTTATTCAGCCAGAAATCAGGAGATGGAACTGCGACCGCTTTGCAGGCGGATTCTTTGCTTTCCACGCTTTCACAGGCATGTATGATCTCGGAAACATTGATTTTTTGAAATTCAAGCTTCCTAACGCCGATTTCCGCAAGATGAAAGACAGGCGCTATGAGGGCTTTGTGGCTGGTGCAGGTATAGGCTGGGGCTATGACTGGATTCTTTCCCGTCATCTGAATCTCGAGTTTGAAGGAGCTGTGGGATACATCTATACCAAGTATGACAAGTTCCCTTCAGTTTCTAGCCACACTCCTATGCTCAAGGGCAAACAGCGTCATTTTGCCGGACCTACCAAGCTGGCTCTGAGTTTAGTTTATGTATTCTAGTCTTATCGCGATAAAAATGAAGATCATGAGAAAATATATATTGTTGGCCGCTGCTGCAATGTTCTGTGTTGCAGCATACGCCCAGAATCCTGTAAACCGTACCGGTGACGTTTTCACCAAGGGCGTAAGGACTAGCAACGTACAGCTTTACGAGCAGAACGGAGCCATGAACGTGGCTATGGATCTGGACTATTCCGCCGCTTCCGTTTCCAGGAAGGAATCTCTGGACATAGTTCCTGTGATTACAGACGGAACTCATACTGTTGAACTTCCTGCAATAGGCCTTTACGGCGGCAATCGCTATTACAAGTTCCTCAGAGAAGGAGGAAAGGTTGCCAAGGGAGCCAAGCTCTACAAGACCAAGAATGCTCCTGCTACAGAGCATTACACTGCAAAGGTGCCTTACGAGAGCTGGATGGACAACTGCCAGCTGCTTCTCAAGCAGACCAGCCGCGGATGCTGCAACTCCACTCTCGGTCAGGGAATCGAGACTCTGGCAGCACTCAAGTACGAGTTCAGGTTTTCTCCTGAGTTCTTGTTTGTACAGCCTGTAGCCGAGGCTGTCAAGGCCAGGAGCGAGAAAGGCGAGGCTCATCTCGAGTATGCAGTGGGCAACGGAAATGTTGACCCTAACTTCAAGAACAACTCAGCTGAAATCAAGAAGATTACAGACCTTGTAAACCAGCTCAGCGATAATGTTGCAGAATATAGAGTCAACGAAATTACCCTGAAGGGATATGCTTCACCGGACGGCGGCTTTGCTACCAACGAGAAACTGGCTAAGGCGCGTACAAATTCGCTGAAGACTCTTGTG
>JAEEGL012229597.1_pt1 | contig 10109 bp, 3 predicted proteins | sample 9134231 | NCBI WGS metagenome assembly JAEEGL01 (sample SAMN16246548, study PRJNA631951) | gut metagenome | biome: gut microbiome; feature: rumen; material: fiber-attached | host: Bos | place: Iran: Karaj | collected 2018-10 | reverse complement strand
TTCTTCATTTTCTTTATAATTTTGATTTATATTTTCTTTTAATTCATTTATTTCATTTTCTTTTTCTTTTTCTTTTAAATCTAATTCTTCATTTAATCTATTTATTTCTTTTTCATTATTTTTTTTAATTTCTTCAATTTCATTTTCTAATTTCTTTATTTCTGTATCTTTTTCTTCAATTAATTTTCCTAAATCTTCAATTTGTTTTTGTAATTCATTTTTTTCTTTATTAAATTCTTCTTCATTATTTTTCATTTTTTCATTTAAATCTTGAATTTCTTTATCATGATTTTCTTTTTCTTTATTTTTTTCTTCTTCAACATCTAATTTCATTTTTTCAATTATTTCATTATATTTTTTTATTTCATTTTCTTTTTCTTCATCTTTTTGTTTTAATACATTTTGATGAGCAATTACAATATCAGCAATTTTATTTTTTAAATCTTGAATATCTTCACTTTTATCATTATTAATTTTATCTTCTATTCTTGCTCTTAATTTTATTTCTGTATTTTTCATTTTTTCTATAGTTTTTTCATATTCTTTTTCTTTTTCTTCTTTCTCTTTTTGAAGTTTATTTATTGTTTCTATTAATTTTTCATTTTCTGTTTGTTTTTCATTTTGTGTATTTTTATTTTTTTTTTCTTTTGATTTTTGAGTTTTTGTTTTTTCAACTTTTTCTTTTTGTTCTTTTTTAGATTTATTTACATCAGATTTTTTTTTATCTTTTTCTTCTTTATTTTTTAATTCTTCATTTTTATTTTCATTGTTTTCTTTTCCTTCATTTTCATTTTGTATTTCTTCTTTTTCTTTTATATTTTCTTGACTTTTCTTTTTTTCTTTTTTATTTTTTTTATTAACTTTTTCTTTATTTTGTTCTTTTGGATTTATTTTTTCATTTTCTTCATTTTCTATTTTTTTATCTTCTTTATTTTTATTTTGTTCTTCATCTTTATTTTCAATTTCTTTTTTCTCTTCTCCTTTTATTTTTTCTTTTTTTAGTTTTTTACTACTTTTTTTTTTATTATCTTTATCAGAATTTTCAATCTTATCTTCTTTTTTTTCTTTCTTTTTTTCTTCATTTTTATTTTTTTTTGTATCTTTTTTCTCTACTTTTTCTTTATTATCTTCTACTTCTTTTTTTTCTTCTATTTTTTCTTTATTATCTTCTTGTTCTTTATTTTCTTCTATTTTTTTTTCTTTTTTTTCTTTTTTTTTATTTTTTTTATCTCCTTTTTTCACTTTTTTTTCTTTATTATCTTTTTTTTCTTCTAATTCAATTTTTTCTTCTTCATTTTTTTTAACACCTTCTTGTTCTTTATTCTCTTCAAATTCTTTTTTATCTTCTGATTTTCTCTCTTCTATTTCTTCTTTATTATTTTCGTTTTCATCTTTATTAGATTTATTTTCTTCATTATTTTTTTCATTTTCTATTTTATTATCTTCATTTTCATCTTCTTCTTCTTTTTCCTCATTATCTTCTTTTTTATTTTCATTTTCTTCATTTTCTTCTTTTTTATCTTCGTTTTCTATTTTATTATCTTCATCATTTTTTTTATTTTCTTCATTATTATTTTCATTTTCTATTTTATTATCTTCATTATTTTTATTTTCTTCATTATTATTTTCATTTTCTATTTTATTATCTTCATCTTCTTCTTTTTGTTCCTCATTATCTTCTTTTTCATTTTCATTTTCTTCTTTTTTTTCCTCATTATCTTCATTATTTTTATTTTCTTCATTAATATTTTCATTTTCTATTTTATTATCTTCATCTTCTTCTTCTTTTTCCTCATTATCTTCTTTTTCATTTTCATTTTCTATTTTATTATCTTCATTTTCTTCTTTTTTATCTTCATTATCTATTTTATTCTCATCATTTTCTTCTTTTTTATTTTCATTTTCTATTTTATTATCTTCATTTTCTTCTTTTTTATCTTCATTTTCAATTTTATTATCTTCATTTTCTTCTTCATTTTCTTTTTTATTGTCTTTTTTCTTTTTTGTTTTAGTATTTTGGTTATTTTTAATTTGATTTTCTTTTTCTTTTATTTCTATCATTTTAATCTTACTTTTTAATTCTAATAATTCTTCTTTTAAAATTGAATTTTCTTTTTCAATTAAATTTTTCTCATTCTTTAATTTTTCCATTTTTTCTTTTAGTTCAATTTCAGATTTCTCTTCTTCTTCACTATTTTCCTGATTTTTTAATATTTTTGCAATTTTTTCTTGAGTTGATAAATTAACTTTTTTAATATCATCTTCTGGTTCTTTATCTTCTTGATAATTAATTTCTTTACTATTATTAATAGGATTTTCATCATTATTTTCTTGTCCAATAATTAAAGACTGTAAAATTTTTTGTAAACTTTTATTTTGTTCTTTCAAATTTTTATTTTCTTCTTCTAATTTTTTCATATTTTCTAATTCTTCTTCTTTTGGTTTTTTTTTGATTTTTTTTTTAGTTTTTTTATTATTTTCTTTTTCTTCTTCATTTTGGTCTTCCTTATATTGTGATTCAGACTTAATTTCAGATTCATTTGAATTTTTTTCTTCTTCTTCATTTAATTGTTCAACACTTTTTTGAGTTATTACATCTTTAATTTGATTTTCATTTGTTGATTCATTTTCATTTTTTAATTCCTTTTTATCTATTTTTTTTTCTTTTTTTAATTGTTTTATTTTTTTTTCAGAAATTTTTAATAGACTTTTCAATTCATCATTATTATTTTTTAATTCATCATTATTAGTTTTTAATTCATCATATTCATTTTTTAATTTTTCATATTCATTTTGTAATTCTTCATTTTCATTTTGTAATTCTTCAACTTTATCATTTAATTTATTAATTTCTTCATTATTTCCAGTATTTATATTTTGTTCTTTATCTTCTTCTTTTTTATTTTCTTTTTCTTTTTTCTTTTTTTCTTCTTTTTCTCTTTTTTTCTTTTCTTCTTTTACTTTTTTTTCATATTCTTTTTCTTTTTCTTTAAATTCATTTTTTTTTTCATTAAGTTCTTCTTTTATTTCATCAAATTTTTTTTGTAATTCTTCATTCAGTTTTATTAATGAATCACTATTTTTTTTTAGAGTTTTATTTTCTTTTTTCAAATATTCAATTTCTGAATTAATTTTTTCTTTTTCTTCATCTTGTTCTTCAATTAATTTATTAGCATCTACTTTTTCTTGTGCAACTTCTTCAAGTTTGAAATTTAATTTTTCTTTTTCTTTCATTAATTTTTCTAATTGATTTTTCATTTCTTCATTTTCAGAATTCATTTTAAATAATTCTTCATTTAAATTATTATTCAATTCATCTAATTTTTTCTTTAAGTCAGAATTATTTTTTTTAATTTTTTTATTTTCTTTTTCTAAATCTAATTTTTCTTTTTGAAGATTTTCATTTTCTTCTATTAAATCTTTTTTTTCATCTTCTAAATTTTCTAATTTATATTGTAAATCTTGAATGGTTTGTTCATTTTCTTTTTTTAAATTTTTAGTTTCTTCTTCAATTTTATTTTTTGTTTCTCCTTGTTGTTTTTGAATATTTTCTCTTTCATTTTTTAATTCTTCAATACTCTTATTTAACTTCTCTTTTTCTCTTTCTAAATTTTTTATTTTTTTTTGTAATTCTTTATTTTGTTTTTCTGATTCTTCATATTTTGATTTATATTCTTCTTTTTCATTATAAAATTCATTATTTTCTTTTTTTAATTTTTCATTTTCATTTTTTAATGATTCAATTATTTTCAAATTTCCTTCTTTTGTTTTTTCTGTTAATGAAAGTTTTTCTTTTATAATATTATAATCGCTATTTATATCATTAATTTTTTTTTCTCTTTCTTCATTTTCTTTTTTTAATTGTTCATTGTTTTTTTCACTTTCTTCATATTTTTTTTTTGTTTCTTCTAATTCTTTTTTTAAATTATCACTTTCTTTAATTAAATTATCTATTTGTTGATTAAATTCTTCTTTTTCTTTTTCATATTTTTCTAATTCTTTTTTATTGTCTTCAATTCTTTTTTCATTTTGTTCTTTTTCTGTATTTGCTTTATTGTTCAATGATTCATTTTCTTCTTTCATTTTTTTATGTGATTCATTTATTTTAGACATTTTTTGATTTAAAGATGCAATATAATTATCTTTTTTAGTTAATTTTTCATTTAATACTTTTATTATATTTTCTCTTTTTATAACTTCTTCTTTTATTTTTTGCATATTTTCATTAAAATTAGAAATTTCTAATTGGAAATTATTTTCCATTTCGTTTATCTTATTCTTATACTCTTGAATTTCATTATATTTTTTTTTTACTTCATCTTTTTCTTTATCAAAAATTTCTTTTTCTTTTTGTAAATCATTATAATTTAATGAAAGTTTTCTATATTTATCCTTAACTTTACTATTTTCATTTCTTAATTTTCTATTTTGTAATTCTAATGAATCAATTGAATTAACATATTTTTCCCTTATTTTATTCTCTCTTTCATTTTGACTACTTAATATATCTGTTATTTCTCTTTTTAATCCTCTATTCTCATCTTCTATATTTTTAATAATTTCTAATTCATTTTTATTTTTAATTATTTTAGCAAGATCTTTTCTTTTCCAATATTTACTTTGATATTCATCTCCTGATAATTTATGATTACTTAATATTGAATTATTATTAAATCCATTAACATATAATTTTTTTAAATTATTATGCTTATTAAATTTAAGAGTTCTTATCCTTTTTTTTATATTTCTTGATTTACTTTTCCCAAATGAAGAAGAATCATTTAATTTTCTTGATAAATCTTCTAATTGAAATCTTAATAAATTATTATTTTGTTTTAATTCTGTTATTTCTTTTGAATTTTTAAAATAATTATTTTCTAATCTTTTATAATTGATAATATCTTTTTCTGTTTTTATTTTATATAATTCTTTATTTAATGTTAAAACTTCCTTTTTTAATTTATCAACTGTTTCACTTTTATCTGAAATATTTGAATAATTTGTAACTGGAGGAAGTTCATTTGGATCAGATTTATTATTATTATTTATTAAATCATTTATTTTTCTTTTATTTGTTTTTATTTCATTTTCAGTTTTATCTGAAATTGTTTTTGTTAATGATACTTCTTGATTTTTTTGTTCTAATTGGTCTTTCAAATTTGTTATTTCCTCTTTTCCTGAATCAAAATCTGGGTTTGTTACTTTTTCTTCTTCTTCATTATTTTCTGTTGTTTCCTGCTTATTTTTTTCAAGTGATATATTTGATATTTTACTTTCTTCATTTGAACCTAAATCTAAATTTGCTTTATTTCCATTTATTGAAATATTTTCATTTGACATTATTAATTTTTTCCAAAAATATATAATTTATGAAATAATTCTTATATATTTTAAAAATATTATTTAATCTATTTACTTTTCATTAATTTTTAATTTTATAAATAATCAATGAATAAAAATCTATTTAATTAAAAATGATCAAAATACATTATTACATATTTTAATACTACAAAATACATTCAATTTTATTCAATATAATTCATTGAATAAATCATAATATAGTATATTTGTTAAAATAAAAAAAATAAATAAAAAAATTGAAATTTAATCAAAATCAATTAATTCAGTAAGAGATTTTTTTTTAATATAATCCATTCTTGAAGTATAAACATCACTTTCAAGATTAGTTCTAAGATCTTCATAAGAAGAAAACTCATCATCATCTCGATGTTCATCAAATTTATTAATTCCATTATTTAAACTTTGATTAGTATTTTCAAACTCATCACTATTACTCTCTTGATCAATATCATCTATTTTATAATTTAAATTATTACTAATTTTAAAAGTTATTAAATTATAAAATTTACCATCACTAAATTCAATGTGAGGATATCTTCCATCACAAGTAATTATATTATTTACAATTAATTGACATCTATATTTTCCTGGTTTTAATTCTTTTTTTTCAATAAATAAAATAAAAAATTTTAATATGGGATTATATTCAAATTTATATGTTTGTACTGAAAATTTTAATTCTCCAAATTTTCCAATTATTGAATCATTCATTAATACATAAATTTTTAATTCAACTTCTTGGGCATAAAATGGATATGTTATTGTATATAATGTTTTCATTTTTAATATTAAATTTTTTATTTTTTTATGTATTTGATAACCACGATAATTACTTTGGATTTTTGATGCTGCATTATATCTTTTTTTAAGTAAATTATTTATTACAAATAATTTTTTAAATTTTAGTATGTTATAATAAGATTTTAATAAATTTTCTATTTTTATTTCTTTTTCCTTAAAATCCAAGAATATTATTTGATTTATCATTTTTATTTTCATAAGTTTTACTGATTGTTTTTGACGAATGAAACATTGAATTTTTATAATTGAAGAAATACATTTCTGTTTTAAATCTTCTATTATTTCTTTGAAAAATTTTTGCCTAAATAAATATGATCTAAATGTATTTTGAATTTTAATTGATTTTTGAACTTGAATTAAAAAAGTAAATTGTCTATTTTGTTTTATATATCTATTATATGATTTATTAAATTTTTGAGAAGTAATATTTCCAAATGATAATATTTTTTCTTGATAATCATCATTTTGATTTTGATTTTCTAAATTTGAATATATTTTATTACTCATTAATTTTGTTATTGTATTAGATAAATTTTTATCTTTTGAATTAACTTGTTTATTTATTTTAGTCAAATTTTCTTCATTTTGTTTAGTTTTTTTATCTTTTTGATAAATTGAATATTTACACATATTTAATCCTAAAATTGATCTGATTAACTTATAATCTACAATAGTATAACTTTTATATTTTTTTGGTCCTTCATTCATTTAATTAAATATGTATTATTTACAATTTATTTTTAATTCAAAAATTAAAATATTAAATATTATATATAAGTAAAGATAAAATAAAAAACTATATATACAATAACTAATAATTTAATCAATTTTCATAAAAGAAATTTCACTTTCCATAATAGAAGAGTTTGTCATATTAGGCGAATCTTTTTCTTTAACTTTTTCATTTTCAATTTCATCAAATTTCTTTTTATTATAATGATAATATTCAATTTCTTCAATAAAAGTAGAATTTAAATCATAAATTTCATTAACAGAATTTAATTTTTTTAAATAAATTTGTTTATTCATAACTTTTAACAAATTCCACATTTGAATACAATTCCTAAGCATACTTTGTGATAATTCATTAGATTTTTTTAAAATCTCAAAAGAATCATCTTGTTTACTAGAAAATTTTTGTTTAATAAAATGTTCAAATTCAACTTTTAAAGGGTTAATTCTTGTAGTAATATTAGAATTCATATTATTTAAAAGAGAATCAGTATCAGAATCTAATTTAATTAATTTAATTCTTTCTCCTTTAAAATGTTTACAAATAAATTTCATTTCAGTTAATAAAAAAAGTCTTTGTCCAGGAGTTTCTTTACAATATTTTTTAGATAAATAACAATATCTTAAAAATTTTCCTATAAATTTTGAAGCTTCTTTTTTCAATTTTATAATATTTGATTCATGTTCAATAATTTCATTATAAACAATTCTTTCAACATCATCAAAAGTAATAGAATTATTTAAAAAAACAACTAATAAACTTAAAATAAAATTCCCAATAATACAAGCAACAATAGCAATAATTCTTCCAAAATAAGTAGTTGGATAAATTTCACCAAAACCAACTGTAGTCATTGTCATTAACATTAACCATAATGAATTATAAACATTACTAAAATTTAACATTGTCCTTACAAAATTATGATTTGTATTATAATCTTTATCACCCATACTTCTCATTAAAACTCCATTATAATATTCAAAAAGTTGAGTTGCTAAACCTGAAATCATCATTAGGAATAGTATTCCTATTATTAAACAAATATATGGATAATTTTTTAAATATGCCTTTAATGCAAAACTCTTTGTTGCTCTTGTATTCATCCAATTACATACTGTATTTGCACGAGGTGTTTGCCAATAGGAAAAAGATAAAAATAATCTAAATATATGATATATTCTAAACATCATAAAAAATGATATTATTGATGCGACATTATAAGTTAATTGAATTTCTGTTCTAGTTGATATGAAATTTGATATATTAGTATTATTTAAATTGAGAGGATTTATAAAATATGTATAATTATAATCTACTAATAAAGAACCTTCAATTGTATAACTATTATCTATAAATGGTGGAATAAATAATAAATTTATTATTATTTCAAATATTAAATAAGGAAATAAACCAATTGAATATATTGTGTCATATTCTGCGATTGAGCCTAAACTAATTTTATGTATTTTTAATAAGTATTGATATCTTATTATTATTAATATTATTGAAACAATATTAAATGCTAAAGTAAAAAATCTTAATAAATTATTAAATTTTGAAACAATGTATTTTTTACTTAAAGGATTATATGTTTCTACTATTTGATAATTATCAAGAAATGATAATATTATTGTAGTAATTGAAAGTGCACATAATAAATAATCTATAATTTTGATTTTGAAAATATATTTTGAATATATTTTTTTTGATAAAGATGATAAATCTAATATATTTTTTAATTTTTTTGGTATTCTTGTATTATTTGTTAATTCATCAATATAACCTTTTTCTTCATCTGAATAACTTTGTAAAATTGATGATGTAGAATCTATTTTTTGAGTAGTAGAATTATTATTATTGATTAAATTTATTTTTCCTAATTCAAATAAAAGATCATTTTTTGTTTCATTTGGAAATTTATTTTTAATTGGAAATGATGAACTAGGAATATTTGATTTATCATCTTTTGATAAAGGAGACATTGAATTAAAAGTTCTATCAGATTGTTTTATTGTCTCCCAAATTGGAAAAAGTGGTTTTTTTTTTCTTGGTTTAATATCAATCATTTTAATATAAAATTTTTTATAGAATATTTATATTTAAATTATATAATTAAACTATCTCTTTTTGTTAATATTTCCAATACACTTTTAGTTCTTTTTATTTTAATTGGATTTTTTGATAAAAAATTTTTATTTGATGAATTAGTAAATAATTTTGGTAATTTCACATTTTGATAATTGTTATTTAAAATTAAATTATTTTTCTGTAATAAATTTTCATTTTTATTTTTGATTCTTCTTTTTTCTTCTTTGAATTTTTCAGTTTTAATAATTGGATAAACATAGTTACATAAATTTCCCCAAAATCTTACTATTTGGTTTATTTTGTCATAGACTTTTGTATTATTACCATATAATGAATTTTCAATTAACTTAGGATTTTTCTTTTTATTTTGTTCATATTCTTCTAAAATCACAGGATTTGTTTCTTTTATTTTATTTGGTAATTCACACCAATAATATTTTTTTAGCATCATATTTTCTATAACATCATTTTTTTTTTTTTCCTTATTATAGTTAAACATTTCATTATGTTTCTTTTTTCTTAAAGAAATTATTGATTTTTCTAAAGAATTAGAACTATTATTAATGCTTCTATTGCTATATTCTTGAATAGTTGATTTATTGCTTAAATTGATTATATTCATTTTATTACATAAATAATTTTATAATTTTTACATATTAAAAAATATTTTCTATTTAATTGATAAATTATTCTAATTTATAATTATAATTTCTTTAAATATTAAAAAAATATTTTTTATAAATCATATAATTCATAAATATTGTTTATTTTATATTTTCAAATAGAAACATTAGATTTAGAATTAAATATCTTTAAATAATTATCATAATAATTTTCTAATGATTTATTTAATTTAAATGTTAATAAACAGATGATTTTAAATTTATTATTATAGGTATAAAAATATGAATATTTTATTTTGTAAAAAAAAAATAATTTTATTATTTTTTAAAAGATGAATAATTTATATATTATAATGAAATATTTATTAAATAAAAAAGAAATACAGATTTAAAAATAAATTATTAAACTATGTTTATTCTATTTGATATTTTTTTAGTCGTAGAATTATCATTATATTTTACAGTTTCTTTTTGAGTAACTCTAATATTAATAAAATCTTTAT
>JAEEGL011546819.1_pt1 | contig 10109 bp, 10 predicted proteins | sample 9134231 | NCBI WGS metagenome assembly JAEEGL01 (sample SAMN16246548, study PRJNA631951) | gut metagenome | biome: gut microbiome; feature: rumen; material: fiber-attached | host: Bos | place: Iran: Karaj | collected 2018-10 | reverse complement strand
TATTGTTGCCGAAATAACAATGAATGAAATAAATCTGATCTTTTATCTTCCGGCCCTTGTTATCTTTGGCATGCTGGCCGGATGTGTTATGGGTATTTTGGGACAGACTATAGTATTAAGGATGAGGTGGAGTGATGATAGGTTTTTTAAAGGGCACGATAGATTCGATCTATGAAGACCGCATAATGATCGATGTTAACGGTATAGGATTCAATGTATATATGCCGGCGGCACAGCGGGATATGCTCGGGGCAAGAGGCAGTGATATAAAGGTATATACCTATATGGCTGTAAGGGAAGATGCGATGCAGCTCTACGGATTTACAACAGCCGACAGCCTCGATCTCTTTAAAATGCTGATACAGGTAAACGGCATAGGACCGAAGGGAGCGCTGGCACTTCTGTCTGCGATGAGTACGGATGATCTTAAGTTTGCGATCATGTCAGGTGATGCCAAGACGATCTTAAAGGCTCCCGGTATAGGTGCAAAGACCGCACAGCGTCTTATAATCGATCTGAAGGATAAGGTGAGCGTACGGGATATGCTCGACAACTATTCCGTAAACAGGACAGTTGAAGATACATCCGAAATGAGTACTGCCAGGGCTGAAGCGATAGAAGCGCTCACAGCACTCGGTTACAGTTCTACCGATGCGCTGAAGGCTGTTAAAATGTGCGGCGCGGATGAGAATGCTGATACGGAAACGATAATCAAGCTTGCTTTCAGGCAGATCGTGAGGTAGGAGATGGAAAAAAGATCTATTGAAACAAGACTTACCGAAGAGGATGTGAAAATAGAAGGTTCCCTTAGGCCGCAGTATCTTAAGGATTATATAGGACAGGCCAAGGCCAAACAGAATCTCAAGGTATACATCGATGCCGCAAAATTAAGGGGTGATCCTCTGGATCATGTTCTGTTTTACGGTCCGCCCGGGCTTGGCAAGACTACACTTGCCGCGATCATTGCAAATGAAATGGGAGTTAATATAAAGACCACTTCCGGACCCGCGATCGAAAAACCCGGGGATATGGCTGCGATCCTAAACAACCTTAAGGAAGGCGATGTTCTGTTCGTTGATGAAATACACCGGCTTAACAGGCAGGTGGAAGAAGTACTTTATCCCGCAATGGAAGACTATGCCATAGATATCATGATAGGGAAAGGCGCTTCAGCCAAATCCATAAGGATAGACCTTCCGAAGTTCACGCTTGTGGGGGCAACCACAAGAGCCGGACTTCTGACTGCACCTTTACGTGACCGTTTCGGTGTCATACACAGGCTTGAATTTTACACAAATGAAGAACTTAAGACCATAATAATGCATTCAGCAAAGATACTTGAAGTCTCTATTGATGAGATGGGAGCCATGGAACTTGCAAGAAGGAGCAGGGGTACACCGAGGCTTGCAAACCGGCTTCTTAAGCGGGTAAGGGATTTTGCGCAGGTCAGATTTGACGGGAATATAACTCACGAAGTTGCAAAAAGTGCTCTGGATCTTATGGATGTTGATAAGATGGGACTTGATCATGTTGACAGAAACCTGCTTTTAACCATGATAAACAAGTTCGACGGCGGACCGGTGGGACTTGATACCATAGCAGCCGCAATAGGAGAAGATGCGGGAACGATAGAAGATGTATACGAACCTTATCTTATCATGAACGGATTCATAAACCGCACACCCAGGGGAAGGGTTGCCACAAGGAGTGCATATGAGCATTTCGGGATCGAATTTACGGATGAGACGACTGACTGAGGCTGCATGATTGTTACATATTTGTTAAGTTTATCGTTTTTTTGAAAAACCTTAATTTTATGATGACATTGCCGAAATATTTGTTATAATTAGAATAGATTTTTGTCTAAGAAAGGGGAGAAGATTATGACAAAAAAATATTTAATAAGGGCTATTGCTATGTGTTCCGCTGCGGTTCTCACATTCGCAGTTCCACAGGCGGTAAGTGCGGATGCTCTTCCGTGTACCGTTATGTATCTTAATCAGGCTAAGGAAGCTCAGGCAAAGGCAACATCTGAACTTGCGGCAGCCAAGGCCGTTCTCAATGAAAAGCAGGCTAAGGTCAATGCCTTCACCGCGTCAGGAGAAACAAATACCCAGGCATATTTTAATGCGGCAACCGAATTACTTGCGGCAAAGGGAAATGTAGAGGCAAAACAGCAGGCTCTTGCAAGTGCAAACAGTTTTGTCAGTGACTGTCAGTCGAAATATATCGTTGAAGATAATGCCGACAAGTCATTTAAGGCACTTCAGGATGTAAACGTATTGCAGGCTGCGAAGCTTGAATATGACAATGCACAGAATATCGCAACGGCTGCAGCAACTGTTGTGGATCAGACCAAGAAGGCTATAGCCGGATATCAGACTCAGCTTGCAAAATCACCTGCGGTACAGGCACAGATAGACGCACTCAATGCACAGCTTGTTGCACAGCAGGCTGACTACGCGGCAAAGCAGGCAGTTGCGGATGGCAAGAAAGCTGTATATACGGCTTCACTCAATTCCGGTTTCGCATCATATGATAAAAAGGCTATTGATTATATCAATAACAGAGGTATGATGAGATCCCATACTGTTACCGATCTCAATAAGAACGGTAAGGTTGACGGAGATGATTTCTTCCTTGGTATCCAGTATGTACAGGACGGATACAAGCGTGAACCCATATACAGACAGGATCATTATATAGAAGAAGCAAGAAATTATGTTCCTCCCGTAGTTAAGACCGAAGACTGAGAACAGGGGTGATGATATGTCTTCTTCCAAGAATGATACTGAGGTTATTATCGGCGGTAAGGTCATTCGTTTGAGCGGTTACGAGAGTGAAGAATACCTTCAGAAAGTTGCATCATATATTAACGGCAAGATAGCGGAATACGAGAAGGTGGATTCATTCAGAAGACAGCCTCTTGATATGCAGAATGTCCTGATACAGTTAAATGTTGCGGACGATTACTTCAAGGCTAAGAAACAATTGGAGGAACTTGAAGCGGAATTGGAAGCCAAAGATAAGGAATTGTATGATATAAAACACGAACTGATCGCCGCGCAGATAAAAATGGAAAGCAAAGATAAAATGATAAAGGATTATCAGAAGGAATTATCAAAAGCATAAAAAAAGGGCTGTCATTGACAGCCCTTTATCTTTATCACGGAGGCTTGATTTGGAACAGACATCAAAAGATAAAACAGAGCTGTTATCGCCTGCCGGCGATTTTGAATGTTTTCTTGCCGCAATTGCGGCGGGAGCAGATGCGGTATATGCGGGAGGCGACAGATTCGGAGCAAGAGCATATGCCAAAAACTTTAACAGTGATGAACTTAAAGAGGCAATAGAGCGTTCGCATCTGTTTGACAGAAAGTTTTATCTTACAGTAAATACAATACTTAAAAACAATGAGATATCCGAACTCTATGAGTATATAGCACCGCTTTATGAAGCGGGCCTTGACGGTGTGATAGTTCAGGATTTGGGTGTGATATCTGTTTTATCAGGGATGTTTCCAAAGCTTCCTCTCCATGCAAGTACACAGATGGCCGTAACCGATATTGAAGGAGTACGGCTGCTTGCGGATATGGGGATCAAACGTATCGTACCCGCAAGGGAACTGAGTCTTTCCGAGATACGAAAGATATATGAAGCTACGGGTATGGAACTTGAATGTTTTATACACGGAGCATTATGCTATTCATATTCCGGGAAATGTCTGTTTTCCAGCATTCTCGGCGGAAGGAGCGGTAACCGCGGAAGATGTGCCCAGCCGTGCAGACTGCCTTATAACGGAAAATACATCTTAAGCGCAAGGGATCTGATGACACTTGACATACTGCCGGAACTTATTGGTGCAGGTATAGCATCCTTTAAGATCGAAGGCAGAATTAAGTCAAAAGAATATGTCTACAGTGACCGGAATTTATCGTAAATACATCGACAGATTTTTTGATGCGCAAAATGAAGAATACTTTGTGGAACAGTATGACAGGGAACAGCTTGATAAAATATATACAAGAAGCGGACACTGCGACGGTTATTATAATATCCGCAACGGACGATCAATGATAAGTGTCGATAAACCTTCCTATGTTTCGGGTAATGATGAGGATCTTAAGAGCCTTTATCAAAAATATGCCGGCAAAGACATAAAGACAATGACTGAAGCAAAAGTCAAAGCCTGTAAGGGAGAGAAGCTAAGACTTGAATTTAACTGCAAGGGATGCAGTACTGTTTACTACGGTGAAATCGTTGAAGCTTCAAGGAAAAGTCCTACAGGTAGGGAAGATATAAGGAAACAGATCGATAAAACAGGGGGGACATGCTTTGAATTCTCAGAAATCGATATAACATGCGATGATGATATTTTCATCCCCGTTTCTTCACTTAACCGGGCAAGAAGAGAAGGTCTGCAGCTGCTTAAGGATAAAATAACGTCAAAATACAGGCGGAGTGCAGATGAAGCTTTGGTTTATAATGAGTGTATAAAGGAGAGTATCCGACCGTCTGATGATAATAAGCCTTATAAAAAACCAATAGTTAACTGCCGTATAGACAGGATCGATATGCTCGATCAGGTTATCGGATATGATCTTGTAGATATGATCACGGTAAATGTATCTGCGGTAAATGAAAGTAACATAGCATCGGTAACAGAAAAGATACATGATCACGGAAAGACCGTGTTTTTTGCATTGCCTCAGATCATCCGAAACGGGTATTTTGAACGTAATCCTTATATTTTGAACATCCTTAAGAACGGGATGGCCGACGGTATAACGGTTGACAATTATGAATCGCTTTATTTTCTTAGGGAACGAAGGTTTAAAGGTGTCATATTATCGGATCTTCATATGTATGCCGCAAATGATGATGCGGTAAATGCGTATGAAAGTTTAGGCATTGATGTTATAACATATCCTGTCGAACTTAATCTTAAGGAACTTAAGAACCTTGAGTTAAAGGGCGGTGAGTTCATTCTGTACGGACGTATTCCGATGATGGTATCTGCGCAGTGTGTAATGAAAACTCAGGACAGATGCACTAAGGACAACGGAGTTTCATATATCAGGGACAGATACGGCAATTCCTTTCCGTGTGTACGGGAATGCGGAGAATGCTTTAATACTATCTTAAACAGTGTTCCGACAATGATAACAAGGATAGATGATCTTACGAAGGCACTGAAACCTTATTCTTACAGGATACATTTTACGGTGGAAAGCAGCAGTGAGATAGATAAGATACTTTCCCTGTATGATGATATTTTTGCAAAAAGGGAATTTGAAGAGCCCGGGACAGACCATACCCTCGGACATCTTAAAAGAGGAGTGGAGTAATTGGTTTTGATATTCTCAGTTTTTTCCAAGTACATACTGACGTTCCTTATTGCGGTCTATTCTATACAGTGTTTTTCCGTGTTCAGACACAGGGAGGAAAAGGAGCGCGACGGTATATATCTGTGGCAGAACATAGCCATGTCACTTATATACCTTATTTCATTTCTTACTCTTTATCTGAATACGAAAGATGCCGATCTGCTTAAGTTCTACGGCCTTACGCAGCTTATATTGTGGGCTCTTATCCTTCTTTACCGTTTTATGTATCCGGAAGCGAGCAAGCTGCTCGTAAATAATATGTGCATGCTTATGAGCATAGGTTTTGTGATACTTGCAAGGCTTAATTTTGCAAAGGCCAAGAAACAGTTTATCGTTGCCCTGATATCTATAGGTATGGCAATAGTAATTCCGTACATTCTTAAAAAATTCAAGCGTCTAAGACGCTTCTATATATTGCTTGCGGCAGCGGGGATAGGCGCTTTGGTCTTTGTTCTTGTTTTTTCAACGGCGATCAACGGATCAAAGCTTAATATAAAGATAGGCGGCGTATCCTTCCAGGCTTCGGAATTTGTAAAGATCATTTTTGTGTTTTCCATGGCGGGTATCCTTACCTGTATGAAATCGAAATACAGGGTACTTACTGCGACCATAGTTGCCGGTATACATGTTCTGCTCCTTGTGGCATCGAAGGATCTTGGAAGTGCCATAATATTCTTTATTGTTTATGTGATAATGCTCTTTGTTGCTACGGGAAATCTGCTTTACTTTATCGGAGGTCTTCTGGGTGCGGCAGTATCGTCAGCAGCAGGGTTTGAACTGTTTTCACATGTACGTGTAAGAGTGGAAGCCTGGAGGGATCCTTTGAGCAATATAGATAATTCGGGTTATCAGATAGCTCAGTCCCTGTTTGCCATAGGTACAGGCGGATTTACAGGGCTGGGACTTACCGGAGGTGCTCCGGAGCGTATTCCCGTAGTTGAGGCAGACTTTATTTTTGCCGCGATCTCCGAAGAATTCGGAGTGCTGTTCGGGATATGCCTGATCCTCATATGTGTGAGCTGTTTCGTAATGTTCATGAACATAGCCATGAGATTTAATGATATGTTCTATAAGCTTGTAGCCGTCGGTCTTGCTGCAACCTATGGATTCCAGGTCTTCCTTACGATCGGCGGCGTCACAAAGTTCATTCCGCTGACCGGGGTAACGCTTCCTCTTGTAAGTTACGGAAGTAATTCCATAATGGTATCCCTTATAATGTTTTCCGTTATACAGGGGCTCTATATATCAGTAAGATCATCCAATGACAGCAACGAAGGCAGTGAGGTTTGATATGATATTTAAAAGGAAAAATAAAGAAAAACCGATCAAAGCCAACAGAGAGATAATGACGATAACCTGTATCTTCGCCGCTCTTTTTATTGCTCTTATAGGTTATATCGCATATTTTACGGCATTTAAAAGTGATGTTTTCATCAATAACACATACAATAATAAAAGAGCCGGCCTGCTGGCAGAAAAGATAGTACGCGGAAAGATACTGTCAAGGGACGGTAGTCTTCTTGCCGTCACGGGAGAGGATGGTGAAGGGAATGAGATTAGAAACTATCCTTACGGAAATCTGTTTGCTCATGCAGTCGGGTTCTATTCAAAGGATAACGGTACCATAGGTATCGAAGCCGTGACCAATTTCAAGCTTCTGACATCAAACGATATAATAACAGAGAGACTGAGCAATGATTTAAGCGGTCGTAAAAACGGCGGAGATACAATAATAAGCACATTGGATATCGGTATGCAGGAGGCTGCTTTTAATGCTCTCGGGGACAGGAAAGGAGCGGTTATAGCAACCGATGTTACAACCGGTGAGATCCTTGCTCTTGTTTCAAAACCCGATTTCGACCCCAACCATATAGACGAAATATGGGATTTGGTAAACGAAGACAAAGACAACAGTCCGCTTCTTAACCGTGCATGCCAGGGACTTTATCCTCCGGGGTCCACATTTAAGATAGTTACCGCACTTGAATATATTAAGGAAAATCCTGATCCTTACGGGTATGAGTTTGACTGTACCGGAAGTTTTGAATATGAAGATGTAAAGATAAACTGTTATCATGGTCAGCCGCACGGACATCTTGATCTTGGATCGAGCTTTGCAAGATCATGCAACTCATCTTTTGCAAACATAAGCTCAATGCTTGACAGAAAGAGTTTCGGGGAGACATGTGATACTCTGCTTTTTAACACTGATATTCCCTGCCCGTATAGTTTTAAGCAGAGCGGGATCGATATTTCGGGTGATTCAGATGCAGCTGATGTGATACAGGCGGGTATCGGACAGGGTAAGACACAGATAACGCCCATACATATGAATATGATAACATCAGCCATCGCAAATGACGGGATACTTATGAAGCCGATGGCGATACTTGAAATCAAGAACATCCGAGGAGGTCTGGTGAAGCATTATGATAAAAAGGAATATGCACGACTGATGTCCATTGATGAGGCACATGCACTTAAAGATCTTATGCGTGGTGTTATAACAAACGGTACAGGTTCAAGACTTAAGGACACAAACGGATATGAGGCAGCCGGCAAGACGGGTTCGGCCGAATATTCAAAAGATAAAACAAAAAGCCATGCGTGGTTCACGGGATTTGCGCCGCTTGATTCTCCGAAGATCGCCGTTACGGTGATAGTTGAAGGCGGAGGTTCGGGAGGTGAGACTGCAGTTCCGATCGCACGCACGGTTTTTGATGAATATTTTCAAAGATGATCATATGAGTTTTTCTATATAGCGGTTCTTCTCACGTGATAAGTCGATATAGTCGTTACCGGCACGGACCATCGGTCTTGACAGATCCTGCTTGTTTATAAGAACTATCGAGCACTCGGTACCGTCATTTAACATTACTTCCTTGCCTATATATTCTTCAACCATACGTTCAAGGAAGGTGAGATAATAGGCAACATCATACCGCTCAAGACCATCCTTTTCAAATATCTCAATAACTTTAAAAGGACATAACGGATCACGGTAAGCACGATATGAGGTCATTGCCTCATATGCATCTATAATGGATATTATCTTGGCAAACCTGTTTATCCTGTCTGCAGACAGCTTCTGCGGATAGCCGTTGCCGTCACAGCGTTCATGGTGCATGAGTGCCGCAAGCTTGATATTGATATCTATCGAGAGATTCTGTATGAGATTATAACTGTGGACCGGATGTGTCCTCATAAGGGCAAGTTCTTCGCTTGTAAGCTTACCTGGTTTGAATATGATCTCGCGCGGCAGCTTGTGCTTACCGATATCATAATAAAAGCCGCAGAGTATGAGTGTCTTAAGTTCCTCATCATCAAGCGAAAACCACTTACCGGTATATTTGCAGATAAGTGCAACATTAAGCCCATGCGCATACAGAAGATCGCTGTCGGTTATCTTAAGTACCGCCAGCATGTCAAGGATCGTAATACGGCTTCTCTCAAAAGGTGTAAAGATGTTTTCCACTATCTGAAGAAGATCATTGTTGTTCGGCGGAACTTTCTTCAGTATGAAGGAATCAAGAGCTACCTTATATGCGGTAAAATTGGCGTGATATACCGATTCGAACTGTTGAAAAGTCTTGCTCACCTTTATCTTCTCGAAATAGGTGGGCACATAATCTTCGGCTTCTTTGATCTGGATACACTTGATGGGACTGATCAAAAGCTTCTGTATTGTAAGCTTATCAAGAGTTGTTCCCTTTTTGACGAGCAGATTCCCCTTATAATCGACCGCGTCTTCCGCGACCTCCATTCCGGGCTGTAATGCAGCAGTTGCAATAAGCTCCATATGGTTCCCCTCCATAAAGATACTGTTTATATACTCCCATATAAAGTATAGAAATATAATAAATTATTGTCAACCAAAATCATCCAAATAAGACCTTAAATGACTACAAAATATGTCTTTCGTATGCTATAATCATTTCTGTCGTGAGCGGATGACCGGACCCCATCATCCATGATATTTACGGATTTATATTATGATACATTATATAGATAAACTTTATTTGACCGAAAAAACGGATAAAGATATTTCAAAGATCAAGCGAAAGCTGCGTCTTGGTATAGGAACGGTAAGCCTTTATGTTATCATGCTCTCAAAAAACAGTACCGACGTTTTTGAAATAGTTCCCGCACAGATGTTTAAGTTAAGAAAGTACAGACATATGGATCATACAGTGATCGGAATTGCGGAGAGCCGTAAGAAAGCATATGAGATAGTCACACAGCTTATAAACGAACATTTTCTGAGGACCGGACAATATACCGGCTTAAGAGAAGATTACTTTAAACTGTTTTCGAATATTGATGTAGAGGACGGAACTGACAAAGACTAGATTTATGTTGAACATTTTACTGCTAATATTAAAAATCACAGGTATCATCCTTCTGATCCTTATAGGGACAGTGCTCCTTCTCGTATTAATGATACTTTTCATACCGGTAAGATACAGTGGAAATGCGAAAAAAGGCGCAGAAGCTCAAATGCCGGAATATGCCGGGGCAAAAGCGGGATGGCTGCTTAATATGATAACCGCATGCTATGAATATAAAGAGGGAAATGCGGCACTTACGATAAGAGTATTCGGCATAAGATTAAGAAGCAGGGAAGAGAAGGAACTAAAGAAGAGACTACGGAGGGAAAAAAGGAAAAAAACCGGAAAAGATGTATCATATTCAATGCTCGAATATGACGAAGCATCGGACAGC
>JAEEGL011105411.1_pt1 | contig 10109 bp, 6 predicted proteins | sample 9134231 | NCBI WGS metagenome assembly JAEEGL01 (sample SAMN16246548, study PRJNA631951) | gut metagenome | biome: gut microbiome; feature: rumen; material: fiber-attached | host: Bos | place: Iran: Karaj | collected 2018-10 | reverse complement strand
TGCTTCTGCCGGTCACGTTCGGCATGGATCCAGCCACCGGCCTCATCGTGCTCGGCGGCATATACTGCGGGGCGATCTTCGGCGGCTCCATCTCCGCCATCCTCATCCACACGCCGGGCACGCCGGCTTCGGCGGCGACGGCCATCGAGGGCTATCAGCTGACGCTGCGCGGGCAGGCCGCCAAGGCCCTGTCCGTGGCCTGCTTCGCCTCCTTCTGCGGCGGGCTTTTGAGCTGCATCTCCCTGTATTTCTTCTCGCCGGCGCTGGCGCAGCTGGCCATGCAGTTCAAGAGTCCGGAATATTTCTGGCTTTCGCTGTTCGGCCTGACCATCATCGCGGGCGTGTCGTCCAAGTCCATGGTCAAGGGATTGATGTCCGGGGTGCTCGGGCTGCTCCTCTCCACCATCGGCATGGATCCCATGGAAGGCGTGCCGCGCTTCATGTTCGGCCAGGACGCGCTGTACAGCGGCATCAACACCACATGCGCCCTGATCGGCCTGTTCTCCATGTCGCAGGTCCTGGTGCTCGCCGAGAAAAAGATCGTCCAGAGGGCGAAGGCGGCGGCGTTCAAGGACAGGCTCGGCATTTCCCGGGGCGAACTGAAGCGCATAACCCCGCCCATCATACGGTCCTGGATCATCGGCAACATCGTGGGCATCCTGCCGGGCGCCGGCGCATCCATCGCCTGCTTCATGGGCTATAATGAGGCGCGGCGCTTCTCGAAGCACAAGGAGGAGTTCGGCAACGGCTCCATCGAGGGCGTGGCCGGATCGGAAGCCGCGAACAACGCCGTCACCGGCGGGTCGCTCATCCCGACATTGACCCTGGGCATCCCCGGGGAATCCGTCACGGCGGTGCTCATGGGCGGCCTGATCATCCAGGGCCTGCAGCCGGGGCCGGAGCTGTTCACCACTTACGCCGGCATGACGTACACCTTCTTCGCCGGCTTCGTTCTGGTGCAGTTCTTCATGCTGGGCATCGGGCTTCTGGGCTGCAAGGGCTTCGCCCAGATCTCCCGGCTTTCCGACGCCATCCTCATCCCTTCCGTGTTCATCCTCTGCGTGGTGGGATCCTACGCCATTCACAATAACTTCGTGGAAGTGGTGATCATGCTGATCTTCGGCGTGATCGGCTATCTGGCGCGCAAGTTCGATATGAACAACGCCGCCATCGTGCTGGGGCTCATCCTCGGTCCCATCGGCGAAAAAGGGCTGCGTCGCTCGCTGATGATCAACGACGGCGATCCTTCTATCCTGTTCTCCTCCACGATCTGCTGGGTGCTGATAGCGCTCTGCCTCGCGGGGATCTTCTCGCCGATCATCATGGAGCTCATACGGCGGCGCAGAAAGCAGTCCGCATAGCCTGCGCCTTCCAGGAACGGAGCCGTCCCGCTGCCTGACATGGCAAAGGCGGAACAGAAGGATGATTTTCTTCTTGCGCGGATGCCGGCGTGGATGTACCATGGAGCCATAGTATCACAGCCTTGGGGGCAGATATGGACTTTCTCTTTTTCTTCCTGGGCGTGGGAGCGGTAGCCGCTGCCCTTACCTATATCAAGCGCAGTTCGCCCAATCCTTCCCACGAATAGAACGGCATCGCTTCCGTCGTGCAGGGCGCGGTTCTGCTGCGCCCCGCTTAGGTATTTAATCTCGTGCTTCCATGCTGCATATCGTCCTGTTCCATCCAGAGATCCCTCCGAACACAGGGAATATCGCCCGCCTGTGCGCTGCCACCGGCACGCGGCTCCATCTGATCGAACCGCTGGGATTCTCGCTGGAGGACCGGTATCTGAAACGTGCCGGGCTGGATTACTGGCCGCATGTCGATGTGCGCGTCTGGCCTTCGCTGGAGGCGTATCGTTCCGGTGATGGGGCGGGAAGGCGCCTTGTGGGCACAAGCGCCCGCCGGGGCGATCCGGTGCAGCGCTTTGCCTTCACTCCGCTCGACAGCCTGCTGTTCGGTCCGGAGTCCGTCGGCCTCCCGGCGGCAGTCCAGGCGGCTGCCGGCGCGCATGTCCGCATCCCCATCAGAGACTGCGTACGGAGCCTGAACCTCTCCACGTCCGCGGGAATCATCCTGTACACGGCGCTTGGCAGCCTCGGATGGCTCGATGCGCTGGGTACGTCCCAGTGACGCACGTCCTGCAAGGTTCAGTAACACTTTGCGACAATCAAAGTGCCCGCAGGGGCTAGCCATGCATGCCCCCACCGGTTATAGTGGGGCCGTCTTCAGCACGAATCCTTTTCCATGGAGGCTACATATGAAGCGCATACTTTGCTCCGCAGTCCTTGGCTTGGCCCTCGCGGCGGGCGCTGGCAGCGCCGACGCCGTCACTGTGGGCGGATCTCTCAACTTCAGCACGCCCGGGCTTGACGTGGGCGTCTCTGTGGGCGACGGATATATGGGGCCCGAGTATTACGCGGCTCCCTCCGTGCCCGTGGTCGTGGCGCCGCCCCCTCCGGTGCCGCGTGTCTATGTGGCCCCGCCTCCTCCGGGACATCGTCCCCACAGGCCTTGGATGCACAAGCACCGTCCTGGCCCGGGGCCGCATGGTCCAGTCATGCGTCCCGGTCCCCGTCCAGGTCCCCGTCCTCACAGCCCTTGGATGCACAAGCACCATCCTGGTCCGCGCCCGCATGGTCCAGTCATGCGTCCCGGTCCCCGTCCAGGTCCCCGTCCCCATGGTCCTGTGATGCGTCCGGGACCTCGTCCTGGCCCGCGCCCGCACGGTCCTGGTCCGCGCCATTTCTGATGCGCGCTTGACAATGTAGAGGAAGGCCCCTGCGCTCAGTGAGCAACGGGGCTTCTTCTTTTAGGGGCTACGGCTTCTGGCATTTCGGGCACCACACGGTCCCGCGCCCGCCCACGCGCGAGGACGCGAGGATCGTCCCGCAGGCATGGCATGCCTGCCCGCTCCGTCCGTAGACATGGAAGCGGTTCTGGAAGGCGCCGACGTCTCCGTGGGCGTTGCGGTAATCGCTGATGGTGCTGCCGCAGTCGCGTATGGCTTGAAGCAGGATTTCCACCAGGCGGGCATGAAGCTTTTTCAGGCGCGTCGGGGAAAGGTCGCTGCCGCGTGTGTCCGGGCGTATGCCGGCGGAGAACAGGCTTTCGGCAGCGTAGATATTGCCCACGCCGGCAAGGACTTTCTGGTCGAGCAGCAGGGACTTTATCTGCCGGCCGGAGGCGTGCAGCCTGGCGCAGAACGCGGTGCCGCTGATCTCCAGGGGTTCCGGGCCGAGCGTGTTCCAGAAATCCCACGACGCGAGTTCCTGACCGCAGAGTGCCCTGGCTGCGCCGAATTTGCGCGCATCGTTGAAGAAGACCCGCGTCCCGTCGTCCAGGTCGAAGATCAGGCGGGTGTGCTTCTGCGCGTCCGTTCCTCGGGGATGCGGGAACAGCCCTCCGGTCATTCGGAGGTGGAAAGCCAGCCCGGTGATGGCCCCCGCATCGCGGCCGGTGAGCTGAGGCGTCCCTTCGCGCGCGCCGTCCGCGGTGTAGCAGCGCGGCCAGGCGCCTGCGTCCTGCTGGAGGGAGACCTCCTGAGCGCCGGCGCATGCCTCTGCTTCGCCAAAATGCAGGAGCAGCAGCTTGCCCCTGCGGCTGACGGCCTGGATGCGCGGATGAAGGCTGGCTACGGCTGCCGCGCTGATGCCGCCCTGCCATGCGCGGGGCTCCAGCACGCGGACGGCCGTGATGCGCCTGCCGCAGACATCGGGAGCGAGCGTGCGGGCGACCGTTTCCACTTCTGGCAGTTCAGGCATGCTTTTTCCTCGTCGATGCGATTGCCTGGTACGGAAAAAAGCCATCCGGCAGCGGATGTGCCGGATGGCGTCCTGGTTTCAGCTGCGGCTGCGCTTACACGCTGCCGGCGATCTTGCCCTTGAGGATTCGGAACGCTTCCCCGATGCCAGCGGGATTGGTGCCGCCGGCCTGCGCCTGGTCGGGACGCCCGCCGCCAGAGCCGCCGATGGCCGCAGCTACCTCCCTGATGAGGGCGGGCGCGGTGAAGCGGTCATGCAGGTCCTTGGAGACATACAGGATCATCTGGACTTTGGGACCGTCTTCCGCGGCCAGACATGCGATTCCCGAGGGCATTTTGGAGCGGACGTCGTCCATGACTTCTCGCAGGGCTTTCACGTTCATGGCCCCTGCGTTGGCGGCGAGCACGCGTATGCCCGCAATGTCCTCGGCGCTGCCCATCATGTCGCCATGGCTTGCAGCCTGCGCCTTTTCAAGGCTGCGGCGCAGCTCGCGGATCTCCTTCTGCATGGCATCCACGCGCGCGGCGATCTCGGAGGGCGCGGACTTCAGCTGCGCGCTCAGCGCCTGCAGCTGGGCGCGGCGCTCGGCCATGAGCCGGTAGGCGTTCCAGCCCGTGACGGCCTCGATGCGGCGCACGCCGGAAGCCACGGACGATTCCGAGACGATGGCGAAGCTCCCCGCCTGCCCGGTGCGGGCAAGGTGGGTGCCGCCGCACAGCTCCATGGAGCAGGGCGCGCTGTTTTCCTCGCCCATGCTCACGACGCGCACCGTGTCGCCGTACTTTTCGTTGAACAGCGCCATGGCTCCGGACCTGACGGCTTCGTCATGGCTCATTTCGCGCGTAAGGACGGGCACGTCGGCCATGATCATGGCATTGACTTCCCGCTCCACGGCGGCGAGCTCGTCAGCGGTCATGGCGGCGATGTGCGTGAAGTCGAAGCGCAGGCCGTCCGGGTCGACGGAGGACCCCGCCTGGTGCACATGGGAGCCCAGCACCGTGCGCAGCGCGGCCTGGAGCAGATGCGTGCAGGAATGGTTGCGGGCCGTCGCCGCGCGGCGATCAGCGTCCACTTCGAGGGTCATTTCCTGGTCGGCGAGGAGTTCCCCTTCGTCGACCTGCACCAGATGCACGGTGAGGGTGGGCATCGGCTTGAGCACGTCCACGACGCGGGCCTTTCCCGTGGGGGAGCAGCAGCGCCCGGTATCGGCGCACTGCCCGCCCGAGGCGCCGTAGAAAGGCGTCTGGCCAGTGACGACGTAGCCCGTGTCCCCGGCTTTCAGACAGGCGGCAGGCAGGGCGTCCGCATCCAGGAGCGCCGCGGCGCGGGCGTCCGCGCGCAGCGTCTGGTAGCCCACGAAGGCTGACTGCATGCCTTCTTCCAGCAGCCCGCGGAAGCGTGCGGCGAGGTCTTTTTCGCCGGAGCCCTTCCAAGCGGCGCGGGCGCGTTCCTTCTGCTCGCGCATATGGACGCGGAAGCCTTCCTCATCCACGGTGAAGCCGCGTTTGTAGGCGGCATCGGACACGATATCCAGGGGGAAGCCGTAGGTGTCGTTGAGGCGGAAGGCGACATCGCCGGGGATCACCCTCTTCCCTTCCCCGGCCAGACGGGCCAGCTCGCTGTCCAGCAGGGCGAGCCCCTTGTCAAGGGTCACGCGGAAGCGGTTCTCCTCTTCATGGACCACGCGGGAGATGAAGTCAGCGTGCTCGCGCAGTTCGGGGTAGTCCCCGCCCATGACCTCAACGACCTTGCCGACCGTCTTGTACAGGAAGGCGTCGTGCACGCCCATCAGCGTGCTGAAGCGCAGCGCGCGGCGGATCAGCCGGCGCAGCACGTAGCCGCGCCCTTCGTTCGAGGGCAGGATGCCGTCAGCGATCATGAAGGCGGCGGCGCGGCTGTGGTCGGCTATGACGCGCAAAGCCGTGTCCACGTCGTTGGTGTCCGGCGCGGAGAAGCTGTACTGCACGCCGGCCAGGCCGGCAGCGTACTGGATGATTTCTTGAAAGAGATCGCAGTCAAAGTTGGAGCGCTTGCCCTGGCACACCGCGGCGATGCGCTCCAGCCCCATGCCGGTGTCTATGTTCGGATGCTCCAGCGGGACGCGCTCCCCAGGCTGCTTCTGGTCGTACTGCGTGAACACGAGGTTCCATATCTCCAGGAAGCGGTCGCAGTCGCATTTGCCGATGCCGCAGTCCGGACCGCATGCCATGTCCTCGCCCTGGTCGATGTAGATCTCCGAGCAGGGGCCGCAGGGACCGGTATCGCCCATGGTCCAGAAATTGTCCTTCTCGCCCATGCGGAAAATGCGCTCGGGAGCGAGCCCGGCCACTTCCTGCCAGAGGCGGTACGCTTCGTCATCGTCGCGGTAGACGGTCACGTAGAGCCTGTCTTTGGGCAGCTGCAGCTCTTCCGTGATGAATTTCCAGGCGAAGTCTATGGCCTCGCGCTTGAAGTACGAGGCAAAGGCGAAGTTGCCGAGCATTTCGAAAAACGTGTGGTGGCGTGCCGTGCGTCCGACGTTCTCAAGGTCGTTGTGCTTGCCGCTCACGCGCAGGCACTTCTGCGCAGTGGCGGCGCAGTTGTAGGGACGCTTCTCCTGCCCGAGGTAGAGCTTCTTGAACTGCACCATGCCGGCGTTGGTGAAGAGCAGGGTGGGGTCGTCCCTGGGCACAAGGGAGGACGAAGGGACCACGGCGTGCCCGTTCTTTTTAAAATAGTCCAGGAATTTTGCGCGGATATCTTTTGCTGTGAGCATGAATTCTCCAGAGTGCTAGAAATTTTCATCGTCGAAGCTGTCTTCCCCCATCGGATAGGCAGCGGACATGGGCGCGGAATCGGCAGGCGCGGCAGGGGCGGATCCGTCGAAGCCGAGATGCTCCCTGAGCTTGCCCTCGATCTCATCGCGCAGGGCTGTGTTGGAATCCAGCAGGTCGCGCACGCGTTCGCGGCCCTGCCCGAGCTTTTCGTCGCCGTAGGCAAACCAGGATCCGCTCTTGTCGACGATGCCCGCATCCACGGCCATGTCCAGGATCTCGCCGGAGCGGGAGATGCCCGTGCCCCAGACGATGTCGAAGGCAGCTTCACGGAAGGGCGGGGCCATCTTGTTCTTGACGACCTTGACTTTCGTGCGGGAGCCATAGGCTTCGTCCCGGTCCTTGAGCGTGCCGATGCGGCGGATGTCGATGCGGACGGAGCTGTAGAATTTGAGCGCGTTGCCGCCGGTGGTGGTCTCGGGGCTGCCGTAGCCCATCTGGCCGATCTTCATGCGGATCTGGTTGATGAAGATGACGCAGGCGTTGGATTTGTGGATGGTACCGGTGAGCTTGCGCATGGCATGCGACATGAGCCTGGCATGTCCGCCGACTTGGGTCTCGCCCATGGCGCCGTCGAGTTCCGCCTGGGGGATGAGCGCCGCCACGGAGTCCACGACGACGAGGTCCACTGCGCCGGAACGGACGAGCATGTCGGCGATGTCCAGGGCCTGTTCTCCGTAGTCCGGCTGGGAGATGAGCAATTCATCGGTCTTCACGCCCAGGCGCGCGGCATAGGATATGTCCAAGGCATGCTCGGCGTCGACGAAGGCCGCGACGCCGCCCATCTTCTGGCATTCCGCGATGATGTGCAGGGTCAGCGTCGTCTTGCCAGAGGATTCCGGCCCGTATATTTCGCAGACGCGGCCCCGGGGCATGCCGCCGACGCCCAGGGCCATGTCCAGCCCTATGGATCCCGTGGGGATGACCGGCACCCGCACGTGCGCGCTGTCAGAGAGCTTCATCACCGCTCCCTGTCCATATTTACGCTCAATGGTGGTCAGCGCCGTGCCCAGCGCTTCCCTGCGGGCCTCTTCCGGGGAATGAGAAGGTTTTTTTGCCATGGATTGCCTCTCCTGAATTTCAAGTGACGGCTATTTTAGCAAAAGGCTTTTCCGTGGGCAAGAGAAACACTTGCCAGCGCGGACATTGGAAATTACTATCGCGGCATGAAACAGTATGACGGAATCGCCCTTTTTTCCGGTGGGCTGGACAGCATCCTCGCTTCGCGCCTGCTCATGGAGCAGGGGCTTGCCATCAAGTGCCTGCATTTTTACTCGCCCTTTTTCGGCAGCCCCGGCCGCGTGCCGCACTGGCGCGAGGTCTACGGCCTCGACATCGATGCCGTCGACGTGGGGCCGGAATACGTGCAGATGCTCAGGCAAGGCCCGGCGCACGGCTTCGGCAGCGCCATGAATCCCTGCGTGGACTGCAAGATACTCATGATGCGCCGCACCCGTGAGCTCATGGAGACCTATGGCGCGGCATTCATCGCTTCCGGCGAAGTGCTCGGGCAGCGTCCCATGTCGCAGCGCCGCGACACTCTGAACATCATCCTGCGGGACGCCGGGGTGCGCGGGCTCCTCGTGCGTCCCCTCTGCGCCCAGCTCCTGGATCCCACCCAGGCGGAGCTTTCAGGCCTGATCGACCGTTCCCGCCTGCTGGCCATGAACGGCAGGGGCAGGAAGGACCAGCTTTCCCTGGCGCAGGCGTACGGTATCAGGGAGGTCCCCACCCCGGGCGGCGGCTGCAAGCTCACGGAGAAGGAAAATACCCGCCGCTTCTGGCCCATCCTGCGGCGTGTCGCATCCCCGACGGACGGGGATTTCCGCCTCGCGGACATCGGCCGCCAGTTCTGGCATGGCGACTGCTGGCTGAGCATCGGCAGGCATCAGCAGGACAATGAGGCCTTTGCCGGCGTGCTGCGCCCTGATGACCTGCAGTTCAAGGTCGCGGGCTTCCCCGGGCCGCTTGCCGTGGGCAGGGGCGGGAAGCAGTGGGCTGCCGAGGACGTGCGCCTGGCCGCGGCGCTTGTGGCCTCATATTCTCCCAAGGCCTGCCGCGCGGCCCAGGAAGGGCTTGCCATCGCTGTCAATGTCACCGCGGAAGGGCTGTCCTCCCGCGTTGCCGTCAGCCCTTCACGGGAGAGCCCGTTCCGGGAGCCAGCATGGGAAGCGGCCCGGGACGAACTGTATGCCCTGCGCAAACCCGGCAGAAGCGGCGGCGACTGATCCTATCTCTTCTACCATTCTGGATGGAGGCATCCTGTGTCAGAACAAAAAAACAGCGCTGCGGACTACCTGCGCAAGATTCTGCTTTCCCCCGTGTATGACGTCGCGCGCGTCACGCCCCTTGAGTATATGGAAAAGCTTTCCGAGCGCGTGGGCTGCCGCGTGCTCCTCAAGCGCGAAGACCTCCAGCCCGTGCATTCCTTCAAGCTGCGCGGCGCGTACAACAAGATTGCCCAGCTGCCTGAGGACGCCAGGAAGCGCGGCGTGATTGCCGCCTCCGCGGGCAACCACGCGCAGGGATGCGCCCTTTCCGGCAGCAGGCTCGGCGTGAAGACCACCATCGTCATGCCCAGGACCACGCCGGACATCAAGGTCGACGCCGTGCGGCGTTTCGGCGGCAACGTGGTCCTCTTCGGAAGCAGCTTTGACGAGGCCTACGCCGAATCCATGCGCCTGGCGCGTGAGCAGGGGCTCACGCTCATCCCGCCCTACGATGATCCCGACGTGATCGCGGGGCAGGGGACCATCGCCCGGGAGCTCCTGGAGCAGGACAGCAGGCTGTCCCATGTCTTCGTCCAGGTGGGCGGCGGCGGGCTCGCCGCGGGCATGGCCGTGTACATCAAGCAGATCCTGCCGCAGGTCAAGGTCATCGCCGTGGAAGCCAAGGGCTCCGCGTGCTTCAAGGCTGCGTGGGAAGCCGGGAAACCGGTGGATCTGGACCGGGTGTCCCTGTTCGCCGACGGCGTCGCCGTGCGGCGCATCGGCGAGGAGACCTTCCGCGTGCTGCGCGAAAACATCGACGAGGTCGTCACCTGCAGCAACGATGAGATCTGCGCAGCGCTCAAAGATATCTTCGACGACACCCGCGCCATAGCAGAGCCTTCCGGAGCCCTGTCGCTGGCCGGCCTGAAGAAATACGCCGCGGAGCACGGGCTGCGCGGGGCGCGCATGGCGGCCATCCTTTCAGGCGCGAACATGAATTTCCACACCCTGCGCTTCGTTTCCGAGCGCTGCGAGGTGGGTGAACAGCGCGAAGGCATCATTTCCGTGGTCATCCCGGAGCGGAAGGGCGCCTTCCTGGAGCTGTGCAAGAAGCTGGGAAACCGCATGGTCACGGAGTTCAACTACCGCGTGAGCGACCCCGAACGGGCGGAGATATTCACTTCGCTGCGTTTGAGCGGCGGCATGCCTGAACTGGAGAAGATCATTTCCGACCTGCGTGCCGATGGCTACGTCGTCACCGACATGACCCGCAATACCTTTGCCAAGAGCCATGTGCGCTACATGATCGGCGGCAAGGCGCC